>ENA-OQAR01000627-OQAR01000627.1-human-gut-metagenome-genome-assembly--contig:-NODE-627-length-10521-cov-1.409659_pt1 | contig 10521 bp, 16 predicted proteins | sample MGYA00242738_ERZ504533 | MGnify/ENA primary metagenome ERZ504533 (study PRJEB26092, sample SAMD00036276) | human gut metagenome | host: Homo sapiens | study: EMG produced TPA metagenomics assembly of...
AATCTATATAAAACAGCACAGATATGACAAGGCACTGAAATTATTAAAAATTAAGTTTGAATTATCCAAAAAATGCTTACTTTGCAGACCAAATCAGATTTTTGGAGAAATTGATTATTAACGCTAATTCAAAATAACTAAAAATGTACTTATTTATTCGTTATCTTAATGGGTTATTTGCAGCCTTGTTGTGTGTTTCATCGTGCTGATTCGAACTCAAAAGGAGGCGGACTTGCTTCTGGTTTCTCTTCATCTAACGCCATCATGGGCGTGCGCAAGACTACAGATTTTCTGGAAAAAGCACATGGGGCTTAGCTATCTTCATGGTGGTAATGAGCATTGCTACTGCTTATGTAGTTCCTCGCTCTGCTGTTGCTAAAGACGCAGTGTTGGAACAGGCACAGAAAGAACAACAGACTAACCCGTATAACTTACCCGCAGGTACGGCTGCGCCGCAAACTGAAGCTCCTGCTACCAATGCACCTGCTACAGAAACTCCGGCACCGGCTACTGAAACTCCTGCTCCTGCAGCAGAGTAATTCACTCCGTCGTCAAGTAAGACTTTGGGGTAAAACCATTAATGGGAAGGTGCAGACGGATGCTGCATTTCTTTGATATTTAAGTGCGGATTACGCAGATTACACGGATTTTCAATCTTCCGCGTGGTCAGTGTAATCCGCACTTAACTTTTTTCTTGTAAAAACAATCTCTTTTTGATAGAAACAAACGAGATTTAACTACCTTTGTTGGTCGTATGAAGATTATTAACTACTATTTTTAAATATAACAATGACAGAACATTTGAAACAGAAATTGAATGACTCCGCCGTACTCCGATGGAGTGTTCTAGCATTAGTCGCATTTACTATGCTATGCGGCTATTTCCTCACCGACGTAATGTCTCCTCTAAAACCCATGCTTGAGAAAGAACTACTATGGGACAGTCTTGATTATGGTTTCTTCACAAGCGCTTACGGGTGGTTTAATGTATTCCTATTGATGCTGATTTTCGGTGGTATCATTTTGGATAAGATGGGAGTTCGTTTCACCGGAATGGGAGCATGTATTCTGATGGTGTTAGGCTGCGGATTAAAATATTATGCAATTTCAACAACTTTTCCTGTGGGTGATACATTTTTTGGTATGAAACACAGGTTGGTTTGGCTGCTTTAGGATATGCTATTTTCGGGGTCGGTGTGGAGATTGCCGGTATCACTGTCTCAAAAATTATTGTAAAATGGTTTAAGGGGAAAGAAATGGCGTTGGCTATGGGGATGGAAATGGCTACAGCACGTTTAGGCACCATGTTGGCTTTAGCTGTTACAGTTCCTATTGCTACTTTTTTTTGGTGTAACCGATACCGAGGGCGTTTTTGCATCCTAATATTCCGGCTCCCTTGCTGCTTTGTCTTATTATGCTTTGCATTGGCACGATAGCCTTCTTTATTTATACTTTCTATGATAAGAAACTGGACGCTTCGTTGGAGGAAGAGGGTATAGAACCGGAAGAGCCTTTCCGTATGAAAGATATTTGGCTGATTATCACTAATAAGGGATTTTGGTTGATTGCCATGCTTTGTGTATTGTTTTATTCAGCTGTATTCCCCTTCTTGAAATATGCTACTGATCTGATGGTTACAGAAATATCATGTAGACCCTGAACTTGCTGGGACAATTCCAAGTCTTTTGCCTTTGGGAACTTTGTTCTTGACTCCATTTTTTGGAAATATATATGACCGTATTGGTAAAGGAGCTACTTTAATGATTATAGGTTCTATTCTCTTGATCTTCGTGCATACCATGTTTGCATTGCCGATACTTAATATTTGGTGGTTTGCTACTGTTGTAATGATAGTATTGGGTATTGGCTTTTCATTGGTTCCGTCGGCTATGTGGCTCTGTGCCTAAAATTATTCCTGAAAACAATTGGGTACTGCTTATGCTCTTATTTTTTGGGTACAGAATTGGGGATTGATGGGTGTCCCTGCTTTGATTGGTTATGTGCTGAACAAATATTGCAAGGGGCCGGTTGTAGATGGTATGCAGACTTATGATTATACTTTGCCTATGTGTATTTTTTGCTTGTTTTGGCGTGGCGGCCTTTACTCTTTGCTGTTTGGCTGAAAGCAGAAAATAAGAAAAAGGATATGGATTGGAAGAAGCCAATATAAAGAAATAGGCATATTTCCTGCTTAATTCCCTAAAAGAAACTGCTGCAAAGGATTGTTGTTGTCAATCGATTGCAGCAGTTTCTTTTTCAGCCTGTCGGTCTTATGCAAAGGCTGCAGTCAATAACAGAATAAAAATTGCTTCGGCTGCTGTAGCTATCATAAACACCTTTTTCACATTCTTCAGGCTTGCTGTTTGAGTAGTTGTATTCATACTTTCATCTTTTTAAGTTAGTAAAACTAATATCTTTTCTGTTGTTTTGTTATTGCAAAAATCAGAAATTATTCTGGTAGTCTACTGTTCTAAATGGCTTTTATAGTGTTCAAAAATGCTTGTTAAACTTTATTTATATCAACTATTAACAAGTGTATATAGGAAGTCGTTTTAGGAGGATGGTATAAAGAAAAATACTACCTTTATCCATAGGACAGTATGCTGTAAATGGATAAAGGTAGTATATAGAGTAAATTGGAGTTATCAGTCTTTGTCTATCTTTACAATTTTTCCGTTATTGGGGTCGAAAAGTACTCGTGTGTTTATTTTTTTATTGAATAAGTTATCTACTAATACTTCGGTGGTTCCAAATTGTGTAATGAGGAGTTCACCTTTAAAATACCGTTTGGTGGGGCTGGCAACAGTGACTAATGCTTTGCCCGGAATATTATAAATAACCCCGTCTACTTTTCTTTTGTCTTTTGCCTTCTCGTCTGCCGGAGGTAGTGTTTCCTGATTAATGACAGATAGATAAATGGGTTCTCCTGCCAAGTTCTCGTCACTTACTACACCCAACTTTTTTGAAAATCGGAAAGCGACTTTATCTTTCATGTCTTCTGTGGGAGTTACTCGGATAGTAAGGGTTTTGTCCTCACGATTGGTTATACCCGCAAACATTTGCATCATGGCTTGCTCCTGCTCATCCAAATTGTCCAGCATCAGTTTCAGTGCTGCGCCGTCTTTGGGCATATAATCAGCCTGTCCACGGGTAAGGCTGTTTTTGCTTTCTCGGATATTATAGATTTCTTTAGCTACCAGTTCGGCCATCTTTGCAGTGGAGGCAGTACTAAGAATCTCTTCAGTCATAAAACTACGTGGATCTATACGTTTCTTGGCTGTATTTGTAATCGGAGTAGCAGGTGTTTTTTCTATCGGTGAAGTAGTATTGATAGCTTTGATAATACCATCATTGGTCAGCTCCACTTGCGAAGCGGCACTTTTTATCTTTTAGTTTTACTACATATGCATTATCCGGGTCGGGGATACCGATAGCTTTCGCTTTGATACTTTTTATTTCCCAGTAGGTTTCCGGTTGGGCCGAGATGTTTGTCATACGCAGATATCTGTTTGCATATTGGCATACTCTCCCGGAGTATAGGTCACTTTGGTGGCCACTACTTCCAGTTCTATTTCAGTCTTGGGTAAGTAATAAACTACACCTTCTCCCATGGTTCCCGGAGTATATTTACTGAAATCTTGTGCAGCGCTACTCAATGAAGTCAGTATACTTGCTGCAATTATTAATCCTCTTTTCATAATTTCCTTTTCTTGTATAGGTGAGGGCAAATATAGCTATTCTTTTGTAAATCCGGCTTTTGTTTCGCTTAATTTCTTCCAAGCGATGGGAAGTGCTTCTACAATATCGCTTGAAGTCATTCCTATTTCTCCTTTTTGTTGGGCAGCAATGTCTCCTGCCAGGCCATGTACATAGACACCTAGTCGGGAAGCATCTTCTTGAGAGTACCCTTGTGACAATAATGAGAGTAGGATACCGGTCAATACATCACCACTTCCGGCTGTTGCCATACCGGGATTACCGGTGGGATTGAAATAACAATTTCCTTCCGGAGTAACGACGGCACTCCAAGAGCCTTTTACTATAATATAGCTTTGCAAATAAGCAGCCAGTTCTTTAGTCTTGACTAAACGTTCATAGGTATCCATACACTTTCCGATGAGGCGTTCCAACTCACCCAAATGAGGAGTGAGAATACACGTTTCGGCAGTCGGCTTTAACCAACTGCGGGTGAGTGCTTAGAATATTCAGGCGTCGGCATCCAATACTAGCGGTAGCGGACAATTTTGTATCTGTTCCATCATAGCGAGGGCAGTATCTTCTTCTTGCCCCAGCCCGGGACCGATAGCTATTTGCTTGATAGCGGTCAATGTCGGTTGGCTCTGCAAAATAGCGTTCATGTATATCGGTATGTACAATAGCTCGGGTACAGTGGATTGCATTAAATCGTGATTATGGATAGGAACATGCACTGTCAGCAATCCGATACCAGAACGCAGACATGCACGGGCCGATAAGATAGAAGCTCCTGCCATGCCGTACGAGCCTGCAATTAATAATCCATGGCCGAATGCTCCCTTGTGTGCAAATCGTTTTCGTGGTTTGATAAGGTTGCGTATTTCTACTTCTTCAGTGGTGAAGAAAGAGCTTTCTACTGTTTCTATAAATTCAGTCTTTAAACCGATATTTAATAACTCCCATTCACCTACAATATCTTCGTTCTCAGGGAAGAAAAACGAAAGCTTAGGCAGTTGGATGCTGAGAGTCACATCTGCACGCATGATATTTTGCCTTATATTATAGGTATTGTCTTCTCCCATTAATCCCGAGGGAATATCGATGGCTACTACCGGTGACTTGGAAGCATTGATATATTTCACTACAGCAGCAAACCCGCCGTTTAATGGCTTGTTGAGACCGGAACCGAATAATCCGTCTACTACGAGATGCTTCTCTGTCAGTACAGGCGGGTCAAAATTTTGTACTTACTTCCGTAAAGTAGATAGAACCGCATTCTTTCAGGCGGTTAAGGTTGATTTGGCATTCTTCGGATAATTTTCCTTTGGTATTGAACAGGAAAACTTCTACCCGATAATTCTGTTGTGACAGTAGTCGTGCTACGGCCAATGCATCTCCTCCATTATTTCCGGGACCGGCAAAAACAACGATATGGAAAGAGGCGTCCCAACGACGCATAATGGTGCGTGTCAGTTCATGGGCAGCCCGTTCCATCAAATCGATGGAAGTTATGGGTTCATTGGCTATAGTGTATTTGTCCAGCTCTTTTAGATGGGTGCTCGAAATAATTTTCATATTCAATCTCTTTTGTTTGAATGTGCAAAGATAACACTATTTACTAAAAAGAGGTTGTGAGAAAACTTCGATACTTAGAATAAAAATGCTAAGTTTGCAAGCAGTATTAGCTGTCAATGCTTTAATAGTAGCTATTTTAGCCCTTATACTTAAAAGTCATTATTCTCATTTAAGCAATATCTTCTTAAATATCCATATATCTTTGGTTCTCGACTTGTTTTAAAAACAGATTATTATCCTCTTTCTTAGCACTATTTATTGCCTTTTTACAAAAAATGGCAATAATATGCTAGAGTTAGTTTTCATATTTGTATATTTGCACCCGAAATACTAATTGTGTTTAAAAAATAATCAATTTATTAATCTTAAATTTTGATATGTGTAAAGGCAAAAACTTACCCAAGGGCAGGCAGTCAACAAACGCATTCTATTCAATTAACAGTAAATACATCCTTAAATTAAAATCTATGAGAAGAGAGCAATTTAAATTAGTAAGTGCGATACTACTTTTTATCTGGTTTTTTCTACCGGATATATGCAAGCAGCACCTCATGCAGCAGCTACGGGAGTATCTATCGTACAGCAGGATAATACCTGTAAAGGTGTTGTATTAGATCAGAATGGTGAATCCGTTATCGGAGCTTCAGTTGTTGTAAAAGGAACAACTAATGGAGGTATTACAGGTATGGACGGAGATTTTATCATTTCTAATGTGAAGAAAGGCGATATTATTGTTATTTCATTTGTGGGTTATGCAGAACAAGAAATTGTGTGGGACGGTAAGCCGATGAAAGTGACTTTGCAGGAAGATACCGAGACTTTGGATGAAGTAGTGGTGGTAGGTTACGGTGTACAGCGTAAGAGTTCTATTACCGGTTCTATCGCTTCTGTAAAATCAGACAAATTGAAGACGGTTACCACTCCGAGTGTGGCCAATATGCTGCAAGGTAAAGTTGCCGGTGTAGTAGTTACGCCTACTTCCGGTCAGCCGGGTGCCGGTGTAAGTATCCGGGTACGTGGTACCGGTTCATTGCGTGGTAATACAGAGCCTCTTTGGGTTATTGACGGTGTGGTAGGTGATGCCATGGCTGATTTGAACCCGAATGATATTGAAAGTATCTCTATCTTGAAAGATGGTTCGGCTACAGCGCTTTATGGTTCTCGTGGTGCTAACGGTGTAGTGCAAGTTACAACGAAGCGCGCCACAACCGGAGGTTCTTCTTTCGATGCTTCTGTGAAGTTTGGTATTTCTCAACTGCAAAAGGGTAATCTTGAGATGATGAACGGTGCTGAATATTATGATTATCTGGTTACCGCTTATACCAATGCCGGAACATTACAAGACCAACAGTGGCTTCAGCCTTATTTGAAGGAACAAAACTTTGATTGGTGGGATTTTGCTACGCAGAATGCTTTGACACAGAACTACAACATCGGATATAAGTATGGTAATGACCGAATTAAATCTTATATTTCTGCTGACTATTATACAGAAGAAGGTGCAATCAAAGGATACGATTATGACCGTTTTACTTTAAGAGTGAACACTGACTATATTGTTAATGACCGTTTGACATTGAGAGCAAAATTGTCTACCAGTTATAAGGAGACATTTGACCAGCAATATGGTTTATCTCACACCAGCTATACGCCGTGGGATACTCCGTATGACTCTCAGGGTAATATAAAAATCGGAACAGAAGGTCGACCGAGCAAAGAAGATGCCGCCACTGCAGATCCACGCGATTACTGGTATTCCGACGGAAGCTCCAACTGGCTGTATAACAACCAATTGAACTGGGGTAAATCACGTTCTAATGCTATGGATATCGGTGCTGGTTTTGATTATAAAGATTTTTTGATTGGTTGACTTTTGTTTCTAATAACAAAGTGGGCTTGAGCAATAGTTATGGTGAGAATTATTATGACCCGAAGGCTGTGGGACAAGAATCACTTCAAGGTACGATTTACAACAGTAATTCCAACGTTCGTACCATTTATACCAGTCAGTTACTTCGTTTCTTGAAGACTTTCAATGATGTACACGAAATCAACGCGTATTTGGGTTATGACTACGATGAATATCGTTATTATAGCATGACCGGTCAGGCTTCACAAATGTTTCAGGGTAATGAAATTCTGAACGGTGGTGTAGCTAATCCTAAAGTAGGTGGTACCAAAGTTGAAAAGAAGAATGCCGCTTATTATTTTAACGGTAACTACTCTTACGATAATAAATACCTCTTTCAGGTGATGTTCCGTGTAGATGGTTCGTCACAATTCGGTTCCAATAAACGTTGGGCTCCTTTCTGGTCTGTCGGTGGTGGTTGGAGTATGCATAAGGAAGAATTCATGAGTAATCTTAAATGGGTGAATGAATTGAAACCCCGTATTTCTTATGGTATTTCCGGTAACTTGCCTGGTGGTGCTTATGAATGGGCTACTATGCTGGCCAGTACTACACAATATGGTGGTAAGGTAGGATTGTATTCCAATTACTTGGGAAATCCTGATCTTTCTTGGGAAGAAACGGCTACTTTAGACTTTGGTTTGGATGTACGTTTTGTTTGATCGTTTAAGTATTGTATTTGATTACTATCACAAGAACGTAAAGAATCTTATTTATTTGAAGCATTTTACCTGCAGTTACAGGTTATAACCGCCAGACTGCCAATAATGGTAAAATGACGAATCAAGGTTTTGAAGTAACTGTTACTCCTGAAATCATCAGAACTAAAGACCTGTATTGGGATGTTAGCTTCAACTTAGGCTATAATAAGAATGAAATTACTTATCTTCCTGACGGTGATGAACTTACATCACAAGCTACTGCTGTGGGCTACCCTTACAGAAATTTGGTATTTACGCGAATGGGCAGGTGTAGATTCACAAACAGGAACTCCGTTGTGGTTTAAAGTAGATGAAAATGGTAAGAAAACTGTAACCGGTGACTACAACGAGGCAACCCGTGTATTGTTGGATGAAGTGCCTACTCCTAAATTTAATGGTGCTATCAGCACGAACTTGACATGGAAAGGTTTCACTCTGAACGCTAACTTTACATTTGCTACCGGTGCTATGATTTTATAATGGACAGCGTGCCGGTGCGATTGACCGTGACTGCGGACGTAACTCTCAGCCTCCTATGAAGTTGAAAGACGGATGGAGCCGTTGGGAAAAGCCGGGTGATATCGCTACACATCCTCAGTTGATCGATGGTGGTAATAACGGTGCCGATAGAGAATCCACACGTTATCTGGAAAACGGTGACTATTTCAAAACTGAAATCTCTTTCATTGGCTTATAGCTTCCCGAAGCGTTGGCTGGAACCACTGGGTGTAAAGTCGGCTAATTTGAGTGTTGGTGGTGAGAACTTATTTACCATTACCAGCTTCTCAGGACAAGACCCGGAAATCCTGTATTCTGCAGATTATAATGGTAGTGCGGGAAGCTTCGGATATCCTACAGTAAGACGTTTTACCTTAGGATTGAAATGTCCAATTCTAATTTCTAATATCTAAATGAAACATTATGAAAATAAAATATATACTAGGTGCCATGGGAATGCGTTCGGAATGACCGGATGCAACCTGGACATTACCATGTATGATGGTGTGATGGAGGAACAAATTCGACAATAAGAACCTTCTTGAATTATCTCAGGGAAGTTATCGTTTGTTGAAAAATGACGGTGGATTGATAGACAACGGATATTATTTTTGGGCTTTTGGTGCTGATGATGTCACTTGGAACGGAACTTCAACCGGTTCAACTTTTAAATTGTATGATTATAGCCGAAACATTGCCAGTTCCACTACAGAATATACTTGGGAGCTCGGCTATCGTGTGATTGGTAACTGTAATAAAATTATTGAAATTATTCAGGGACTGGGTAATGAAAGTACTCGTGAGCAAACCATCATGATGGGTGAAAACTACTATTTGCGTGCATTGAGCTATTTCTTGCTGGTCAATGAGTTTGCACAGCCTTATTCTAACAACCCGACACAGAACCCCGGCTTGCCTTTGAAGTTGACAAGTGATCCGAATGATTTACCTCAAAGTCGTTCTACTGTTGCCGAAGTTTTACGACCAAGTGGTTCTCGACTTGAAAGATGCCATCACTATCTGACACTTCAGCAAGGAGAGACTCCCAAATCAAACATCTATGCTACCAAGGAAGCTGCTGAAGCTTTGTTGGCCAGAGTTTATCTCTATATGGAGAACTGGGACGGTGCATGGGAAATGGCTAACAAGGTAATCACATCTGGCCGCTTTGAGTTGGAAAGAGGAAACCGTTTTGCTACTTATTCACAACTTATTCCGGAAGACAACAAGGAAACCATTTTTGCAGTACGTCGTACACTTGACAAAGATGATGATGGATACAGCCGTATGGGTAGTATGTACATCCGTATCGATGGTTCGGGTTGGGAAGAAATGTCTCCTTCTTCAAGATATTTGGAGCTTTTGGAATTGCATTTGAATGCTAATGATATGCCTCAGGACTTACGTAGTAAATTTATCGTGAAAAGATACGTAGAAGATGGTGTAGCCGATTATACTCCGGTTGGATATCCAAATAATGTATATGAAGACTGGACGTTTGCTTATGCTGTTAAGCAAGCTAATACAGCCAATTATGAATACAAACAGTTGGATGTAGAAAAACAAGCTGACGGTACATTCCTTATTACCAAAGACGCTTCTAATTTCAAAGCGCTACCATTCAAGAAGAAGCCTATAACACAGGTACTCGTTACTATGTAGTAGGACAGGACGGTAACAAGTATATAGGTCGTATCGAACCTAAAGTATTTGATGCTTCTACTAAGCGTGGTAAATCTTCTCTTTTCCTTGTGTATGCTATCAACAAATGTTCTTACCAGGAACAGAGCAAACATTTGTGGTCACCTATCATTTCCCGTTTGGCAGAAATGTATCTGATACGTGCCGAAGCTAATTATGAAAAGGGTGGTTCCGTACAGGCTACTTTGGATGATATCAATATCCTTCGTGAAAGAGCTGGTATACCGGAGTGGACTATGGAAAACATAGCTACTGCTGAAAGCGGAAATCCGAAAGATGTTCATAAGATTATCGAAGAAGAACGTATGTTGGAACTTGCATGGGAAGGTCATCGTCGTTTTCGATGTATTCCGCTGGCGCCATACTATGGATAGAAGATATCCGGGAGGACATACCATTGCTCAGGGTGATAAGTTCTATGAAATTCCATATAACTCTCCA
>ENA-OQAR01000629-OQAR01000629.1-human-gut-metagenome-genome-assembly--contig:-NODE-629-length-10499-cov-2.226089_pt1 | contig 10499 bp, 12 predicted proteins | sample MGYA00242738_ERZ504533 | MGnify/ENA primary metagenome ERZ504533 (study PRJEB26092, sample SAMD00036276) | human gut metagenome | host: Homo sapiens | study: EMG produced TPA metagenomics assembly of...
CTTACATGGTATTCTATATTATCTTTCTGATTTTTGAACCCGCTTCTTTTTTCATTTTGAGATAAAACATAAAAGTAATAGGTACAAGTATAAGTAATATGAGAAGTTTACGATATATAGGAACGGTTTTAATGTTGCTGATCGCTTTTCTGCAAGGAGCCAATGCCCGGGAAGAGTCGGAAACTGACTATAAAGAGCAGCAGGTAGACGTAAATGAAATCGTTTTCGGACATATAGGTGATTCGTATGAATGGCATATCACTGACATAGGAGATACACCTATAGCTATACCACTGCCGGTAATCGTAAAAAGCAGTACAGGATGGCACGTTTTTCTTTCTTCTAGGTTTGAGGAAGGAAACGGAGAGTATGAAGGACTGTACATTGCTAAAGACGGTGAATATAAAGGTAAGATAGTGGAAAAGGATGCTAGCGGTAACGAAGTAAAACCTTTGGATATCTCTATTACAAAGAATGTTACCGGGTTGTTTGTCAATAGTGCCATTCTGGTGATTCTAGTGTTGAGTTGTGCCCGTTGGTACAAAAAACATCCAGTAGAAAAGGAAGCTCCTAAAGGAATGGTGGGCATGATGGAAGCTTGTATCCTGGCAATCAATGATGATGTGATAAAGGGTTGTATCGGTAAGGATTATAAGCGTTATGCACCTTATCTGCTGACGGCTTTCTTCTTTATCCTGATCAATAATCTGATGGGATTGATTCCTTTCTTCCCCGGCGGTGCGAATATTACAGGTAATATTGCCGTTACCTTTGTGCTGGCTATCTGTACGTTCCTGGCTGTGAATCTATGGGGGAACAAGGAATATTGGAAAGAGATTCTATGGCCTGATGTTCCTTGGTGGTTAAAGGCTCCGTTCCCGATGATGCCGATTATTGAGATTTTTCGGAATCTTTACGAAGCCATTTGCATTGATGATTCGTTTTGTTTGCCAATATGATGGCCGGTCATGCTGCTATTCTCAGTTTGATATCCATCATTTTTTATTACGGCGAATATGGGACCTCTGATCAATGGTTCCATGGGATTTGTTGCTGTGGCATTCGGAATCTTTATGACTGCGCTGGAATTATTGGTCGCATTTATTCAAGCATACGTATTTACCATGTTGTCCGCGGTCTTTATCGGGTTGTCCCGTACAGAAGAGATGCGTGAAGAAAAAGAAATGAAATAAATTAAATAATTAATTCAAAAACAAACTATTATGTTACTAGCAGTTTTATTACAGTCCGCTGCTGCGGCAGGTTTAGGGAAATTAGGTGCTGCACTTGGAGCAGCTATTGCAGTAATCGGTGCAGGTATCGGGTATCGGTAAAATCGGTGGTTCTGCCATGGAGGCAATTGCCCGTCAGCCGGAGGCGGCAGGAGATATCCGTATGAATATGATTATTATCGCCGCGCTGGTAGAAGGTGTGGCGCTGATCGCCATTATTGTTTGTTTATTAACTTTGTTCTTATAATTAATGTAGCATGTCATTATTAACACCTGATAGCGGTCTGTTATTCTGGATGGTCATCGTTTTCGTGATCGTTTTGTTCATTCTGGCAAAATACGGTTTTCCGGTGATCACCAGAATGGTGGATGAGCGAAAACAATATATAGACAAGTCACTGCTTGCTGCACGTGAAGCCAATGAGCAATTGGCTAATATTAAAGCAGACAGTGAAATGATATTGGCTAAGGCTCACGAGGAGCAGGCGCGCATCCTGAATGAAGCGGTCGCAACCCGCGAACGATTCTGAAGGAAGCCAAAACACAGGCTCAGGTTGAAGGACAGAAACTGCTGGATGAAGCGAAAAAGCAGATTCAGGCAGAAAAAGACAGCGCTATCAGCGACATTCGCCGCCAAGTAGCTGTGCTGTCTGTCGACATTGCTGAGAAGGTTTTGCGCAAGAACCTCGATGATGAGAAAGAACAAATGGAAATGATTGACCGTTTGCTGGATGAATTAACTGTTTCTAAAGACTGATTGTTATGTATATAGGAGTCATTTCAATGCGTTATGCTAAGGCTTTGCTGGCCTATGCCGACGAAAAGGGGACAGAGGATACTGTTTATGAGGAAGCCGGAATATTGGCAGATAGTTTCTCGAGAATCCCCGAACTTCGACAGGCATTGGATAATCCTGTATTGCCTGCTGAAACAAAGTTGAAACTGATTTGCGAAGCCGCCGGAGGAGGTCAGGTGAGCGAAGAATTGAAACGCTTTGTGGAATTGGTACTGGAGGAACGAAGAGAGAAATTCTTGCAGTTTATGATTATGTCATACATTGACCTTTATCGGAAACAGAAGAATATCAGCGTCGGTAAAATCACGACTGTTTGTCCGGTAGCGGAAGAGGTAGTCAGCCGCATACGGGCATTGGTCGTAGAGAAAACTCATGGAACTGTAGAGTTCAAAACCAAAATAGATCCGAAACTGGAAGGTGGTTTTATCTTTGAAATCGGAACTTACAGATTGGATGCGAGCGTAGCTAACCAGATAAAACGGGTAAAGCAACAGTTTATAGCTAAAAATAGAAGAATAGTATAAAATTAAAAATTATAAGTTAGAAAGTAAAAGTATATCAGTTTGTATCTTTTGGTTTTTAATTTAAGGTTAATACCTGGTCGGGCTTTAATTTTAATTTCATTTTTAATGTAAAAGATTATGTCTGAAATATAAACCCAGCGAAGTATCCGAAGTTTTACTTCAGCAGCTGAAGGCATCGACACCCACCTGCAATTTGACGAGGTGGGGAATGTGCTGCAAGTGAGCGATGGCGTAGCACGTATTTACGGTCTGCGCAACGCGGAAGCCAATGAGTTGCTGGAGTTTGAAACGGTATCATGGCTATCGTGATGAACCTGGAGGAGGACAATGTAGGTGCGGTATTGCTAGGTCCTACTGATCAGATTAAGGAAGGAATGGTGGTGAAAACGTACCAAACGCATTGCTTCTATTAATGTGGGCGAAGGTATGTTAGGGCGTGTCATCGATCCGTTAGGCGTACCATTGGATGGCCGCGGACAGATTGGCGGGGAACTGTGCGAAATGCCTTTGGAGCGTAAAGCTCCCGGAGTGATCTTCCGTCAGCCTGTGAACCAGCCTTTGCAGACAGGGCTGAAGTCTGTGGATGCCATGATTCCTATCGGGCGTGGACAACGTGAGTTGATTATCGGGGACCGTCAGACCGGAAAAACCTCTATCGCTATAGATACGATTTTGAATCAGAAATCCAACTATGAAGCAGGAAAACCTGTATATTGCATTTATGTAGCTATTGGTCAGAAGGGTTCCACTGTAGCCAGTCTGGTGAATACGCTGCGTGAACGCGGTGCGATGGATTATACCATAGTGGTAGCTGCCACTGCTGCCGATCCGGCTGCATTGCAGTATTTTGCTCCGTTTGCCGGAGCGGCTATCGGAGAGTATTTCCGTGACACCGGCCGGGATGCCTTGGTAGTGTATGATGACTTGTCAAAGCAAGCCGTAGCCTATCGTGAAGTATCCTTGATTCTGCGTCGTCCCTCCGGTCGTGAGGCATATCCCGGTGATATCTTCTATCTGCATTCACGATTGTTGGAGCGTGCGGCGAAGATTATCAACCAGCAGGAAGTGGCCGAACAGATGAATGACCTTCCACCCAGTTTGAAAGGCAAGGTAAAGGCAGGTGGTTCACTGACTGCATTGCCTATTATCGAAACACAGGCAGGTGATGTTTCCGCGTATATTCCAACCAATGTCATTTCCATTACAGACGGTCAGATATTCCTTGAAACCGATTTGTTCAACCAGGGTTTCCGTCCGGCTATCAATGTGGGTATTTCCGTATCCCGTGTGGGAGGTAGTGCCCAGATCAAGAGCATGAAGAAGGTGGCAGGTACATTGAAGATCGATCAGGCACAATATCGCGAACTGGAGGCTTTCTCCAAGTTCAGCAGTGATATGGATCCTGTAACGGCAATGGCTATCGACCGGGGACGTAAGAACAACCAGTTGCTGATACAGCCGCAGTACAGTCCGATGCCTGTCGGAGAACAAATAGCCATCCTTTATTGTGGTACACATAGTTTGCTGCGTGATGTACCCTTGCATAAGGTGCAGGATTTCCAGAAATCATTCCTGGAAATGATGCGTGCCGACCATCAGAAAGATGTGCTTGATGTATTGTCAAGCGGTGTGATAAATGATGATGTAACTGCAATTATAGAGAAAGTAGCAGCTGATACGGCTCAACCATTTAAAGTGAACGAATAGTCATGGCATCACTGAAAGAAGTAAAAGGAAGAATAGCCTCAGTAAATAATACGCGGAAAATTACTTCGGCTATGAAGATTGGGTAGCCTCTGCCAAGTTGCATAAGGCGCAGGCTGCCATAGAAAAACATGCTTCCTTACGAACGAAGGCTGAATCACATCCTGACCAATTTTTCTGAGTGCGGGTAGTGAGGTGGAGTCTCCTTTCATTGTGAAACGTGAAGTGAAGCGTGTGGCTATCGTCGTGTTTGCCTCCAATACCAGTCTGTGTGGCGGGTTCAATGCAAATATCATCAGGCATCTGACGGTTATTCTGGATGAATACAAGTCCCTGGGTATGGAGAATGTGCTTTTGTATCCGGTAGGCAGAAAGGTAGCGGAAGGTGTGAAGAAATTGGGATTCAAGGCCGAAGGCGATTTCCAGCATATGGCGGATAAACCTTCCTATCAGGAAGCTGCCGCCTTGGCAGAGGACTTGATGAGGCGCTTTCTGCATCGTGACATAGACAAAGTGGAGTTGCTGTACAACCATTTCCGTTCTACAGCAGTACAGGTCCTGACGCGTGAAACCTATCTTCCGATAGACTTGACACAAGAGAAGAAAGAGGAGGACAAAGGCAGGATACCCGATTATATTGTGGAACCGTCTGTAGATGTGGTGATGGGGGAATTGCTCCCGAAGGTACTCCGTATGAAGATGTTCACGGTATTACTGGATTCGAATGCTTCCGAACATGCCGCCCGCACTATGGCTATGCAGATTGCTACAGACAATGCGAATGATTTGTTGCAGGATCTGACGGTGATGTACAACAAGAGTCGTCAGCAGGCTATTACCAATGAACTGTTGGATATAGTAGGCGGTTCAATGGCCTAATTTTTTTTTTTCTTGGGGCAAGATACGCAGCATCTTGCCCCAAGAATTTGAAAATCATGCGACAAGTTTATCGGAATCTTTCTATAAGTGTCATCCCTTCCATCGAAGGCGGGTTAAATAATCATAGTGCTCCCCCTCTTTGATAAGCTCCGCCTCGAATCCATTCCCGGCAGCATACAGGCTGAGTGTCTGAAAATCGACATAAAGCCAGTCGAAAGAATCTCCTTTTATATTTTTGTATTGCATCCGGAAGTCTATTTCGCCATAATAATCTCCTGCCAGATCAATCAGGAAACTCCCGTCCTCATCTTCAAAAAGATAACGGAGATCACTGGAATCCATCAAGATACATCCCCCGGGGCGAAGCAGTTGTTTCATCTTTTGAAAGAAAGCTGCCATATTTTCCAACTTCCCGATAATGCCCGATCCGTTCATCAGCATGAGGATTGTATCGAATGTTTCTAGAAAATGCGGATCGAAAAGATTCATCTGACGGACATTCCTTACCCCTCTTTTTTCCATTACTTCTACAGAACGGGGGGAAATGTCGATGGCGCATACCTCTTTTCCCATCTCTTGCAAGGCCAGTGCATGGCAGCCGCTTCCGGCTCCTACGTCCAGAATATTTCCTTCGGCCATTTGTAAGGCAATCTGTTCCAGTTCCGGCATTTCGTCATAAGGGCGGAATAATTGATTCACGGGTATTTCGTCTTCCTCGAACTGTGAGGAAAATACACGTAACTTATCTGCTTTGTTGTGGTTGAAATAATCGGCGATGGCAGTTCCCATCGGGTCTTTATCGGAGGAAAGCAAGTTTGTTTTCATTTGGAATCATTGTTTGTTGTTGAAGTTGCAAAGGTAGGCAATTTAGTGGAGAAAATACTACATGCTTGTGTAAGATATAAACCTTGTCACTGTAACTTATCCAATCTATCATGAAAAAACAGCAATTCTGCAAAAAGAAAAAATACATTCTAATGAGAAATACATCCTTTTTTCAGATATTTGCATAAGAAACAAGGAGTGATTGGTGGTTAATGCACCACTAGTTGATCATCATTAGTCGATAATTTTTATGAATACATTGAAATCTCGTATAGCATCTCTGTTACAACAATTGAATGAAAGGGTTTTTGAGAAAGAACATATTGTCGCTCTTGCTCTGCTTTCGGCTGTGGCAGGAGAAAGTATTTTCCTTTTAGGCCTCCGGGAGTAGCAAAAAGTATGGTAGGACGCCGGCTGAAACTGGCATTCCGCAACGCTTCCGCATTTGAATATCTGATGTCACGATTCAGTACGCCGGACGAAATATTCGGCCCTGTCTCCATTTCCAAACTGAAAGACGAAGATACGTATGAGCGTATTGTCGATGGCTATCTGCCTTCTGCCACCATTGCTTTCCTGGACGAGATATGGAAAGCCGGACCGGCCATTCAGAATGCATTGCTCACCATTATCAATGAAAAAATATACCGTAACGGACAGTTTTCCATCCGTGTTCCTCTGAAAGGCTGATCGCCGCTTCCAATGAACTGCCTGCCCAGGGACAGGGACTGGAGGCCTTGTGGGACCGTTTCCTGCTTCGCTGTCTGGTGGGAGGCATTGAGGATATGGGAGAATTTGACCGGATGATTTCCTCTACGGATGAAACGGAACCGGTGGTGGACGAGCAACTGCAGATCACCGATGAGGAATACATCCGGTGGGAAAAGGAGATGGCTGCCATTAAAATCCATTACTCTATTTTCGAAGTGATTCATGCCTTGAAAGACCGGATAGAGCAATATAACCTCCAGATACAAAATGAGGGGGGTGTGTCGTCTCCTCTGTATGTGTCGGACCGCCGGTGGAAGAAAATGGTGAAGCTGCTGAAAGCTTCCGCTTTCCTGAACGGATCGGACACTATCCGCCTTTCGGACTGTACATTGCTGTCCTATTGCCTTTGGAGTGAGATGGATCAGATGGAGGCGGCAGAGGAGATGGTGAATGCTGCCATTCAGAAAAGTGCCGAAGGCTATCTGCTGAATATAAAAAGGGCTGGAACAGGACATTGAAGAACTGAAAGACCGACAATCGTCCGAACACAGTTTGCGTGAAGTGAACGATCCGGGCATACAGGTTATCGATACTTACTATTACCAGGTAGAGGGCGTCCGGATGAAAGAGCGCCTCCTTATTTTTGCAGCCGACTATCAACATCTGGATCAGACCGGTAAATTATTCTATCTGCATAAGGACAAGTACAAAGCCAACTGCTGTATTCTGAAGAAATATGATTCCATACTCCATGCCAAAGTTCCGCGTAATAAGATATATACGCTGAAAAAAGGGCTTCGTTCCATTTATATCAATAATTATGAATATCACTTGATGTGCTATGAGGATTGTCCTCCACCGCCGCCCGAACCCGAGCCGGAGGATTTCGGAGCCAAATATAAATCGGTGGCCGAAGCGTTGGACAGAGTGGAGAAGGATTGGTCCGGGCTGCTGGATGCGGAAACGGAATATTATGAGAAGCATTTGTTTCTCAGCGAAAGGCAGCGGGCTTCCATGCGGAGGATGCTTCGCCACCAGAAGAATACCATAGACCGATATAAGAATGATTTGAACGAAAATGGTAGATGCGTACCGAAAAGAGAACCAGGAATATAAGGTTGAGAGATCTGAAGATGATCTATTCTCAGGAACTGAAAGATAGGACATTTAAAGCATACGAGGAGGATGTAAGCAACGGGGTGGTGCGTCAACGCGAACTGGAAGAGAAAGTGTTGATGTACTATCGGCGTACCACACCTTCTTTGCAGGAATATTATTCCCGCTACACTCCGGAGTGGGAGGCTTTCTACTTTTTCGGAACATCTGCCGGATATGGCATTCTTGCAATACTTGAAGCAGATGCGCGGTGCTTTCAAAAAAGAGGTATGAACTGGCGGAACTGAATATTGACTATTATATCAGTTTGCTGGAGAATGCTTCTCTGCTGAGAGGAGAGGGGGCCCGGACCAAGGAGTTCTTTTTGGATAAATGGCATCAGTTGCTTACCCGCAAAGAGTATGACTATCAGTACATGCATATAAACAGTTTATGTGAAGGTTTTGATTTGTTGATCCGGAAGCAAGGAAAGGAGTCGGGTAACAAACTGTTGGGGTCGCGCATGGAGTGGCTGCTTCATAATTATCCTGATTTGTACCGGAGGATGCTTCCGTATGAAACAGTGATGAAGCGCAATCCGGCTATCCGGCAATTGGCGCGTCTGCTGGGCAAGAAGCACCGGGACCAACAAAAATACGATTCTTTGTCGGGCGTAGATAAAAAGAGGCTGATCAGGCACTCTCCGCATAGTGATATCACAGGGGTGACTTTGGGAAATGATTTGAACAGTTTGCTGCCCGTCGAGTATTGCTATCTGGCGGATGATGCGCTGCGTGCCGTATTTATGGAACGATATGCCGAAAAGAGATTGCAACTGTTCGATTACCAGTCCAAGGAAACGGAACCGGTAAAGGATGACAAGCATAAGGTTTCGGGGCAAGGACCCTATATTATCTGTGTGGATACTTCCGGCTCCATGCAGGGAAACAGAGAGATCTTGTCCAAATCGGCTATTTTGGCTATAGCGCAACTGACGGAGAAAACCCATCGGAAATGTTATGTCATCAATTTCTCGGATGAGGCTGTATCGTTGTTGATTGAAGATTTGGGCGGGATATGCCCAGGTTGGCGGAGTTTCTGAATAAAACGTTTTGACGGTGGAACGGATATAGAGCCGGCTCTTCGGGAAGCTGCGCATATCATCAACGGAAATGATTTCCGTGAATCGGATATCGTATTGATCTCAGATTTCGAGATGCCGCCTTTATCCCGCGATTTAATGGAACAGGTAAAAGTGATTAAGCGGAGGAAGACCTCTTTCTTCGGATTGGTGTTCGGCAACAAGCCTGAGATGGAATACTTGAATCTTTGTGAACGTTATTGGGAAATGTAAGTTACAATTCTGTTACATAAATATGAAATGAATATTACTTGCTTTCTGCGCGTAATAACTTCATCATCAAATTAATGGTTATTCATTTTTAGTATAGGTCATTCCTCTTACATTTGTTATAAAGTAAAAAACAAAAGAATACAATGGGAAGAATGACTTATGTTAAAGCATTGATGTGCCTGTTATTCCCCTCTGCTGCTTTAGTTGCCCGCGCGCAACACCCGGTTGCCGGGGATTTGAAGTGTAAACTGACCGGACGGATGCTTATGGATGGTGGCGTTTATTTAAAGAATGACAACCTGTTTGGTAACGGTGCGGAGTTTAATGACTTGCGGTTGGGGGTGAAAGCGACCTATCAGAACTGGAGTATGAAGATGGAGGTAGGTTATGTAGGGAATAAAGTTTCCATAAAGGATGCCTTTGCTGCTTATACTTCGGGCAAGCATATTATTCAGGTGGGACAATTTTATGAACCTTTCACCTTGGACATGCTATGCAGTACGTACGACCTTCGTTTTCACCAGTCACCGGGAATCGTGCTGGCTTTGACCAATGGCAGACGGATGGGAACCTCCTATACCTACAATGGAAAACATTATTATGCTTCCGGCGGCTTCTTTACAGACAGTGACCTGGGTAATGTGAAAAACATTTCACAAGGATATGCCATAGACGGTCGTTTGGTGTATCGTCCTGTAAACGAAGAGGGAAAATTGTTACACATAGGTGCGGCGGTGGTGTATCGTACTCCGGATAGTGCATTGCCGGGAGATGAAGACGAGAATACGTTTATTTATAAATCTCCGGGGGTGAGCACTATTGATAACCGGAATCTTATTTACGCCAAGGTAGATCATGCAAAGTACCAGTTGAAACAAGGGGTGGAATTAATGATCGCTCATCAGAGGTTCTTTTTGCAAGGGGAGTATATACGGACTATGGTGAAGCGTGAACAGAATTTCACAAATTATACAGGACATGGCGGATATGTGCAATGCTCCTGGTTGTTGACAGGCAGGCAATATGGGTATGATGAAGCATTGGCTTGTCCGGGCAGACCTGTGGGGCGGGCATTGGAGCTGTGTGGAAGATTTAATATCCTTGATATGAATAATGAGGAAGCCGGTGTGTGGGGAGGGGCTCAAAAGGATTTTTCATTGGGCGTGAATTATTACATGAATAAGCATATAGGGATGAAGCTGGCTTATAGCTGGGTGATGCCGGGAAAGCATATAAAGGAGATTAGTGATAAGAATTTCAGTGTCGTGCAGCTCCGGTTCCAAATGATCTTGTAACGGAAGAAGGGTAGAAACAAATTCGGGCGCAATCACTGCGCCCGAGCCATAAAGCTAGATTATTTTTATTTTGCGACGGTCTTG
>ENA-OQAR01000630-OQAR01000630.1-human-gut-metagenome-genome-assembly--contig:-NODE-630-length-10499-cov-1.556113_pt1 | contig 10499 bp, 17 predicted proteins | sample MGYA00242738_ERZ504533 | MGnify/ENA primary metagenome ERZ504533 (study PRJEB26092, sample SAMD00036276) | human gut metagenome | host: Homo sapiens | study: EMG produced TPA metagenomics assembly of...
GTTCGGTAGATTTTGAATGGGTATGGTTGCTTTCTGTAGTTGGTTTCTTTTGCCTGCTTGCATTTTATTTTTTTATGAAGGGATATAGAAATGGAATGGCAGTGCGCACGTTGAAGTTGTTGCAACATATTCCCTTTATAAAAAGGATGGGCGAAACGTTTTTCGGAAAACAAACGGGAAACATTAGAACGCGTGGACAGCCAGATTGCAGAGCTGCATCAACAGCGTAAGTCTACTTTCTATGCTTCATTGAGCTTAGAGTTTATGGCGCGCGTCTTGGGATGTTTGGAGGTATATTTCATTCTGAATATTCTGACAACAGATGTCAGTTTTCCGGCATGTATCCTGATTATGGCATTTACCTCTTTGTTTGCCAATCTGTTCTTCTTTTCTCCCATGCAGTTGGGAGCGCGTGAGGGAGGATTTGCCTTGGCGGTAGGAGGGCTGGCTATTCCGGGGGCATTTGGCGTTTATACCGGGTTGATTACCCGTGTACGAGAATTGATTTGGATTGTAATAGGAGTGTTGCTGATGAAAGTCGGCAATGGTACGCCTGCAAATAAATAAGTGTGAATATGTTGAAAGATATCAAAGGAGTTATATTTGATTATGGTGGTACGATAGATACCAACAGCCGCCATTGGGCAGAGGTTTTGTGGAGTAAATATGCAGAATATCATGTACCGGTAGACAAGGAGAGTTTCCGGGAAGCATATGTGTTTGCTGAAAGAGCTTTGGCTAAATATCCTTTTGTCCGGCCGCAACATAATTTTCATGATGTTCTCTCTATAAAGACTAAGTTGCAGGTAGAGTATCTGGCTGAACAGGGAAAGTTGCCGATGGATGAGAGAATGTTGCAAACTTATGCCAAGCAGGTGGCAGACGGTTGTTATGAATATGTGTTGGATGTGTTGAAGGTAACCCGCCCTGTGGTGGAAGCACTTTTCCAAAAAGTATAAAATTGGTGCTTGTTTCCAATTTTTTATGGAAATATCCAAACCATTCTTAAAGACTTTGGACTGTACGCTTTCTTTGATGATATTATTGAATCATCCGTAGTGGGAGTGCGTAAACCCGATCCGGCTATTTATCGTTTGGGAGTGGAAGCATGGGATATGAAGCCTGTAAAGTGCTGGTTGTCGGAGATTCTTTCTCGAAGGATGTTGTTCCGGCAAAGCAAGTAGGCTGTCCGGTTGTCTGGCTGAAAGGTGAAGGTTGGGGTGGAGAAGTGATTGATGAATCCTTGCCCGATGTGATAATTACAGATTTAGCGGAATTGCCTGCATTATTATCATAAGAAATATGGAAAAGCAAAGATATTGCATTGGTTGAAAAGGAACTATTTGGTTCCTTTTGTTTTGGTTACCTCTTTGTTCTTTTTATGGGGATTTGCACATGCCATTCTTGATGTGCTGAATAAACATTTCCAAGAGGTATTGGATATTACTCGTACTTATTCGGCCATGGTACAGGTCTTGTTTTATTTGGGATATTTTGTAATGGCTGTTCCGGCAGGGCTTTTTATCACAAAGTATGGTTATCGGCGCGGAGTTGTTTTGGGGCTGTTGTTGTATGGTGTCGGTTCATTGATGTTTGTTCCCGGAGAATATTGGATGTCCTTTGAGTTTTTCTTACTCTCTTTGTTTGTGATAGCGTGCGGATTAGTGTTTCTCGAAACAGCGGCAAACCCTTATATGACAGAACTGGGAGACAGGGAAACGGCTGCCAGCCGATTGAATCTGGCGCAATCGTTTAACGGACTAGGATGTATTTGCGGACCATTGGTCGGTGGCTTGTTGTTGTTTTCCGAAGAAGGTTCTTCGCATATTTCATTTCCTTATATGTTGATGGGCATCGTAGTGCTGGGGGTGGCTTTGGTGTTTTCTCGAATAAAGCTTCCGGAGATTGTACATGCGGATGAAGTAACTGAGACAGGCGGTAAACAAGGGTTGTGGTCGCATAAACTTTTTTGTATTCGGTGTTTTTGCCTTGTTTTGCTATGAGGTAGCAGAGATTTCGATCAACAGTTTCTTTATAAATTATGTAGTGGATGACGGATGGATGAATGCTCGTGATGCGTCGGTTTTGCTTTTCTTTCGGAGGATTTAGGACTGTTTTATGTGCGGACGCTTTTGTTGGTAGCTGGGTAATGAGGTTTATCCGTGCCGAAACGTGTGCTGTTGTGCTGTGCTGTCGGAACGGTATTTGCCACATTGTTGGTAATATGCAATTTAGGGCATATATCACTGGTTGCTTTGTTTTTTTGTTTATGCATTTGAGGCTATTATGTTTCCCACCATTTTTCTATATCTCTAAAAGGGCTGGGAAACCACACTAAACGCGCCTCTTCTTATCTCATGATGTCTCCGATAGGAGGAGCTATCGGTCCGGTTTTGATGGGATATGTGGCAGACAACAGTAATATGTCTCTGTCATTTATCGTACCTTTCGTAGCGTTTTTGTGTGGTTTTGTTTTATTCCTTGCGGGCAGAACATGAATCCATAGAACAATAAGGAGGACTCTGTTATCTTTTGTGAATTACAGTCCACACATCCTCTTCCGTACCGTTGAAGGGACCGGATGCTTCTAATTTCAGCGTAGACATTGCAGCAGCGAAAACATCCGGCTTCTTCATAAGAAGCTCCTTTGTTCCTCATATACAGATATCCGGTGACATAAGTATCTCCCACATCCGGTGGCATCCACTATATTTTTAGGCGGATAAGCCGGAATCCGATAGAAACATCCTTCGGCAAAAATAACCGAGCCAAGACTTCCAAGGGTAATCAAAACTTCTTTTACTCCCCATTCGGCAAGTTGAAACGCAGCCTGCTTCACTTCCTTATGTCCGGTCAGCACTTCCATTTCATGTTCGTTCACTTTCAGAATATCAATATATTTCAGTGCCTCTGTTTTCTCTGTCCAGTCCACCGGATACACTTTTTTTACCTCTTACCTCACGAAGGTAACCCTGAGCATCGACAGCCAGTGTGCCTTTTCCTGACAGGTATGTAACTACATCAAGAGAGAAGTCATCGGAGAGCAAGCTTCCCAAATGAAAAATATTTGCTTCTACATCCTTCAATTGCTCTACGGTGAAAGGGTCGGCTTTGGCCAAAACACGCTGGGTGCGGTTGTCTTGATTCTCTCCGTATATATTCTCGAAATATACAGTGTGACGGCTAGGAATAACTTTTACTTCAATTCCCTTGGCACGAATATCCTCCACAGCTTTAAACTCGGTAGGGGCGAGTGCCGTAACCAGTTTATAGTGCTTGGTGTCTTTTAGGTGGCTGATTCCATGAGAAAAGTAGTAAGAAGTACCTCCCGGCATATAAGCCGTTTGCTTGGGCGTTACAATTTTATCCAGTGTTATATGTCCTATACAGCAAATATCATTCATACCTAAATTAAATGTTTAACGGCTGCAAAGGTATAAAAAAACTAAGAAAATCATGGTAGTTTTCAAAAGAAGGTGTAACTTTGTCACAATTATCTTAATCTCTACTATGAGATGCAATTTAACAAGGAAATTAGAATGGAAAAAATGAATGTAAAACCGGCTACCGGTAAATTGGGTGTCCTTTGTGTTGGATTGGGCGCTGTTACTTCAACTTTTATGACGGGAGTGCTGATGGCTCGTAAGGGCTTGGCAAAACCTGTCGGATCTATGACTCAATATGATAAGATGCGTGTTGGCCGTGGAGAAAATAAAAAGTATTTGCATTATGGCGAAATCGTTCCATTGGCAAGTCTGAATGATATCGTATTCGGTGCATGGGATGTTTATCCGGCTAATGCCTATGAGTCAGCTGTTAATGCAGAAGTTTTGCAAGAGAAAGATATCAATCCTGTAAAGGACGAGTTGGAAAAAATAGTTCCGATGAAAGCTGCTTTCGACCATAACTATGCCAGCCGTTTGGATGGAAATAATGTGAAAGATTGCAAGAACCGTTGGGATATGGTGGAACAACTTCGTGAAGATATCCCGTAAATTTTTAAAGCTGCAAATAATTGCGAGCGTATTGTTGTTCTTTGGGCTGCTTCTACAGAAATCTATGTTCCTGTTGATGAAAAAAAATACATGGAACATTAGCTGCTTTGGAAGAAGCAATGAAGGCTGACGATAAAGAACATATCGCTCCGTCTATGTGCTATGCATATGCAGCTCTGTCGGAAGGTGCTCCTTTCATTATGGGTGCTCCTAATACTACAGTCGATATCCCGGCTATGTGGGAATTGGCAGAAAAGACTAAAATGCCTATTGCCGGTAAAGACTTCAAAACCGGTCAGACATTGGTTAAATCAGGTTTTGCTCCGATTATCGGAACTCGTTGCTTAGGTTTGTCCGGTTGGTTCTCTACTAATATATTGGGTAACCGTGACGGTTTGGTTTTGGATGAACCGGCTAATTTCCGTACAAAAGAAGTCAGCAAGTTGTCTACATTGGAATCAATCTGGTACCTGAAGAACAGCCTGATCTGTATACAGATTATTATCATAAAGTACGTATCAATTACTATCCTCCCCGCAACGACAGTAAGGAAGGTTGGGACAATATTGACATTTTCGGATGGATGGGTTATCCTATGCAGATTAAGATTAACTTCCTTTGCCGTGATTCAATCCTTGCTGCACCTTTGTGTCTGGACTTGGTATTGTTGAGCGACTTGGCTGCACGTGCAGGACGTTTCGGCATCCAGCGTTTCTTGAGCTTCTTCTTGAAGAGCCCGATGCACGACTACACAGAAAACGAAATTCCTGTCAATCATCTCTTCCAGCAGTACGCTATTTTGAAGAATGCTATTCGTGAAATGGGTGGTTATGAGGCTGATCAGGAAATAGATTAATCAGTATCCTTCATTATTAATATTAAGCAGACGCGGTTTACACGGATATACGGTTTCTCTTTATTAAAGACCGTATTAATCCGTGAAATCCGCGTTTGTTTTTTATTTTTTCTGCCAAAATTACTTGCTGTCTGCCGGGGAATTTGTAATTTTGTCATATTAACAAGGAGAAATATGGTCAGGTCAGAAATACAAAAAACGTGAAGCTCAGGTTCGGCATTATCGGAAATTCGGAAGGGCTGAATCGTGCTATAGATATTGCTATTCAGGTGGCGCCTACCGACTTATCTGTATTGATAACCGGTGAAAGTGGTGTCGGAAAAGAAAAACTTTCCGCAGATAATCCACCAATTCAGTCGTCGTAAACACGGACAGTATATAGCTGTAAACTGTGGAGCGATTCCTGAAGGAACCATAGATTCAGAACTTTTCGGTCATGAGAAGGGTGCTTTTACCGGTGCTATCAGTGACCGCAAAGGATATTTTGCAGAGGCAGATGGGGGAACAATCTTTTTGGATGAAGTGGGTGAGTTGCCTTTATCTACTCAGGCTCGTTTGTTGCGTGTGCTCGAAAGCGGAGAGTATATTAAAGTAGGTTCGTCGAAAGTACAGAAAACGGATGTGCGCATTGTGGCTGCTACAAATGTTAATTTGACAGAGGCCATTTCCGAAGGACGTTTCCGTGAAGACTTGTATTATCGTCTGAATACTGTCCCTATCAAGATACCGCCTTTGAGAGAGCGTGCAGAAGATATCGCTTTGCTTTTCCGTAAATTTGCTTCAGATTTTGCCGAGAAATATCGTATGCCCGCCATTCAGTTGACAGAAGATGCGAAAGCAATGCTGTTGGCTTATCCTTGGCCGGGCAATGTCCGTCAGTTGAAGAATATCACGGAGCAAATATCCATTATTGAAACAAATCGTGACATTACTCCCGTTATTTTGCAGAACTATCTTCCTGCACAGCAACAGGATTCGCGTTTGCCTATGTTGTTTGGCATAAAGCCGGGTGATAAAACATTCGGCAGTGAGCGCGAGATTTTATATCAAGTCTTGTTTGATATGCGTCGTGACGTGACCGAACTCAAAAAGTTAGTCAATACTCTGATGGCCGAGCGTGGAACAACTGCAACCGTAGCACCGGCAACAACAACAGCGGTATCTTATTATCAGGAACCTTCTCGTAATCTGGTTCCGGCAACCCCGGCTCCCCGTTCCTGTGCCTACCATCAGCATCTCTGCAACCAAGCAGATGCCGATGGATGATGATATTCAGGATACGGAAGAATATGTGGAAGAGACACTGTCACTGGATGAAGTAGAAAAAGAAATGATACGTAAAGCGCTTGACCGTCATCATGGGAAACGCAAGAATGCGGCAAAAGACTTGAATATTTCAGAACGCACACTATATAGAAAAATAAAAGAATATGGCTTGGATTAAAAACATGAAATGGATAGGCAGCTTGATTGTACTGATCGGTATATTGACGGCTTGCTCGGTTTCTTATAAATTTAATGGGGCTTCCATTGATTATGCGAAGACTAAAACAATTTCTTTCGAGAATTTTCCTAACCGTTCTGTCGGCTTTGTTTGGGGACCGATGGAGAATATGTTCAACACTGCATTGCAAGATGTTTATTTGCAGCAAAACGCGTCTGACACAGGTAAGACGCGGAGGAGATTTGCAACTTTCGGGAGAAATCACAAATTATGATGCTGCAAATAAAGGTATCGGTTCGACGGTTATTCAAACATGGTGGAACTCCGTATGACGGTCAGAGTGAACTTTGTCGATAAGGCTAATCCGAAGAATAATTTTAATAATCAGCAATTCTCGGCCAGTCGTGAATATAAATCCAGTCAGCAACTCTCGTCTGTACAGGATGAATTGGTGAATCAGATGATTAAAGATATTGTAGACCAGATATTTAATATGACAGTAGCCAATTGGTAATAACTATCTTTGACATGACACAACAGCACTTATATGAATGGATTGCACATCCCGAGCTTTTGAATCGGGATACTCTTTACGAGCTTCGAACTTTGCTTGCCCGTTATCCTTATTTTCAGACAGTGAGATTACTTTATCTGAAAAATCTGTTTCTGCTTCATGACATTACTTTTGGAGAAGAACTGAGGAGAGCGGCTTTATATATAGCCGACCGTAAAGTGCTGTTTTATTTGATAGAAGGTGAGCGGTTTACCATCACTCCATCGGAAGGAAAAGAAAAGTCGTCCGATTTATTGGGGCTTGATCGTACGCTTTCACTGATAGATGCATTTCTGGCCGGACAGCCGGAAGAAGAACAGAAAGATATTACACAAATTGTCAATGGATATAACGACGGATTACACCTCTTATTTATTGACCGAAACAGAAGAAGCAGTCCCGGTTGAAGAAATTCCGTCATTGAAAGGACAGGATTTGATAGATACTTTTCTGGAAAACAATTCAGATGAACCTCTTCTTTCTTCACAAGAGAGGGCCGATGAACCGGAGCCGGAAGAAAAAGAGCCGGAACCGGAAGACAGAGAGTTATTTTACCGAGACAGTGACAAAATATACATTAACAACAAAGATATTCAAAGGCTCTTGAAATTATTAAAAAATTAATTTGAAATATCCAAAAAAAAAACGCTTACTTTGCAGACCAAATAAGATTTTTGGAGAAATTGATTATTAACACTAAATCAAAATAAAGAAAATGTATTTATTACTTATTGGATTAATTGTGCTTGCAGCTCTTTTGATGTGCTTTGTCGTACTGATTCAGAACTCAAAAGGTGGAGGCTTGGCTTCTAGTTTTGCTTCTTCAAATCAAATAATGGGTGTTCGCAAGACTACAGATTTTATTGAGAAATTAACATGGGGGTTAGCTGCTTTTATGGTGGCATGTAGTGTGCTTACTGCTTATTTTGTTCCTGCCGCTCATACAGATTCTTCTGTAATCATGGAAGAGGCAGTGAAAGAAGGAGCTACTAATCCGCTGAATGCACCTTCAGGTTTCGCTGCTCCGCAAACAAAATACGCTGCAACAGAAAACTCCTGCTCCCAGTGATTCGGCACAGTAATTATAGAGAAAAACATTTTTCCTTAATTAATAAGGATAAGCGTCCTGTTTCGTTTTACGAAAAATAGGACGCTTTTTTTGTTTTAAGTTTTTTTTGCTTTGATAAGTATGCTTTTGTACTTACTTTTGTTCTGGAATGTTTTTAATCTACAAATAATAAAAGAATCATGTTGAAATTCATATCATGGAATGTAAATGGCTTGCGAGCCTGTTATGATAAAGGTTTTGTTGATGTTTTCCATCGTTTAGAAGCAGACTTTTTCTGCCTGCAGGAAACAAAGATGCAGGAAGGGCAACTGGATGCCAAGTTTGAAGGTTATCACTCCTATTGGAATTATGCTGAAAAGAAAGGGTATTCAGGCACAGCTATCTTTTCTAAAGTCAAACCATTATCTGTGACATACGGTTTAGGCATAGAAGAGCATGATCACGAAGGACGGGTAATCACTCTTGAATTGGAATCGTTTTTATTTGATTACTGTGTATACTCCCAATTCGCAGGAAGAATTGCGACGTTGGATTATAGAATGAAATGGGAAGATGATTTCCGTGCCTATCTGAAAAACTGAAGAAAAGAAACCTGTCATTGTGTGTGGTGACCTGAACGTGGCGCATAAGGAAATAGACTTGAAGAATCCTAAGACAAACCGTAAAAATGCAGGTTTCACTGATGAGGAACGTGCCAAGTTTACCACTTTGCTTGAGTCCGGTTTTACGGATACGTTCCGCTATTTTTATCCAGAGCAGGAAGGATCTATTCATGGTGGTCTTATCGTTTTAAAGCCCGTGAAAAGAATTCAGGTTGGCGTATTGATTATTTTCTCACTTCCGATTCACTGAAAGATAGGTTGAAAGGTGCACATATTTATACGGATATCTTTGGCTCAGATCATTGTCCGGTAGAATTGACAATAGAACTCTAAGAAACACTCTGAAAAAGCTTTTGTTTCAACACGAATCTCAGATTATCTATAATTAAAGATAATCTGAGGTTTGTGTCGTTGAAAGACTCTCTTCTGTTTTACTTCCGTAAATTATTGATTCTTGTTTATCTTTACTTTGAAAAAAACAAACTATAATGAAAAGTACAGATAGAGTTAGGTATAATTATTATTCTATTGATTTTGCTTGCGTGTCAATTGAGTTTATTACAAAAAGCCAGTGTATGGATGGAAAGTGGATTGCGTTCGGCCATTCAGAAGGAAGTTCTTATTTTTATAGTAGAGGATATCTCAAGTATTTGATGGTGGAATACCGTTTGTTCCCTGTTTTTTATTATAAAGATTAGAATATGTGTACAGATTGTCAATACCAGAATCTTTGCTAAACTAAAAGATAAGGGATATTTGAACACAGCTCCGGCTGTCTTATAATTGGGAGAGGGAATAATCTGTTTATTATTGTATATACCTTCAAAAATTTGTTTGTATTAGGACTTTCGTTTGAAGAAAAGAGTTGGTCTGCTAGATGTGTAATTTTTGTTCTGTAGACCGTGTGGCGTATAAAAATTTGTAAGAAAAGTGGGGTTAAGATAAGGAAGTAAAGAGGTATTTGTGGCGCAAATTTCCCGTTTGGATGATTGCGCCATGAATAATATGGTTTACATAGCTACTTCAATAGCCAGTATCTGTGTTTCGGAAGTGGCTTCGATAGTGACACTTTCAATGTCCCATATACCGATACCGTCACGGCGTGAAAGGTTTTCGCCTGCTACATTAATCTCTCCTTCTATAACAAAAAATGTAAAACGCCTGTGCGAGGTTTGTGCATACGGTATATTACACTATGTCCGGCATCAAATGTACCTATTGAAAACCAGGTATCCTGCAACAGATGTGCCGGTGTGTTTCCGGAAGGAGAAATGAAAGTTGCCAGTTCGTTACGTTTCAATACGGGCGGATATTATAATTATGGTACTCAGGTTTGGTTTCCTCTACATTAGGGATCACCCAGATTTGCAGGAATTTCAGATCTTCGGTTTTACTGGCATTGTATTCACTGTGATAGATACCTGTTCCTGTACTCATTACTTGAATTTCTCCGGGGGTGATGGTACTTTCATTTTGTACATTATCTCCGTGTCTTAAATATCCTTGTAAAGGAATGGATACTACTTCCATATTTTTATGCGGGTGCATGCCGAAACCTTCTCCGGGAGCCACTGTATCGTCATTCAATACGCGCAAAGCACCGAAGTGTATACGTCTGGGATTATAATAATCTGCGAAGCTGAATGTGTGGTAAGTTTTTAGCCATCCATGATTAAAATAACCTCTCGTGTTGGCTTTGTCAATAATCGTCTTCATAACTTAATGTCTTTTCTATTGGAATGTTGTTATTGATATAACAAATTAGAAGTTGAAAAGTTTGGAACATTGTTGAGTAATGAAAAAAAAGGGGCGGTGTAAAATAAAAGAAGAGATGATTAAATCATCTCTTCTATAGAGCGGAAGACGGGGCTCAAACCCGCGACCCTCAGCTTGGAAGGCTAATGCTCTATCAACTGAGCTACTTCCGCAATTTTTTTGTGGGCAAAGATGGATTCGAACCACCGAAGTCGAAAAGACAGC
>ENA-OQAR01000632-OQAR01000632.1-human-gut-metagenome-genome-assembly--contig:-NODE-632-length-10493-cov-2.618850_pt1 | contig 10493 bp, 18 predicted proteins | sample MGYA00242738_ERZ504533 | MGnify/ENA primary metagenome ERZ504533 (study PRJEB26092, sample SAMD00036276) | human gut metagenome | host: Homo sapiens | study: EMG produced TPA metagenomics assembly of...
TTCCTATCTGCACGATATCTTCCATTTCCACACTGCGCCCGGCAAATCTTTTCGCCATGCTGTACACAAGTCCTGCGTTTTCTTTAAATACAGTATCTCTTGCTTCTTTATCCCCCTGTTGTGACTTCATGATCAGAGCAAGAGTATGGTCCATTCCTACCTCCCGATCGTCTTTTCATATGGACAACTGTTCCATATCCCACCTGTGATTCTACTGTTACCTCATCCATAAACGCTTCCATAAATGTAAATCCCATCCCGGAACGATCCTTCTCCGGCTTTGTTGTAAAAAGAGGCTCCATAGCTTTTGCAACGTCTCTTGATCCCACTCCCTTATCGATCACATCAACCATAATTCTGCCCTTCCCTTCTGCAGAAAATCTCTATCTTCTGCACCTGGCCTTCATAAGCATGATATACAGTTTGTCACAGCCTCTGACACAGCAGTTTTTCAGATCTGCCACTTCCTCCAGAGTAGGATTCAGCTGTGTGCAGAAAGCTGCCGCCGCAACTCTTGCCAGCCCCTCATTCTCAGGTCTGCTGTCAAAAATAATTTTCATTTCATTGGTATTTTCCATAATAGTTTTCTTCCCCCTCTCTTTTAGACTTCCCCACAGATTTCGACAAATTTATATACCCCTGACAGATGCAGCAGCTTTTCAATATAGGAATTTACTCCTGTAGCCTGTATACAGTCACCGCGCATCCCCATCATCCGGTATCTCCCCATGATCAGCCCTATCCCTGAACTGTCCATAAACGCTGTTCCTGAAAAATCAAATGTAATCGTCCGTATATATTTTTTCCGTATAATATCATCTGAATCTCTGCGTATCTCGTCTGTCACCATATGATCTACCTCTTTCGGTAAATGAATGATCAGGGAATTTCCCTGTATTTCAAATCTGTTCTCCATCATATCCCTCCTCACTTTTTGTCAGGCGAATGTTCGCAATCCACTTTGCAGTGTAGCTCTACATCAAATAACTGTTATTACTTTTCGCAGCCTCCTACTTGATTCGGTAAAAAAAAGAGACACATGACTTCCATGCATCTCTTTTGTATCTTTACATCTTCTTATGATATTTCATGTCTTCTGCCACATCAAAATGAAAAATGGTATCAATATCCGGAATCGTCATAATCACCGGTGTCGTAACTTCCATCATCTGCCGAATCACCATCAGAATTATCGGAAGAACCATCATCATATTCCCCACTGTCATAGGAACCATCGTCATAACTTCCATCTTCCGCTGAATCTGAAGAAGCATCTCCCTCTGCGCTGTCAGCACTGCCGGTTCCGTCTGCGACTTTCGCATCTGTAGTTCCTTCGATCCCGGTCGTACCTGTAGTGTTACAGATCGTATTGTAAATTCCTTTCAGATCCGCAGGCAGCAAATCCGCATAAACATTCTGTATCTTCAATGCCGCTTCATCTGTATTCTGTTGCTGCAATGCTGAGTACGCCTCGATCAGAGCCTCATAACTGCTGCTTTTTTCTTCTCTTCCTCTATCTGTTTGGAGGCCGCCTCAACTGTGTCTCCAGATTCCTGAGCCTGACTCTGTGCCTTGGTCAGCTCAGCTCCCTGACTGGACACTGCATCACTGTATTCATAATCTGCTGATTCGCTTCCCTGTAGATTCCCTGACGTATGGCAGGAACAGCCAGAAGATAAAACGCCAGCAATCCTGCACAAAAATCCGGCAACCAGTGTAAAAAACAGCGGAATCCTTCCTTTTTCTTTATACTGAGGAATCTGGATTGCCATATCATTCTCACTGCTGTCCACAGCTTTCCTGTTTCTTTTATTCTGACGTTTCCAGACGTGTAGATACTCCTGTCTGTTCGTCAATCTCTCTCAAAAAACGAAGGGTTGTTGTATTTGTTTTATCAATCCGCGCGGCTTTTCCTTAACGTCTTTCTTGCCTTGTTATATTCCCCCTCTTTCATCTGCACAAGTGCCAGAAGATGGTAACCTTTGATCAGTTTTGGATTCTGTATGAGAATCTTCTTCAGCCTGATCGCAGCCATATCCTCATGACCTTCCCTGCACAGATTTAAGGCATCATTATACTTTCTGATCGTTTCATTGATCGCCTCAAGCTTATTGGAGTTCGCCTGCAGCTTGTTAATATATTCTGATGCCAGATTTCTGGATGGCTGAAGATTCTTACTGATCACCCATTCACTGAGTGCGGCAACCACCTCCCCTGTCTCAAAATATACCAGTCCAAGAAGATTTCTCGCCTGAATGTTATGCTTATTATAAATAAGACTCTGCTTCAGACAGTCAATCGCCCCTGAAAGATCGCGGACACTGGCTTTCTCAAGCCCCCGGTTGTAATACTGTCTGGAAAGGTAATCTACCTTTTTCTGGATCAGCACATTACATCCACATTTCGGGCAGTAATCCAGATCTTTGTCCACCAGAAATGCGCCACAATTCATACAATTCATGTGTATCTCCTTATTTTACCCGTCTGCCACTCTTGGCTTCGCGGAGAACTTCCTGAAGAATATCCAGGATATCCGTCAGTTCTCTCTCATAAATCGCACCCTCCGCATCTGCCACATCCAGACAGGGTTCAAATTTCTTCAGTTCCTCTTCATAATCTATCATTTCTTATTTCTCCTGATCACATCTTTAATCTCACCGACAAGATACAGGGAACCCACGCAGAAGAGCATTCCGTCATCCCCCTTTACTTCCAGTGCTCTACCAAAGGCTTTCTCAACATCCTCCACTACTTCCACAGAAGAAGCACCTGCTTCTGTAAAAAGCTTTGCAAATCTCTCAGCAGGAACCTGGCGATATCCGCCAACAGAGGTTACTACCACTTGACGGAACGTGATCCTGCTGCAGATCGTATGTATCATATCTGTATAATCTTTGTCATCTACTGCTGAAAAAAGCAAAGTCAGCGGACATTCTTTCTGAAAATGTTCTGCTGTCTCTACAAATTTCTCTACCCCGTCCCTCATTGTGAGCACCGTCCACGATCACACCCGGAAGCACTGTTTCCATTCTTCCCTGCCAGCGTGTTCCGGCAATTCCCACATGGATCTGATTCATAGATACAGAAATCACATTCTGCAGAACCTCAATCGTCTTTTAATGCAAGTGCACTGTTCATCACCTGATACTTTGCAATAAACGGAATGGAGAAAACCATATCCTTATAATACTCATTCCGAAATGCAAAATCAATTCCCGCCGAAGTATTTCTGAGCACTTCTGTATCTGATCTCTTCACTTCATAAGCAGGGCTTCCCAGTTCTTCTGCTCTGGCACGGATCACTTCTGCTGCATCCGGGTTCGTTTCCGTCATAGATTACCGGTACCCCCCGGCACAATGATCCCCGGCCTTTTTCTCCTGCGATTTTTGGCAACTGTATCTCCCAGATACTGCATATGATCCAGACTGATCGATGTGATCACACAGGCAACAGGATTCTCCACAGCAGTAGTCGCATCCATTCTTCCGCCCAGTCCTGTTTCCAGAGTCACATAATCAACACCTGCCTCTGCAAAGATCACCATTCCCATCAGAAAAAGCATCTCAAAATAAGTCGGATGATAGCTGCCTTCTGCAACCAGTTCATCCGCAAGTACCTTTACTTTCTCAAAAGGCCTTCAGGAAAGTATCATTATCAAATATTCACCTCATTGATCTGGAAGCGTTCATTTATCTCCACCAGATGAGGAGAAGTAAATAATCCGCAGGAATATCCCGCCTCTCTCAGAACAGAGGTCAGAAACGCACATGTACTTCCCTTTCCATTAGTTCCTGCCACATGGATCACCTTAAACTTATCCTGAGGATTACCAAGTCTTCTCAGACATTCCTTTGTGTGATCCAGACTGTTCTTCTTTGTAAATTTCGGAGTTTCATCAATATAAGCAACTGCTTCTTCGTAATTCATAAAATTCCACCACTTATCTATAATGTATTTAGTTACTCTAACATTATATAATAGTGGTGGAAGATGTCCAGTACCAATCGTAATATTTTATCCGACAAAATTATGGATTAATTTTCATTCGTACCGGCACTTTCTGTTAATTTCCATTTATTATTTGAATAAAGTGCATAGCAGGACCGGTCATAGCTCTTGCTCAGCGGTTTTCGCGTCGAGCTGTTGCTTCGTTGGATCACCGCAAGCCTGTCGAAATCATTCAGCTCCGTACCTGTGATCATCAACGTAGTCGGATTGATATAGACCGTATCATACCATTCTCCGTTCAGCTTGATTTCACTGGACGGCGTAAATTCCGTTCCCTTAATGTAATATGTATGATCTGCCTCAGAGATACATTGAATGGAATCCAGAGTCACATCATAGATTCCCATACGCATTCTGGTACGCAGATAAGGACTTTCGCCGCTTTCCCCGTAGGAATATCTCTTTCCATAAAGGAGGTCATACTGCAGGGTTTCCAGATCCACCTGATAATTTCTGGTATTTCTTCTTGCCTGATGATAGCGGAAAACAGTTCCCTCATGGATTCCCACACGATCCATAACCTCTGCCGCCATCTGATATGCTGCAAGATTTTCCTTCTTTTTCTTAAGTCCGAAATTATCCCACATCACATATTCTGTCTGGAACAGATACTTGTTCTTCAGGTCTTCCACAGTCAATCCCATAGTCGGAAGGTGGTCACCGTACATAACAAGAACCACATCCTCAGGATAATCTGCAAGCTTGTCTGTCAGCTCTTTGACAAAATTATCCATCTCATGGATCTCATTTACGTAATATTCCCATTTATTGTTCTCTTCCTCAGTCGGTGCACCGGAAACTGTGATCTCAGGATCTTCCAGAATCTGCTCATCCGGATACGCACCATGTCCCTGTACAGAAATAGTATATACATAATCCGGTCCCTCAGTGGAGTCCAGACATTTCAGGATTTCATCTGTCAGAACCTCATCCTTTACCCAGCCATTTGGATTCTTCTCGTTCTCTCTTGCCATGTACTCTTCGGAAGTAAAAGTATCAAATCCGAGATTCGGGAAAATAGATCTTCTTCCATAGAAGTTTGCCTCATTATTATGAACCGCATGGGTGGTATAGCCCAGATTCTTCAGTACATAAGGCGCACTCTCACAGGTAGTCTCTCTCAGAATACTCTTATAAGGATATTCCCCAGGTCCGAAATAATGCATACTCATTCCTGTAATGGATTCAAACTCCGTATTGGCAGTACCTGCACCGACAGACGGAACCTTATAATATCCTGAAGAATATTCCTTCATCAGCTTACGGAAGGTCGGAATCGGATCTTCTGAAATATTCAGGTAATTAACCAGCGTAGGATCAAAGAATGATTCCAACTGCAAAAACAGAATATTCGGACGCTTTTCTTCCTGCGTTTCCGGGAGATTCTTTTCCGTCTTCTCAATTCTTTTGATTTCTTTCTCAGAATAATCTCTCGGACAGCTGATTCCCGTATTAAAAAATCGTAGTTGCCAGACAGTAAGGATATCCATAATCCTCATATGCAAAAGCAATATTTCCAAAGTAATTGGAAAGCACCCTCTTCTCCAGTGCCAGTTGTGTACTTCCTGCAAAAAGAGCAACAGCCAGCAGGATCAGAGGAATATTGTAGCGATATTTAATCTTTTTCTGATACTTCGGTCCTTTAATAAGCAGCATCAGCAGTAAAATAACAAGAATCCCAAACAGGATGCAGACTGCCACAACGCCTGCAACAGGCAGATATTTGTTGGCAATCTTCATTGCATCTGTGATCAGATGCAGATCCGGTCCTGTAAACGGTGTAACACGGTTGAGCAGGAGAACACCGTTAATAATGGCCAGTATCAGCCAGAACAACGTAACCAGTACTCTCCAGAATACTCTCCTGTGAAACAGATAAACAATTAGTGACGAGGTAAAAATGAATGCCGCATTATATGCAAAAACCAGAGGTCTCTGTGTCATATAATTCCAGGCTTCTATAAACGAGTGACGGCAGATTGCCTCCATAACAAAATATCCCGCTGCGCTGGCAAGTACATGGAGTAAAAGGGAGATTTTGTTACAAATCTTATACAATTTCATCTAAACACTCCCTTATTTCTTAAGCTGCTCTAACTGTCCTTTAACCTTATCCATCATTTCTTTATATTTCGCAAGTTTGTCTTTCTCCGCATCCACCTTGGCAGCAGGTGCCTTGTTTACGAAGTTTGGATTATTCAGCATACCTTCACATCTTGCAATCTCTTTTGTGAGACGTTCTGTTTCTTTTGTAAGACGTTCAATCTCTTTATCTTTGTCAATCAGGTCTTCCAACGGCATATATACAACCGCATTGGAAACAACTACTGAACTGCATCTTCACTGATTCCGTTCTTGTCTGTCTGTACCAGAATCTCTTTTGCAAATGCAAGATTTACAAAGGATTTCTTGCTGTTCTCATACATTGCTGCTGTTTCAGCATCCTTTGCCACAATATGCAGGCTTGTCTTGCGGTTATTCGGAACATTCATCTCTGTTCTGGTATTACGGATACCTCTTACAACCTCTTTGAATCCCTCGATTGCTTTCTCAGCATCCGGGAAGTTTCTCTCTTCTCTGTATACAGGCCATTCGGAGATCATAATAGACTCTTCTTCAGGAAGAAGTGTGCAGTAGATTTCCTCTGTGATAAACGGCATATACGGATGAAGAAGCTTCAGGCCTTCTGTCAGCGCTGTTCTTAATGTCCAGAGTGCATCATTTGCTGCCTTCGGATCTTCCTCTGCCTTCCACAGACGAACTTTAGCCATCTCAATATACCAGTCGCAGAGTTCATCCCACAGGAAGTCATAAACCTTCTGTACTGCAATACCAAGTTCATATTTTTCCATGTTCTCTGTAGCTTCGCGGATCACTGTATTTAAGTGAGACAGAATCCATTTATCCTCTGCACAGAGATCATTTAAGTTCTCCGGCTCTGTCACTGTCTTGCCTTCCAGGTTCATCATGATGAAACGGGAAGCATTCCAGATCTTGTTTGCGAAGTTACGGCTTGCTTCTACCTTTTCCCAGTAGAAACGCATATCATTTCCAGGTGCATTACCTGTCATCAGAGTAAGACGAAGAGCATCTGCGCCGTATTTATCAATAACTTCCAGAGGATCGATACCGTTTCCAAGAGACTTACTCATCTTACGTCCCTGGGAGTCACGTACCAGACCATGGATCAGTACATGATGGAACGGAACCTGATCCGTCTGCTCCAGAGCAGAGAATACCATACGGATAACCCAGAAGAAGATAATGTCATATCCTGTAACAAGCACATCTGTCGGATAGAAATATTCCAGTTCCGGTGTTTTCTCCGGCCAGCCAAGTGTGGAGAATGGCCATAATGCAGAACTGAACCAGGTATCCAGTGTATCCTCATCCTGATGAAGATGTGTACATCCGCATTTCGGGCATTTCTCAGGCATTTCTCTTGCAACAACTACTTCACCGCACTCATCACAGTAATAAGCCGGAATTCTGTGTCCCCACCATAACTGTCTGGAAATACACCAGTCGCGGATATTCTCAAGCCAGTGAAGATACGTCTTGTCAAAGCGGGACGGAACGAATTTCAGATCTCCGTCATCCAGAGCTTTGATTGCAGCCTTTGCCATCTCGTCCATCTTTACAAACCACTGTGGCTTGATCATAGGCTCTACCGTTGTGCCGCAGCGGTCATGAGTTCCAACGCTGTGGTTGTGAGGAACTACTTTTACCAGAAGTCCAAGTTCTTCCAGATCTGCTACCATTGCCTTACGTGCTTCGTAACGGTCCATACCAGCGTATTTTCCACCAAGCTCGTTGATGGTCGCATCGTCATTCATAATGTTGATCTCTTCCAGATTGTGACGGCGTCCAACCTCAAAGTCGTTAGGGTCATGGGCAGGTGTGATCTTTACACATCCTGTTCCGAATTCTTTGTCTACATATTCATCGGCGATCACCGGAATCTCTCTGTCTGTGAGAGGAAGCTTCAGCATCTTGCCGATGAGATCTTTGTAGCGCTCATCTTCCGGATTTACAGCAACAGCAGTATCACCCAGCAGGTTTCCGGACGTGTAGTTGCAATCTCTACGAAACGTCCCTCTTCCCCTACGATCGGGTAATTAATGTGCCAGAAAAATCCGTCCTGATCCTCATGCTCAACCTCTGCATCAGAGATGGAAGTCTGGCATACAGGACACCAGTTGATAATTCTGGAACCCTTGTAGATATAGCCTTTTTCATATAATTTGATAAATACTTCCTGTACTGCCTTGGAACATCCCTCATCCATTGTGAAGCGTTCTCTCTCCCAGTCTGCGGAAGCACCCAGTTTCTTTAACTGATTGATGATCTTTCCGCCGTACTCCTCCTTCCATGCCCATGCATGTTTTAAGAATTCCTCACGGCCGATATCGTGTTTGTCGATACCTTCTTTTTTCAGCTTGTCGATAACCTTAACCTCTGTAGCGATAGCTGCATGGTCAGTTCCCGGCTGCCATAATGCTTCATAGCCCTGCATTCTCTTGAAACGGATCAGGATATCCTGCATGGTTTCATCCAGCGCATGTCCCATGTGAAGCTGGCCGGTTACGTTTGGCGGCGGCATAACAATGGTAAACGGTTTCTTGTCCGGATTTACTTTTGCATGGAAATATCCATTGTCCATCCATTTCTGGTAAAGACGTTCCTCGATTCCTTTTGGATCGTAGGTCTTTGCAAGTTCTTTGCTCATAATTTTCCTCCTAAAAAAAAGAGCCCTCCACACAATTGTGTGAAGGGCGAAATTAACGCGGTACCACCTTCATTATGTGCAAAAATGCAAAGTACTGTTTCCCTGAATGTATTTACAGTCTTCGCTCTGTTGTACACATATCTCTTTCCTGTAACGCTGGAATTGCGTGAAAACTTACTGCAGATATCACTGCCTGTTCAGTTTCCCGGCTCAGAAGCTACCTTCAGTGAATGCGGATCTCGAAATGTCTTCCACACAGTTATCCCTGGACATTTCTCTCTGGGAGGGCATTTACTTACTCCTCTTCTTCAACGCTTTTCGCTGCAGCAGTCTGATCTCCTTGTAAATAGCCGGAAAAAGCCGCCACTTTTTATGGATATAACTATAATTGCATTCTTCCGGCTTGTCAAGCTAATTTCAAAATTTCACAATTACACCGCTCAGACAGTGTTTTCTCAATATTTTTTATTCCACACTCTTTAAGGATTCCACCATATCAATGGTTTTCAGCTTAAAATGCATCACCCCATTCACCACAATGGAAAATATGCTTGTCAGAATTCCACTGTATAAAAAGCTCAACGGCTTAATATTACGTCCAAACATAACTGCATCCACCTCAACCGTAGTAATCACATACCTGTGAATGAGAATTCCAAACACTGCTCCAAACATAATTCCAAGCACTGTCAGGATCACGTTTTTCCCGAAGCACATACTGGGAGACCTCTCCGTCATAGAAGCCAAGCACCTTCAAAGTTGCCAGTTCCCTCTGTCTTTCTGTTATATTGATATTATTCAGATTATACAATACCACAAAAGCCAGCATTCCTGCGGAAACGATCAGCACCAGGATCACCGCATCCAGAGTGCTCAGCATACGGTCAACCTGTGATGCCAGACTCTGGTATAACTGATGCTGAGAGCACCAGGATTAGCAAGGATCCGGCTTCCTGCCATTTCCAGATCATCCTTGCAGTCTTCCTCATAGTAAACACAATGTTCTCATACTCCGGCTTTTCCCCGAACGTCTGCTCATAAACCCTGGGCGTCATATAAAGGTAATGGCTCATATAATTCTCTGTGATCACAGCCACCCTCACCTTATATTCCTTATCTCCCTTTTTCAGGGGAATCATATCTCCCACCTTTAATCCCAGCAGGGATGCTGTTTTCTCGGAAATAGCAGCACCTTCGTCGGTAAGCTCATATGTTTCCCCGGTAATACGGTTCTTTAAGGTTACATCCTTTGCAAACTCACTCAGGCTCTCTGGCACAAACAGATAAATACTGACGCTGGAGCTGCCTTTCGGAGCACTGATCTTCGTCATCTGTACCCGATTGCAATGGGCGATTTGCTCATTTTCCTTCATATATTCAAACAGCTCTGCATGTTCTTCCTCTGTAGCATCGCTGTCCTCAATCACCATTCCGTCATAATGCTGAAGCTCCCGGTACTGAATAGCGGCAATATCACTGATGGAATCCTGAATCCCAAAGCCAACCAGCATCAGTCCCATGCTTCCTGCAATTCCAAAAGACCGTCATGATCAGGCGCTTCTTGTAACGGAAAAGATTTCGAATTGTGGACTTCCAGGAAAAGCTTAAATGCTTCCATATAAAATGTGAGCCGCTCCAGCAATACCCGCCTTGCCCTCTTTCGGAGCCGGTGGGCGCATAAGAGAGGCCGGTGTCTCCTGCAGCTCCTTTCCACTTGCAAAAAGAGTCGCTCCAACTGTACATACAACAGAGGCA
>ENA-OQAR01000633-OQAR01000633.1-human-gut-metagenome-genome-assembly--contig:-NODE-633-length-10490-cov-2.196854_pt1 | contig 10490 bp, 20 predicted proteins | sample MGYA00242738_ERZ504533 | MGnify/ENA primary metagenome ERZ504533 (study PRJEB26092, sample SAMD00036276) | human gut metagenome | host: Homo sapiens | study: EMG produced TPA metagenomics assembly of...
CGAGCGCTGCCCCTTTTTGGAGACGAGACTTGGAGCAAGTCAGGAATGGTGGTGATCAGAACTCGTAGTCAAAGACGGTCTTGTCGTAGGGAGACTTCGTTCATGAGGCGCGGACCTTCTGGTGCTCAGGGTGATCGATGTAGGTGTTCAGATCATCCAGGGAATCGAAAACAGAGTCGATGCAGACGTGAAAGACATCGCCCTCGTTGACATTGTAGCCAACCGTAGCGGATTTGATTTGCGGTATGATGGTCTGCAGGTACTCGGTCTTTTTGCGGAACGCCTCCACCGTGGCGCGACGGTCGGAATCTGTACCATCTTTATTGATTTTCCAGAATACAATGTGCTTGATCATAAGAAAAAACTCCTTTTCTTTTTTGGAGCAATTTGTAGTACATCAGTGTGACGATTACTTGATACACTTTAATTTGTAGAACAAATCTATCTCCGAAAAGAGTATAGCTATATTAGGGTGTAAAGTCAACCACTCCGGCGGAGATTCGGCAAAATGTACAATTACACTGAAATATTTATGCTACAAAACGCAGAATGCAAGGAAAATGCATAAAAACCGGTTGACAAAAACAAAGCGGATTGGTATAGTAAACTTGTAGAACAACTTCGGCAAACAAAAAGCTGTGCTACAAATTTAACCGTTTAGACGTAGAAGGGAGGCTGCACTACAATAAGAAAGAAAACCCTTGGAGGTCTAAAATAATGGCAGCAGCACTTGTAGAACAAACTTACGATGCGCTCATGCAGATGATTATGGACAGTAACTACAAGCCGGGTGACCGCTCCCGTCGGAGATGATCCTTTGTAACAACTTGCAGGTCAGCCGCAACACACTGCGCGCGGCGCTGAACAAGCTGAATGTACTGGGGTTTACCGAGACTCGGCAAGGCGGCGGTACCTACATGCGGGCGGTGGACAGTTCGGTATACCTGAATTTCTTTGTCCCGGCAACGCTTACCTCCAGTATGCTTGCTGGAGATCATGCAGTTCCGCAAAGGCATCGAGGTTGAGGCCGCGCGTCTGGCAGCAGAGAATGCAACCGAGGAAGACGTTGTCCTGCTGCGGCAATTGTTTGAACAGTGTACAGAGGGGCGAAAAAAACATGCGCACCTTTGCCAGCCGCAACACAGACTTCCACTTCGAGATCGCCAAAGCATCCCACAATATGCTGTACATCAAAATGATGGAGATCGTCTCCCGAATGATCCTGCCGGTCATGCAGGATTTCCTGGATGCGCAAGGTACCGATATCGACAGTACCTTCTATCATGGCATGGTACTCCAGTGTGTGATCAACCACAAACCAGAAGAAGCGGCTTTCTTTATGCAGCGCCACATGGCTTTGATCATCGAACGTGTAGAAAAGTACGTACAGAAGAAAAAGCTGGAGAAAAACGGAGAAACTTAACCAAAGAGAAAGGAAACATCGGTGTACAAGGGGTACAAACAAGATAAAATAGAAATGAGGGGCGATAGAGCGGAAATGTCAGATTTTCCACTCTATCTGAACACGGTCGCTGGTGGCCTTGATCGTAGAGATCAACCATCGGCGGCTTTTCTTTTGTCGTCAAAATCTATGCTGTCCCAGTTGTCGAGATAATAGGATAACTTCTTTATCTGCTGGGGAGATATGGTTTCAACGCTCAATTCGGCGATTGCCTTTGAAATAGTCTGGCGTCGGGTGTCCAGTTCTTCAATTTTTTTTGTTGGCGTAGGCAAGCAAGGTCGCATTGGCTCCGGTTAGCGTATCCAGCAGCTTTTCAATTTCTGCCTCCACCTGTGCCAGCTCCACTTGATAGGCAGTCAGTTTCGGATTGACTTTTTCCTCTCTGCCGTGGAGTATCTGAAAGTCTTTGAACTTTTCCTGCATGGCCGAGAAAATGAATTGCTCAAATTCTTCTTTGCGGATTTTCCCGCAGCCCGGACAGCCTTTGTTTTCCGTCCGTTTGGTACAGCGGAAATATCCGGTGCTGTTTGGTACATGGGTGGCTTTCAGAGCATACCCACAATGCCCGCATTTGATTTTTCCGGCCAGCCAAGTATTTTTCGGTTTCCGTCCCTGCTGGAAGGTGGTATTTGCCATAAGTTTTTTCCGGCATTTCAGCCATGTGTCAGAGGAAATGAGTGCTTCGTGGGGAGCGATAACAAGTATCTGGTCTTTTAAGCACCTGTCCTTGTCCTCCTTCACATCCCGCCCCTGATAGAGATAGCAGCCGTTTGTTCCGGCAAAGTCGGAAGCGTCATTGACAATCGCTGCGCCCTGACTCTTGAAAAATTCGTACAGCTCCAAATCGGCCTGTGCGTAAACGGGGTTTCTTAAAAGCTGGGAAAGAAATGTACGGAACATGGATTTGCCATAAATTTTTTATGTCATGTTCCTCGAAGTATCGGGTAATATCTCCGAAGGAGGTTTCCGGTTCAGCGTACATTTCAAACATCAGCCGTACATGGTCGGCGGCTACGGGGTCGGCAACCATTTTCTTTGTGCGGATACCCTCTACCACAGTAGGCTCTAACTGATAACCGTATGGTGCCTGTCCGCTCATGTGAAAGCCTTTCAGGCACCGGGAATAGTAGGCGTCTGTGACACGCTTCTGAATTGTCTCACGTTCAAGCTGGGCGAATACAATGCAGATATTCAGCATGGCCCGGCCCATCGGGGTCGAAGTATCAAACTTTTCCGTGGAGGATACAAACTCCACATCGTACTCTTGAAACAGCTCCATCATCGTTGCAAAGTCCAGAATAGAGCGGCTTATACGGTCCAGTTTATACACGATGACCCGCCTGACCTTTCCCTTGCGGATCTCGCCCAACAGCTTTTGAAACTCCGGCCTGTCCGTATTTTTACCGGAATAGCCTTTGTCCTTGAATACCCGGCAGCTCCCACCTTTCAATTCATACTTGCAAAAGTCAATCTGACTTTCAATGCTGATACTGTCCTTGCGGTCTACTGACTGTCTTGCGTAAATACAATCTTCTCTGATAAATTCCATATTGGGCTCCTTTCCTTGTTGGAATGGAGCTACCAACCTTACAACTATATTATACCATCAGCAGCCCCGGACAACAATGTTGCGAATGATTAGGGAAATCTGTCCCCATATTTGCTGAACACCTCATAAAGACAACGCTCAATTTCTTTTTTGCGCTGTGCTTTCTCCTTCGGGGGAAGTACCGGCGTGAGGCTTTCCAGCACAATGATCTTCCCTTGAAATGCGACAGCCTTTGTTTCTCGTTCATAAGTGACAGCTTGCGTCATTGAAAACCTCCTTTGCGAAAGTGCGTGTATATGCCAGCCTTTCCCACTTGTCCCGTGGGGAAATGTCAAAAGACGGCACCCCGCAGGTGCCGCCCTTTGAGCTTTCTCCACTTCGGGTCGATGTGGCCCGAGGTCAGTAAGGACTGGAATGGTACTTTTCTTTGGCGTCCTCCACGCTGTTGAGGTCAAATACTTCATAAAGCTGCCCCACAACACGCCGTATATCCTTCTTTGAAAATCCGCAGTTCTCCATTGCCATAATGACATAACCACGGCAGGCGTCATTGCTCCATTCGTCCGGTTCCAAGCCGGGGATCATTCCAAACGCATTTCCCATAAAGTGCTCCTCTTTTGAAAAGATGGGGAGCCACGCCGGATCGGTTGGCCTATCATCAGACAGCCATTGGCCGGGGCTCCCCATAGGTTTTCACTTCATTTCAGACACATCGGACGGACATAGGCTTCATGCCCCATAGTATTTCAACTCTCCCCATTCTGATGGCAAGGCGTTCTCATTGCCTGCGACGGCTCACGGCTTGCAAGACCGCTTCAACGCTCGGACTGTGACTAAACGCAAGTATCCGGGTTCTGCGCCTGTTCCGGTGGAGCCAGCCTTGCCCCACCTATGGCATGGACCTGTTCGCTCGCTCAGTTTTACAAAGACTGTATTCTCTGAATCCGAGGTCATGGCGGGTCTGTCACACAGCGCGTTCCCCTTCGTATCCGGGTGTCTTTTTATTCAATTTTCAATCTGCATGAGGCTTGTCTGAACCTCGGGCCATTGTGACCCGAAGTGTTTTGCCTCTCATAAGCCATTTCATTTTCCGGCCTAAATCGGTACGCCTTACAAAGAATTTTTCAAAATTTTTTTCTAAGCGCCGCAGACCTCGCTCGATTGCGACACGAACCACTTTTTTCATGGACGCCCTCTGCCCGGGCAATGTCCTGTTTGGTCATGCCGAGAATGAAATGGGCATAAATCCGTTTTGCCTGTTTGTCTGGCAGACTGGTAATCGCTGCGTGAAGTTCCTGCATGGTCACTTTCCGCTCATACAGTTCATGGGGAGATAAAGCGACAAAGACAGCCTCATGCTCCAGCCCGTCATCCCGATCAAGGGAATAGTAGGCTTTGTGGCGGTATGTACGCAGCCGATAAGCAGCCTCTTTACGATCAAACTCTTTGAACATTTCTGCAACTTCTTCCGATACTTCCATGAAGCAATCCGATGTATAGAATGGGTAATAGTCCCGCAAATTGATAATATCCATATAGACCTCCGTTTCGGTTGTTGGTTGACGAGTGACCGAAACGAAGGCGGCGGGGAGCGGCACCGGGGAATGACTTCGGGCCAACATGACCCGAAGCAGCCCCATAAGAACACAAAAGCGCCCGGGCGGCATGAAGCCACACGGACGCATGAAATGACATGATAGTTAAGGTTCCAACAAATTTCGCATACATAGCCGGAATAACCCGGAGGGGGAGCTACGCTTTTTTTAGCTGGTGCAGATCATGGGTACTGTGAAAAAAGACAAAAATAGACACGGCGGCAATCCTCCTATATGCCGCGTGGATTTACACGGTGTTAGGTCGTCGTTGGTTTAGGATAGACGAAAAGAAACGGCGGCTCTGAAAATCAAAGCCGCCGCTTCATAGGCGCGTGAAAAATGTGTCTGCTTTACGACGGCTTTTTTTTCTTTTTGCCGTCGTCCGGCAGATCATTAGATATATTGCATTTATTTAGTCTTGCGGTTCAATCCTTTCAAAATTAACAATGACAAAATCACACAAACCATCAGAATTACAACGCCGATTAAAACCTGAAACATATTTGCATTATAATAACCAGAGATATTGAAAACGGCTGTCATGGGATATACCGTCTTTAACTGCTGGGACATACTCGCAAATAATCCAGCAAACGAATAAATTTCTGCAAATACCAGAGCCAGCCAATACCCCTTTTTCATCCGCGCTACCAGAGCGATAATAGGCGAAATTGCAAAGAATACGCCTACCCCATCCAGAAAATATATTTTCAGATTTTCTAACACAAGGCCAACGGAAAGTGCTTCTAAATGCAAAACTGCCTCGACAAGAAAGGTAATTGCAAAAAGTAAAAGGTAAATCAGAACGCTGAACACAAAGGCAAGTATCATTTTGGCAAGTGTCAGTTTCACTTCATCTACGGGAATGAGCCGCAGAGATTTTAAGGTATCCTCCTGTTCCTCCCGGCAAATCATATAACTTCCCAATAGGGCAATTACAGCAGGCAGAACATAAAAGGTAGCAAGGGATTGGGCCGCTGTCATAAACCATCCAGCCCCGTCAATATATCGGCGGTCATAGAATGTAAACTGTCCCTGTGCAAAGACGATCAACCCTACCATGACTGTTGCAAACCCAGCAATCCAGAGTATTTTGGAACGGTGGAGTTTCTGACTCTCCGCCCAAAGCAAATCTTTCATCATTTTTGCACCTCACTTTCTCCGAACCAATGCCACATTCGCCAATACAGCCGAAGCAGCAGCCCATACACCAATACACAGAAATGCGGCTGGAATATTTAATGGCTGATCGAATACAACACCCGGAATATCATACATAACAATAGCGGTCATACTGGACAGCGGATGTAGGTACATATTCACCATCAAGAGGATAAAGCCGAGGAATGTATAAATCAGCGTCAGGCAAACAGGGAGAATATAGCCCTTTTGCGCTGCGGCAACCGCCAGTACTGGTAACATCGCAAAGGCGGTCAACAGAGAAATTTCCATACACTTCCGCAAAAGATAAAGGACACTTTCACTGTCAAAGGGAATATAACCGGATAGTATGCCGGTCAGAATGGACGCCGTTGCGGTAACTAGCATAAAGCAAATGGAATACACCAGCACCACAGCAAACTTGCTGAAAAAGTATGCCATTTTATTGACCGGTACAATCCAAAGCTGTTTGAGCATATCATACTGGTTTTCGTTATACATCAGCATGGTACACAACATCCCCAGCACTACCGGTAGGATGATCCACGGGGTATAGCTGAACGCTGTCCATTTGTAAAACATAATGGGGTCCACACCGGTTCCTTTGACACTTGAAAAGTAAAATACGGCAGCCAGTGGCATAAAGAGCGCCGCCAGCAGCATGAGCCAGATAAACTTTCTCCGGCGCAGTTTTAGAAATTCAACTTGTATCAGTTTAAGCAATTCCCTCTCCCCCTGTGATCTGTTTGAAATAATCCTCAAGGGTATCATTGCAGATTTGGGAGCTGATAACAGCTACATCCTGCACCACAAGGGCCTTGTTGATTGCCGCCATATCCAGTGCGGTGTCATAAAGCCGCAGGTTGTGTTCGTCCTGCACCGCATAATCGGTCACATGGAATTGCCTTTCCAAAATTAAAGAGGCTTTTGGAATATCCGACACTTGAAGCTGGATGTATTTCCGATTTTTCTTTTCTAATTCTTCCATGCTGCTTTCTTCCAGCAGAACCCCGTGGTCGATAATGCCTATGTCATCTGCCAACAGTGAAATTTCGGAAAGTATATGGCTGGAAATTAGGATGGTTTTGCCACGCTCCACACTTAAATTCTTAATAAAGTTCCTCACTTCGGCTATACCGATAGGGTCAAGTCCATTGGTCGGCTCGTCCAAAATCAAAAGCTCCGGGTCATGCAGAATAGCGTTGGCAATACCGAGGCGCTGCTTCATGCCGAGGGAATACTTACTGAACAGCTTTTTGTCCTTGTAGGGCAATCCCACAACTTCCAGCACGTTCTTGACGGCATTGGGCTGGGGTGTCCCTCGTAACTTCGCAAAAAATTTCAAGGTTTTCTGTGCCGGTCAGATTCGGATAAAACCGGGAGTTTCGATGATGGCTCCAATACGGGGATAAATGCGTTTCTCATGGCCTTTGATGTTCTGTCCGAACACATCCACTTCGCCGGAAGTGATTGGTGTAAGGCCCAAAATCATTTTCATAATTGTGGTTTTACCGGCTCCGTTGCGTCCTAAAAGTCCATAAATCCGACCCGGTTTCACATGAAGATTCACAGAATTAACGGCAGTTTGTTCCCCGTAAATCTTTGTCAGCTTTTTGGTTTCAATCACAAGATCACTCATAAAAATACCTCGCTTTCTCATTTTGTTTCGTTCTTCCAGATAACATAGTTGTAAAGGCTGCCATCCGGGAAATAGTTGATGAATACTTTGAAATTGCCTTTGTCACAAGGAATGACAAATTCAACACGGATTTGGTCAGAGTGTTCCGGCACATAGCAGGACACATCCGGGGAAGTGTTCTTCGGCAGCCCGCCCAGCTTATCGACTTCTTCTTCCCATGTTTCCTGTATCGTTTCCGCAGAAATATTGTCCTGTACGCCCTGCGGCAACGCATTGAAGAAAGTTTCAAAATCTCCATCCATCATTTGGTTAAAGTATTCGGTTGCTTCTTCCGTAATGGCCTGTTGGTCGGGAGCCTCGCCGGAAGATGGAGCGCCTGCTGGCAGGCACAAAGAGAAAAAACAAGCAGAATACCGAGTAATAAACAACTCAATCGTTTCATAGGTCTTTCCTTTCAGTAAGATTGCTTTTTTAGAGCCACTACGGATGCGGCGGCAAATGTAGCACCGATCAAGAGCAGCGAACCGACACAAACAAGCGGCGAAGTATTGAATAAAACGCCTTGCATCAGGCTTTCTACCATAGCTGCGGCCGCTTCGGAAATATGGGGATAAATCCCCATCACGCTTGCCAGCGGGTGTATTCCCGTAAGATAAGCCGGGGCAATGACTACGGGAATCAGATAAAGCAGCGTTGCGCCAATGGGCAGGATATATCCCTTTGACAGCGTGGAAAGAAACACAATCGGAAGCATGGCTATGGGAATCAGAATACCACCTGCCAGATACAAAAAGACCAGCGTCCATCAGTGTTTGGGCGTTCAGATCAGGAAAGCCTCCGGCAATCAGCCCACCGACAACACACAAAAGAAAAGTAATCAGGCACAGTCCTACGGACATCAGAATAACCACAGCGACTTTTGAAAAGTATAGCTGTGCTTTTGTAATAGGGATGATAAGCAGTTCTTTCATCGTGTCATTTTTTGTGTTCATCGAAAAACAGTGTCGTTGCAAACATTCCCAGCACAATCGGCAGAAACAGGCTGGACAGATTCTTAAAGGCCAGTGTGTAAAGGTCGCCAAAACTATCCATAAAGGGACTGCTCCTTGAAATGCTGCAAGCCCTTTCAATCGCAAACGCTCCAAGCAGAAGTGTTAGAGCCAAAATGCACCAGACAATTTTATTCCGTTTCCATTTCTGGATTTCAGTTGTAATAATCGTCATACGGTTTCCTCCTTTCATGGTTCCAATTATAAAACGCAAACCTTGCCATAACCTTGCCGAGATAAAATTTTTTTCAAAAAGCATCCGTGGGATCACAGAGCTTTCGGAAGTATGATGATAAAGGTTGTTCCGTTTCCGGGAACACTAGCGGCTGTAATCGTTCCTTTATGAATACTGACTAACTCTTTGGCAATCGAAAGGCCCAGCCCGTTCCCTTTGGCAGAACGGGAGTGATCGCATTGATACATCCGTTCAAAGATATGCGGGAGATCAGAGGCGGCAATCCCGTTGCCGTTATCAGCAACAACGATTTTTGCCTGCTGCTCAGTTTCAGTCACGGTCAGGAAAACTTTGCTTGCATCACTGTGCGTCAGGATATTTTGCAGTAAATTATTGAGAATACGAGTGTAGGCGGTAGAGTCAACCCGTGTCATGTATTCTGTTTCGGGTATCTCAATTTCATAGCTAAGATCGTGGTTTTCCAGCAGCGGCACCCAATCAGTCATGATGTCACGGGAAAGCTCATTCAGGTCGCAGACTCAAAATGAAAAATCTGTTCCCCGGCATCCAGCTTCACCCATTCAAACAGGGCGGTCACAAAATCTTTCAGGTGGTGGGCTTTTTCCATAGCCACCCGAATGTATTCTTCCTTCTCAGCTCCTGTTACCATCTTGCTTTCCACAGCCTCCAAATATCCAACCAGAGAAGCAAGAGGGGTTTTTACATCATGGGAAAGGCTTGTCATAAGCCGTTTATAAGCCTGTTCGGATTGCTTTTGCTGTATAAGCCGAGATTGGCTGCTCATGGCAATCTCGTTAATATCATAACAGATTTGTTTTGTCAGGTCGCTTTCCCGCACCAATACACGGCGGTTCAAATTCCCGGCTTTTATATCGTTTAGGGCATCCCTAATAAGAAAAAGCTGACCACGGACGCGGTGAAGTTTTCCCAAAAGATAGCTGATTACCAGCAAAGCAATCAATAAGGACAACAATAGATAAAGGTTAATTTCCATGCTCATGCCTCCTTGTTAAAGCGATACCCTACACCGCGGACAGTCTGAATATAAAAAGGTTGTTCTGGATTTGGCTCGATTTTTTTTCGCAGTTTACTGATAAATGCCATGAGGTTATTGTCGTCAAAATCATATTCTTCTGTCCACACCTGCGTATAAAGTTGTTTTTTAGTAAAGACCCGACCCTTGTTGGACGCCAAAAATAGAAGCAAATCAAACTCTTTGCCGGTCAAGTCTACCGGGAGATTTTGAACCGTTACGGTTCGGTTGATTTTATCAATTACCATATCTTTCAGAAGCATGGTGGCGGCTTCGTTTCCGGTCACAGGGTTTAAGGTGGTATAGCGCCGGATTAGAGAATTGACACGAGCCATTAGTTCGTTAATTCCAAACGGCTTTGTCAGATAATCGTCCGCTCCCAGCCGCAGACCAGAAACCTTATCTTCTTCGTCGCTTTTGGCGGTCAGCATCAGCACCGGCACATTGTTTTTCTCTCGGATTTTCTGCAATACTTGAAACCCGTTCATATCTGGCATCATCACATCCAGAATAATTAGTGAACAGGTATCCTTGTTTTTTTCCAGTAGCCTCAGACCCTCTAAGCCGCCATGTGCTACTACCGCAGATAAATTTTCTTGTTCCACACATTTTTTCATCAAGGCACAAAGTTTCTTGTCATCGTCTATAATCAAAACACTATTCATGTTTCAGCAACCTCCCTTGTTTTGTCCGGCCATCAATCGGCTTTTCCGCAGTTTTAGGGATCAGCCAAACACCGGCCATTTTCACAGCGCCGGGGATACGCCCACCAGCACAATAATAATTTACCCTACGAGGTGTCACGC
>ENA-OQAR01000634-OQAR01000634.1-human-gut-metagenome-genome-assembly--contig:-NODE-634-length-10489-cov-2.741170_pt1 | contig 10489 bp, 14 predicted proteins | sample MGYA00242738_ERZ504533 | MGnify/ENA primary metagenome ERZ504533 (study PRJEB26092, sample SAMD00036276) | human gut metagenome | host: Homo sapiens | study: EMG produced TPA metagenomics assembly of...
TCGGGGGTTACGTTTTTTGGCTGTTTTAGCCAACCGACCTGACATATATACGAGATAGCTCCGGACAGGGGTGTGTTTCTGCCATATATAAGGCAGATACACACCCCTTTGGCTTATTTGCGTCCGAATTCCTCCAGCGAGCGCACACAGGGCTCAGCGGCCGTAGACTTCGTGCACGAACTTTTTCGAATGCGGCGATGGAACGCTCCACCTTTTCCGTATCGATGCAGTACGCCATACGGAAGTAGCCGGGCACGCCGAAACTGTCGGATGGCACGAGAATCAGGTCGTAATCCTTGGCCTTCATGCAGAACGCATTCGCATCATCTCAAGCGCTCGGGAAGATGTAGAACGTGCCTCCCGGGCGCACCACGTCGAATCCGAGGCGCACCAGCGCGTCATACAAGAGGTTCATGTTCTTCTCGTACACGGAAAGATCGCTGGTTTCGTCCACCACCTTGGCCACGGCCAGCTGCACGCTGGATCCTGGGCAGTTGTGGCCGGTTCCGCGGCTGATCTGTCCGCACATCGGCACGATCAGCTCGGCGTCGGTGGCACGCGGATTCACCGCCACATAGCCGATGCGCTCGCCCGGCAGTGACAGCGACTTGGAGTACGAGTAGCACGAAAGCGTGTTGTCGTAGAACTTGCTCGGATACGGCTGCTCGCCGCCGTCGAACACGATCTCGCGGTACGGCTCGTCGGAGATCAGGAAGATGTCGTGGCCGTATTCAGTCTGCTTGGCGTTGAGCACCTCGGCCAGGCGGGTCAGCGTTTCGGCGGAATAGACCGCGCCGGACGGATTGTTCGGGGTGTTGATGAGCACCGCCGCGGTTCCGGGGTTGAGCGCCTTCTCGAACGCGTCGAAGTTGATCTGGAAGTTCTCGGTGTCGGCCGGAACGACGGTCAGGTGCGCGCCGGTGCGTTCACGTACGGCTGGTATTCCGGGAAGTACGGGGCGAAGGTGATCACTTCGTCGCCCGGCTTGGTCACCACGCGCAGCGCATGCGCCAATGCGCCGGCCGCGCGTGGTCGGGGAAGATGTAGTCGGCGGTGTAGTCCATGTCGAAGCGGCGGTTGAGGCTTTCGGCGATCGCCTTGCGCACCGACGGAATGCCCAAGGACGGAGAATAGCCGTGCAACGCCACCGGTTCGGCCGTTTTATACATGTCGATCACGGCGTCGGTATAGTCCTGCGGGCACGGCACGCTCGGGTTGCCCAGCGAATAGTCGAACACGTTCTCGTAGCCAATTTCGGCGCCACGCGCGGTCGCGTATTCGCTCAGCTCGCGGATTACGGATTTTCCGCCGAGCATGGCCTTGTAGTCTTCGTTTGATCATGGAACAACCTCCCTGTCGTGCTGTTGCATACGTCTGACGCACCCTGAAAGAGCGCCGCTACAGACGTTTCTACCACCGAAAAAGTCACGCAGTGTGGCGTATGGCTCACTGTGCGGCGGATTGCGGGGCTTGGTGTCGTGAGACGCCTGCCCGGGCACGAAACCACTGCTGAAGATGCGCTTCCAATAGCCCAGCATGTCGGTTTTGGACATGGACATGAACATGCCCGTGGCCAACACCGCCAAGTCCTCGTTGAACACGGTGTCCATCGGCAGCTGCTCGTGGAGTTTCGGCCAACGGCGCAATACCGCCAGCATGCCCCCGACCGTGAAGTCGAGCATGAGATCGGTTTTAAGGTCGAGGTGGTCGGCGTCAAGCCCCAGCACGGAGATCAACGTGAGCCTGCCGAAGTCCTGCAGGGATTCGACGAGTTCCGGCGAGCTGTGCGGTCCGGCGAGCAGCGCGAGCCGGTCAAGACGCTGACGCTGTTCGGGCTCGCGTAGCAGCGCGGTGACATGCTTGCGCCATTCGTTGTCGGGATTGAAATTCGCGTTGGGCGCGCTGGGAAGCGGTGTGTTTTCCACGGCGTGCAGAATGGCGGAATCGGCAAGTTCCGGCAGTCCCGTGAAATGGTAGTAGAAGGAATTACGATTCACGTCCGCCGTACGTACGATGTCGGTGACGGTGATTTTACGATATTCACGTTCGGATAGCAGTTCCCAGAACGCGTTTTCGAGACGTTCCTTGGCTGGCAGGATCTCCGAATCCCGGCGTGGACGTGGCATGGCTCCCCCTATTTTGTACCGTCGATTAAAAGCGCAACGCGAATTACTATACAAGTTGTCTAGAACAAACTGCACAGCATGTCGCATTAATAGCGATTGCCACCCACCGCAACGCTTCACCGCACACCACTGCGTCACGACCTCCGCGCTACGTCTACTTGCGCCGCACTTTCGGATTGCGGGCAAGAGCGGCCTGCAACATAATCGCCAGCGCCTGGTTGAGATTGCGTCGATCCTCACCGCTCAACCCAACGTACGCGCCAAGCATTTCGGGAATGACTTTCGGCCCGGCCGCCATCATGGCGGAAATACTGCCCGCACCGGACGCTTCGAGCACGGCAAACAACGCGTCCACCGCACGCTCGCGCTGCTCCTTGGACAGGTTGGCAAGCCACTTGTTCAGCGCTTTGTTGAAGGTCACCGAACTGCTGGCCACATCCTCGACTTTGTCGAATTCACCGCCGTGCATCTGCCAGGAGAACACGAAATGCTGCATGATGCCTTCCACGTCGGATTTCACCACGATGCAGCGTTCGGGAGTTTCCAGCACCATGCCCACTACCGATGAGTCCGGCACGATTTTGACGATTCGATCGCTCACGCTCGCATATTCGAAGCTATTCACCACCGCCTCAGGGAAGCCTGGCCCATCCAACGAATAGATGCGTTCGATACGGTCCTTCACATCGTCTTCGGCGTTCATCGCCGCATAAACGGCCAGATTACCGCCTTTGGAATGGCCAGTGAGCACAATCGGCACGTTCTGCCACAGCGCGGCGACCCGAGCCAGATAGTCGGCCGCAGTTACTTGCGCCGGCACCGGGTATTGGAAGGCCATGTTGAAGTCTTCCTTCCAGCCGACCAGCGAATCGTCCGTACCACGGAACGCCACAACCAACGTGCCGGACGGCAGACGGTAGGTCACCGCGGCGAACTGCGTCTGCTCTTCGCCGTCGAACTGCTCGAGAAACGCCCCCCATTTCAATATCGGAGAATCGCGGGATTCGCGGCGATGGCATGATAGAAATCGTGCGTCACCTGCGGATCAACCAATCCCACGTTCTCGACATTATGGTCGGGCACCGCACGGTCGTGGTGAAGCTCGTCGTCGGCGCGCGCGATCGAAATACCATCGAACGGAGGCTGTCGCAACATACGAATGGAACGGAACGGATGGCGGAAGTCAAAGTGTTTCACACGATTACGCAACGTGCCATATTGCGATTCAACCCCCTCCAATCGCGGCATGCAGTCAGGCACATCATCATACGAAAGCTGCGCGAGCACGAGCGCATCGGCCTCACGGAAGGGGTGAATGCTGAAACCGCGCGTTTCCGTGCGTGCATAGTCGATGATGCTACCCATCGCACACCTCTTTCACAGCCGGCGCCATTCCCGCATTCCATTATGCGCCCATTTTCCGCTATCCTACGTCAGCAAACGGGATAATCCTCAAACCAACGACTCCGAAACGCGTCCATCCGCCCTTTCCACGTGCCACGATTTCACATTTTCTACGAACATTTGCGAATCGCGACGCTTCAGAAGGCCTTCGGGCTGGTCAGCCTTCACGCACCGCCCTCGCCGCGCTCGCCGGAATCGCCTTGACCACGGCTTTGATAAGCTCCCGCGTCTCCCGGTCGGTACCGCGCGCGGCCGCCACGATCTTTGGCAGCGAATCCGTCCAATTCGCCATCAAATCAGCGATATTGCCATAGCCCGCAGCCGCGAAGATCTCGTAGATCTGGTCAATAGCCCGCTCACGCTGCTTCTGCCCCACAGTGTCGAGCCAATCGTCGAGCGTCCTCTTGATGAGCTGCGCAGTCACCGTCAACTCGTTCTCACGCTCGAAATCGCCGTTTTCCGCCACTTGCCAGCTATTGCCCATATGTTGCATAATGCCGACGCGTCCGCCTTGACAACGATTACTTTCGCATTCGATTGCAGCAGCATGCCCACGACAGACGATTCGGGCACGGTTTTGCGGATACGCGATTCCACCGTCCGATACGCCTGACCGCGCACCATCAATTCCGGCAGGCCCGGCCCATCATGGGAGAAGATACGGGCGATCCGCACGTTGCGTCCCGGCACCGGCCCGTCCAAGGCTGGCAGCAGCCCAAGCCGCCGCGCACGTTCGCCGGCGGCCTCAATATCGTCATGAGCCACCTGCATGGCCGCATATACGGCCATGTTGCCACCTTTCGAATGGCCGCCAAGCATAATCGCAGGCGATCCTTCCGATGACAGGAAACCTTCCGACCTGTCCAGAATCGAATCCACATACCGATACGCGGATTCCTGTGACGGTACCGGACAGCGCACTGCCATATTGAAATCCTCCTTCCATCCGACAAGCGTGCCGTCGGTGCCTCGGAAGGCGATATACAGCAAGTCGGGTGAACCGCAGCCCACGTCGAACGTCATCGCGGCGAACTGCTGCTGGTCGCGCTCGCTCAATCGTTCCGCGTATTCGCCAACGCGTAACGCGCGGAATCGCGGCGATTCGCAGACGGCGTGCAGCAACGCGAGCCGGTAATCGTTCATATCGGAGGAATTCGAAACGAACATCTCGTCATAGCTTTCGGCGCGCAGCAATTCACGAATCGACACCGTCGCCACCGACTTCGCCTCACCGACGTGGGCACCAGATCCGTCAATCGCATGTAGGACAATTCGGACAGCACCAGGGAATCGACGTCGCCGAACGGCAGCTCGGCGAACCCACGGAATTCACGGCGCACATAATCCAACACATTGCCCATCGCGCAACCCTTTGATCAACCATAGCGATTTCGGATTCCATTATGCGGCACAATCCACGGACTCGGCAATCAGACAATCACAAGTTTCGGGCAATATCCCATGTGTAGACTAGGCAGCCATGGATCCAGTTGAATTTTTCACACAATGGCTTGCCCGAAACTACGGCAAGCTCATTCTGCTCGCCGTAGTGCTTGTCGTCGCAGCGCTCATCGACAAAGCACTCACCAAAGTAGTGCGCCGCATCCTTGACAAATCACAGGTGCCGAACGCCTCCATCTTCGTCAACATCCTGCGTGTGGTGGTATGGGCATTCGCCATCGGCACGCTGCTGCAACCGGTGTTTGGAATCAACCCGACCACCCTGTTCACCGCACTCGGCATCGGAGGTCTTGCGGTGTCGCTTGGTCTGAAAGACACAATCGCCAATGTGATCGGAGGCTTCGGCCTTATGCTCGGCCGCGTCATTCAACCGGGCGACTACGTCAAAGTCGCAGGTATCACCGGCACCGTCAAAGACATCAACTGGCGTCAGACCATCGTCCGCGAACGCAACGGCAACGAAATGGTCATCCCGAACTCCATCCTCAACACTGCATCACTGGAAAAGCTCGATCCATCGAACGAATGCTTGGTGTCAGTACCGTTCACCGCCAAAGCCGGCGTCGACGTGGAACATATGAAGGCCGACATCATCGAAACCGTGCAACAGGCCACGGCAAGCCTTGCCAATCCGCTGTACAAACCGGTGGTGAAGCTCAACGGATTTACCCCGTACGGCATTGACGGCACGATCTACGCGTTCGCGAAAAAACGACCTGCTGCTGTCCACGATGGCGGATGCGGTGGCGCAGTCGATCGCGCATGCCGATTATCTTGAGCACCGCGCGGTCAGCGGCAGCGCGGAATAGGACAGCATAGAAACGGCATTGAACGGTTGAAGGCCGGTCAGAGGAACGTATCCTTGACCGGCCTTCATCATCTGATGTCCGCATCGTTCACGTCGCCTGCGTCGCGTCGTTGTCCGGCAAGCAGTCGTCTACATAAGCAGATTGACCGCCGTCAGCATGCAAGTGACCATGATGAACATAATCATGCCAACGTTGCCGCACACGGTTTTGGCACGGGTGCCGCGAGGCAGCTCCTCCGGCGCGGTATAGAATTCAAATCTTTTGAAATTGCGGATAAGTAGCACAAATCCAGCAAGGATCACAGCGCCGTACAACACGAAATAGACAAGCATGATCGCCAATCCTTCGACATTCTGCGACGCCCACTGTTCCATCGCCGCCGCATTGCCGTTTTCCGCGGCCTCGGACACCTTCTCCAGCTGGTCCAGATCGACGCGTGTCAACACCCATGGCGCGAGCACGCCGCCGTTGAAGTTGATGATCATGTGCATCGCCGTCGAATAGCGCAGCTGCTGGTGCGCGTGTAGACGTAGCCGAACATGAGCCCCAGTAGGAACGCGTAGAAAAACTGGAACAGGTTCATATGGAACAGGCCGAACGCCAGTCCGGACAGCAGAATCGCCGTTTTCTCGCCGTATTTGCGGGTGTGGTCGATCAGCTGCTTACGGAACAGCCATTCCTCGAAAACCGGTCCTACGATTACCAGAAAAACAACGTTCCAGATGTTCGTCTGCATGGCGAGGTCGGCCACGCGGTCCGTCGCCTCGCCGTTGGAAAGCACCATCGACAGCATGCTGCCGAACACACTGCCGGCCCACATCATCGGCAGGCACATAAGCAGTAGTTTGAAGAACAATCCCGGTTTCATGTCGAATTTACGGGTTTCAATGACAGTCGATTTGCCCATGAGCATCACCGCAATCGGCATGGCGATCAGGTACAGCGGCACCCCCCGAACCCACATACGTAACCCAATTCGGCGCTTCACCCTTGCCACCCACGGCCGCGTACAGCGCGCCTTCCAGCACCGTGGCGAGCGCGTACCAGATGACCACCATCAGACACAGCTCGCGCCGATACGCGAGAAGTCACGTCGCGCCTGCTTCAACCATTCGAAGAATGGATTGCGATTGGCGATCGGCGGCTGCGGATATTGAGGCATGGGCTGCATCGGATACTGCGATTGCGGACCATTCGTCTGATATTGCGGAGCCGGCCCCTGTGGTTGCCCTTGCGGTTGCTGCGGATATTGAGGCTGCTGCGGAAACGTCATAGTCACCTTACGAAACTTCGGAAAACAAAAAAGCTGATATTCAGCACTGTACTACCAGTCCGCTGAATATCAGCTTGAAATCTCACCGTAGGTGGGTGTCGATCAGCGCAGCACGCCTTCGATGAGCATGGTGATCAGGTCGGTGTAGCGCACGCCGGTGGCCTCCCATGCCTTGGGGTACATGGAGATGGACGTGAAGCCCGGCATGGTGTTGATTTCGTTGACCATCACCTTGCCGTCCTTGGTCACGAAGGTGTCCACGCGGCTCAGACCGGCACCGTCCACGGCGACGAACGCCTTCTTGGCGGTTTCGCGTACGAGGTTCAGCGTCTCTTCCGGCAGGTTGGCGGGCACTTCCACGTGGCTTGCGGCGGCGTCCATGTACTTGCTGTCGAGTCGTAGAACTGGTCGTCGCCTTCGGCGCGCTTGTCGAGCACGATTTCGCCCGGCCAGCTGGCCTGCGGCGCTTCGCCGGCCTTCGGGCACAATACCGCGCATTCGATTTCGCGCGCGTCGATGCCCTGTTCCACGAGGATGCGCCAATCGTGGTGGGACGCCTCGTACACGGCGGCCGCGAGTTCGGCCGCATCGCCCTCATGCTCCACCTTGGTCACGCCGAAGCTGGAGCCGGCGCGGGACGGCTTGACGAACAGCGGATACTGCAAGCCGGCTTCGCTAACCTGCGCCATGATCGCATCGGCGTTGGCCTTGAATTCGGAAGCCTTGTCGAAGGAACGCGCGTCGAGCGTGATGCCGGGCGCGACGGGAATGCCGGCGGCCGCAAGCAGCACCTTCGTGTAATGCTTGTCCATGCAGGCCGCGGAGGCGAGCACGCCGCACCCCACGTACGGCACGCCCATCATTTCGAACAGACCCTGGATGGTGCCGTCCTCGCCGTACGGCCCGTGCAGCACGGGGAACACCGCGTCCACATGGCCGAACGGGGTCAGCGTACCGTCATCCTCGCGGGCGAAGAAGCCGTCCTGTCCGAGAGCCACTTCAAGCACCACGTCCTTGGCGCCTGGGGTTTTCTCCACGGTCGGCAGGCCTTCGTCCAGGCTCCATCCGAGCGGATTCTCACCGTTGACGATCCACTTGCCGTCCTTGGTGATGCCCACCGGAATGGCTTCGAACTTGTCCGTGTCCAGCGCGCGCAGCGCACTCGCAGCGGAGATGCAGGAGATCGAATGCTCGTCGGCCTTGCCGCCGTACATCACCACAATGCGCTTTTTTGCCATATCTATAGCCTTTATTCCTTAACTTTTATGACTTTTCAGGATTTTTGCCAAGCATCCAGCATACAAGCCGGCTGCTACTCCTCGGTGATGCCTTCGCCGAACAGTTCGGACAGCATCTGCGCGCAGGAGATGCCGTCGTCCAGCACGTGGCTCATGGCCGTGGCGAGCGGGGTCGGCACACCGTACTGCTTGCCCAACGCCACCACCGCGTCGGTGGTCGGCACGCCTTCGGCCACGCCGTTGCTCACCTTGGTGGCTTCCTCAACGCTCAATCCCTTGCCCAAGTTGGATCCGAACGTGTAGTTGCGGCTCAACGGGGATCCGCAGGTGGCGATCAGGTCGCCCACGCCAGCCAAACCGGCGAACGTCTTCGGATCGGCGCCTGCCGCCTCGCCCAGGGCGGTCAGTTCGGCCAGGCCACGGGTTTCGATCATGGCGGCGGTATTTTCGCCGTAGCCGGCGCCGCGGGCCATGCCCACGGCCAGCGCGACCACATTCTTCAGCGATCCACACATTTCCAAGCCGATCACGTCGCGGGTTACGAACGCACGGAAATAGTCGGTGGTGCAAGCGGCTGCGATCTTGCGCGCATTGTCGAGATTTTCGCAGGCGACCACGGTTGCGGCCGGCTCGCGGTCGGCGATCTGCTTGCTCAGGTTCGGTCCGGAAATCGCGGCGAAGCGGTCGGCCGGCAGGTCGAGCGTTTCCATAACGACTTCATCCATGCGCTTGCCGGTGGTGCGTTCGATGCCTTTCATCAGGGAGGCCACGAGCGCGGTCTCGGGGATGAGTCCCTTGAATTCGGTCAGTGCCACGCGTGCGAACTGCGCGGCGATGGCCACGATGACGATGTCGGCGTTGGCCACGGCTTCGGCGCGGTCTCCGGTGGCGGTCATGTTGCTGGGCAGCGTTTCCACGCTGGGCAGGCGCACACCGTTGTGGTGATGGTCACGAATACCTTCCACGATTTCCGGTTCGATGGCCCACATGGTCACGTTGTTGCCCGCGTCGGCAAGCACTTGACCGAAGGCCGTTCCCCAAGCGCCAGCGCCCAGTACCGTCACATTCGCCATGAATTTTGCTCCTTGGATTATTTGGATTGCTTTTTACGGCCGAGCGTATGCCACATCGGCCGCCGCTTTCAATCGACGTTGTCTTATGCTACCGCCGGCTACGCACACCGGCCGCGTGTTCCGGTCGCACGCGTATTTTGTTCGCCGCCGGAACGGGTGTGTGGGGGAAAATCAGTCTTTCACGCGACTCATGGTGCAGTAGTCCCAGTAGCCGTCAGGTGCCTGTTCGCCGCGGATTTCGGCCATGATTTCGGTCATGCGCACGCGGATGCGGCGGGTCAGTTCGTCGGCGCGGTCCGTCGGCACTTCGTCTCCCCAGGAATCGCAGCCGTCAAGCAGGTCCGCGTAGTCGAGCGCTTCGTCGTAGCACATCACCACGTTCTTGCGCGGCCACGGCCACCAGTGGTTGATGCTGGCCGCGCCCCAGGTCACGGCACAGTACAGCGGCACCTGGCAGCCGAGTCGCGTGAGGATTCGAGGGCGATCACGCCCACGCCGTTTTTCATGCTCATCGGCCATTTCTGCGGGTCGCGCGTACCGTGCCTTCCGGCCATACGGTCAGCGGGCGGCCGGAGGTGAGGATTTCCACGGACGTTCCTCGATGGCTTTGGCCTTGCCTGCACGGCGCTGCACCGGCTGCATGCCGACCAGCTGGAACCATTTGCCGATCAGCGGCCATTTGGCCATTTCCGCCTTGGCCATGTAGCGCGGGCGGCGGCCCTGATGGAACATCGAGACCATCGGCACGAACACGTCGTACATGGTCACATGCGTGGCGGCGGTGATGAACGGACCGGTTTCCGGCACGTGTTCCAAGCCCCAGGCCTTCACTTTGCTGTGATTGCGCAGCACCACGTCGCAGCCGGTCAGCAGGCGATGCGTGGCTTTGGGGTTCTGCGCTTCGATTTCCGCGGTGTTGGCTTTGCGCGGACCGGTCGGGAAATCGTGGGTCGGGTCTACAAGATGATGCTTCTGCGCGAGTTTTGCGACTTGCTCGTCGCTCAGCGGCTTCACTGCGGAGCGCGGCGATCGGTTTTCCTTTGGATGCCATGGCTCCCATTGTGCCACCGGCCGCCGATACGTTCGTCTCGATGTTTCCGCGTAT
>ENA-OQAR01000635-OQAR01000635.1-human-gut-metagenome-genome-assembly--contig:-NODE-635-length-10488-cov-1.482289_pt1 | contig 10488 bp, 17 predicted proteins | sample MGYA00242738_ERZ504533 | MGnify/ENA primary metagenome ERZ504533 (study PRJEB26092, sample SAMD00036276) | human gut metagenome | host: Homo sapiens | study: EMG produced TPA metagenomics assembly of...
CTGAAAAGAAAATGCAGGTCCTCTCCAGTTGACATATAGTCCCTGTCTGACATGAATAGTTTCAACAACACCGCAGAGGCATGCAAAATCTCACCATAACGATAAGTGCATATATTGTCTTCCACCCTGACCACGGTGTCGACCCTCTGATACTTTGGGATTTCGGTGCTCCATAGCTATCCCTGCTATCTTGCTGTCTACGCTTAGCCTTCACGTTACCGTAACAGACTCAAGACTCGCTTCAAATGCTGTGGTTAACAGCTTATTTGATGGGACCACCCACCGGACTATATACCCTTTGCTGAACGCACGGTCAGACCCTCAGTATACTCCTACTTAGTTTCTTTTTGGGTATATACCGGTATGATCACACTATTTTTTTGTTATTTGGAATAAAGATTTTTAAAATAGGCCATATAAAAGGTTCACTACTCATATATTCTACCAATATCAGAAGCGAAAGCAAAATACCACCCCAAATTATGAGATATATTCGCACAGATCTATCAATCGTTCGTTTCATTTCTGTTTTTATGTCATCATTCTGAAAACACTCTCTTATATCATCTTCTGTTAGTATTTCTCGGTAAGAATCTTTTAGCTTGTCATAACTACTATATACTTTTTGTAGTTCATATTTTGACTGTTGATAGCTAATAAAAAGATAACCAAAAGAGGCTATCAAACAATTTCTGAAAGAATTGTGATGTCTTTTGTAAAAATATTGTCCAAAGGCTGATCAGATACGATGTTCGCAAGTATTACAGAAAACAGGAATCCCAAAATAGCCAAAAGATTTGTCTTGAACTTATCTAACATCTCCGTTGCATATTCTCCAGTTCTCGATACAATATCCGTAATAAATTCTGCAACTTTATTTTTTAATTCCAATATTGAGTTACATTATCTCTCAAATAAAGATTGTAATTCGTTTGAATGGATGCCATTACTCCATCACTGATATTTAACAAAGATTCATATTTACAATGGAGACATATAATATTCCTAGCTATAATCACTTTATCAACAATACTGCCGCCTGAATAAATCCAATTGTAGATTTTATAAAGATTATTATTTCCCTGTATATTTTCAAGAGTATCATGATATTCCATTGAACGCTGCCCCATTATCTGAAGTTTCAGTTTACCATCCTGTATGAATGAGTTTGAAGCCAGTAAACAAGCAGACAAAATTGTTTCCATTTTCAGGAATAAAGTCTTTGAGCGGGTTTCCTTCGTATCCAATTTCTATTTTAAAATCATCTGGAAGTAATTCAATAATTGTCCTGATTATAAAAATATGCATTTTCTCTGCAATTCCAGTAATCTGTTTGTTCTATCAAAGTCCAAATCCAGTGGTCTGCTTCCTGCCGTCAGAAAGAACATTTGTTTTTGTAATAAAACATATCTCTACTGTCAAATAATTCAAAGGTTATACTCCGACCAGCTTTTTCATAAAATTCGAAAATGCTGTTAAAACTTTGTCTATTGGTAATGAACTAATATCTTCAGCAAATTTTTCAAAGCAGTATACAGATAAATATCCATTTACTATTTTTTTGTCTATTGTAAGGCTAACCTCAACTGTTTCATCACTTTCAAGACCTTTAAGAAATTCTGCATACTCTTCCTCTACATTTTCTTTTAAATCAAAGGATTCTCCCCCCTCTGAAACTAGATAAATTTTTATTTTGTCTCTATTAGAAATATCCCAAATCGTATTCATCCATTCTGAATATTGTACCGGAAGTTCTTTGCTGAAACTGAACTCTGCCTCATATGTATATCTCCGTTCTTCTTCCTTTCTCAGCTCTGTAATTTGATTTCGGATTCTTTCCAACATAAGAAACTACTCCTCTCTATTGTCTTCATTATTGCGTGCAAATGTCTGAAAAGTGCGGTCATCGCTTAACCTTATTTTAAGATATTTTTTTCCATACGCATCTTCATATGCACTGATATCATTTTCATTTCCTATATCTGAGATTTTTAACATAATTCCTGTATTTATTTTATAAGTTCTTATTGCTTTTTTCTTTATGGCGTCTGGTATTGCCTGAAATTGTCTGTCAAATCCTTTTTCTTCTGGAAGTCTATTTAGTCTTTCATGTAATTCTCGTTTTTTGCTCGCCTGTCATATCATTAGGCATATAACCCCGTAAATATTTTTTTCAATCATATTATCATAATCGAACATCTCCCGATTTGCATTGTTCATATATGCGTACATGGCATTTTGGATAACTCTATTATCATAAGGCGCTGTTTTTCTTTCAATTTTTTCTGTTTAAAACACTTTTTCAACAGAATCATATGTTTTGTACGTATTTACCCTGTCATTCTGACATTCCACCAACTCTAGGAAATCGAACCACCAATATTTTGCAACCGTATTCGAATATATTTTTGCCTGAAACTGATCTGCATTCAGATTATTCAAATCAAAACATGCATGTTTCCAGATTTTTCTTTTGTATCTTTTGAGAATCCAAATCTTTCACTGTAGTCCCTTTCATCAAAGAAACCTGTATGCTCAATTTTAGCAAGAATACACTTTCTGTTTCCATTATCCTCAAACAATGCAAAATCAAACTTCCCTTCTGTACACTGATGTTCATATGCCCAATCCGAGCCTGAGCTTCCCGTTCATTTCTGACAAGTCTTTCTGCAATTGAATCTATCTTTTCTTCAATCGCATCTGGAGTTTCCAGATTTCCTGCAATCTCAAGAATTCCCGCAATAACTTCGGTTCTTGTTGACTGTGTATGATATTCCCTGATGGAACATTGTTGCTCACATGAACAATCAATTGTTCAATATAATCTTTAAACTTTGGCATCATATTCACATTTCTTCTTTGAACACTGTTGTTTTCATAATCAATCACTCTGACTGCCTGTGCAATTATTTCCATCATAACTCTCCTTCATTTTATCTTTTGTTTATAAAACCTTTGTTGGAATTATCTATTTCACTCTAATTCTTTTCCATTCCAAGTTAATCCAGATTCTGATAATACAAATATTTATAATTCAGAATCATTAGTCATGTTTATATCAAGTTCTCACAACATATCAATATCGTCACTGTAAATACATTTTCCACCTTTATCAATTTTTGTATATCACCTCTTTTTCCCATACGGATTAATGTTACCTCTTCATGTTCTATATGTGAATATCCATCCACGTTTTTTCTACGCTCTGTCTTCCATTATAACAATCTCCATATTAGACCGCAACAAATTTTTTCTATATTTTGTATGTACTATTTCACATATATAAATAAATGCTTATTTAAGCTAATCCTTTTCTTCCACCCCATTATCAAACCTATACACCATCCTCCTCCGATCAAACACCGGATTCGCATCATGTATAACACTATGATGATTCGGGCATACAATCATCTGGTTATTCGCATCATTATTCAAACTATTAACAAAATAATCAATGTGATGTGCCTCTGCGATATGTGAACCATATTTTTCTCCAATCACCTGCCCGCATATCTGGCATCGGTATCCGTACAACAGCTTCAAATTTTCTCCAATTTTTTCTGTTCAGTTTACGAATCTTAACAATCTGTAACTTCTTTTCTATTCCACTGCTTTTATCTTCCATCTCATATTCTATTTCATTCTCCACAGTCCGCTCTCGCATTCCTTGAATTGCCTTTTTCATAACCTGAAAATCATCCTGTGCTATTGGCTCCAGAAGAAAGTATCTTCATATTCTGTGGTATAAATAGCAAGATATTCCTTTAGTCCATCTGGCATTTTTATATAACTTCTGTCTTTTGGATCTCTGTTTTCACGAATCATCTTTATGTAACTCATGCTTTTGAAAAAGTATTGCTGAAGTGCCTGTGACAGCTCACCATTTCTTGGATATCTGATCTGATAGGCATCCTTCTTTCTCTTTTCTACTGAGTTATTCATATTAACGATTTTCGCATCATACGTTTTTTCCATTCATAAAAAAATAATGATTTTAGATTTGTTCCACGCTGTAAAAAAATTCTCCATATTTCGGAGAAAAATCACCTGATTATCTAACGGTAATGTAAAGCCTTCCATCAATGTAGACCAGTCTATTTCTTTTTATACACATAATTTTCTGATTCCATACGCATCTTCTCCATCACTATAAAAGTGCTTTTTATCTGCTCTTTATACCGTCTCCGATAATAGTCCATCGCCCTATACTCAATAACATCCTTCATTTGTTCCGCCAGCACCGGCTCCTTCACAATTTCTTCCATTTCATCCCTCAATGCCAACGCCGCGCCATCCTTTTTCACAAAGAATTCTTCCCCAGATTTTAACAGAAAGCGTACCGGCATTTTCATTATCTTTTGGATATGGTTCTTATCCGAAATCTTGCGATATTCCTCATATGTAATCTCTTTCTCCAAATCCTTCCAGTTTGTTCCTGTAGAGAAGAATTTTTTCCAGCTTGCCAGAAGTTCCACCTCTGACACTTCCATTCTCACATTCCCATGGTTATAAAAAGCCATCAGTACCGGCATTTTATACACCTTGCTCATGTTGGTGTTTTCCAGCAGATTTATAAAATCTTTTCCCATTCCCTGGCTGAATTTTTTTCTGCTCATCTGTGAGTTCATCCAATTCTTCCAGATAATTCAAATACTTTTTTAAACGGATTCTCATTCGAATGTGTGACCGCCATCTGATACACATCATCATCCATATAAGTAAACAAATCCATTCTGGTTGGTTGTTTGCCAAGCAATTCTTTGATCCGGAAATACTCGTTTCTGATTTGTTCTTTGATTGTCAGTTGTTTCTTGTCCATTTCTGCAAACAGATCAATCAATCTCATATCAAAATCAACGAAGCATTCATCTGGATAATCTGCCTTATCTGCCGGATAATATGTTTCTTTTCCTGTTTTATTTTTCCCTATCAGCAAATACCTGACTCTTCCCGCTTTTTCATAATTGCCGATAAAGTCCAGAACATTGAGATATTCTTTTCCCTTACTTCTGCGCAATCCCCTTCCAAGCTGCTGCAGAAAGACAACCGGAGATTCTGTCGGACGCAGGAACATTACCATATCGACTGATGGAATATCTACACCTTCGTTGAACATATCCACTGAAAAGATAACTTTGATTTCTCCATTTTTCAGTTTCTCAATCGCTTCTGCTCTGTCCATGGAAAACTCTCCATCTGCATTACTATAAACTGCTGCCGACGGAATTCCTCTTTTACCGAATTCTTTTGCCATTTCTTCTGCATGTTTTCTGGAACAGCAGAATCCTAATGCCTGACTAGAGCCATATTTGCAGTAATATTTGTAAATCAACTCATGCCTGTAAGCATTCCCGATATAAGTTCTGTTCAGTTCTTCTTCTGCATATTTTCCCTTAACTATATGTAGCTTTGTGTAGTCAGTCTCATCATAAATTCCATAGTAATGAAACGGAACCAGCATTCCCTTATTGATTCCATCTTTCAGTGAAATCTCATACGGCACATTATAATCGCAGATTTCATATATATTTTTGCCGTCCATTCTCTCAGGCGTTGCCGTCAGTCCAAGGAGAAACTGCGGTCTGAAATATTCTACAATTCTTCGATATTGGTCATTGACTGCATGATGAAATTCATCAATCACCACGTAATTGAAGTAATCTGGAGCGAAATATTTTTCATTTAAATATTCCGGTTTTCCAAGGCTTGCTACCGAGGCAAATATAAGCGGTTTATCTGTGCACTTCTCAGCTCCCATAAAAAATCCATAGTCTTTGGAATTCCTTACATTCTGAAAAGAAACTGCTGCCTGTTTCAGAATCTCTTCCCTATGTGCAACAACAACACTTCTCATATTTTTTGAATCAAAAGCAGCCAGAAATGTTTTCCCGATGCCCGTTGCAGCCTGAATGAGTGCTTTCTGTGCTCCTTCTGCTCTTGTATCTTCCAATGCGCACAATGCCTCGATCTGTGCTCCTCTTGGTTCATATAAAGGTTTATTTCGTATCATTTGTTTCCGACTCCGTAAAGTCATATCTGTCAAGGTCTTTTGCCACCGCCGGACGATGCCAGTTCTGGGAGTAACGTTTTAATTCTTTATCATCAATGATAATGGAATGATTCACAAATAAATCTTCAAATGTACGAAAGAACTCTTTGTAGTTTTCCGGGTCCTTCTGACTGCTGAACCGATAATTCCATTCTATTCCTGAGGTCAGCGCACTCCTGGAAATATTGGAAGAGCCGATGTAAAGTTCACTGTAATCTGTATAATGGAAAATGTAAGACTTGGGATGAAAAGACCGTCCTTTTTCACAATAAAATCTAAGATCAACTCTGTCACCAAGTTTTCTTTTGATCAGATATAGTGCTGATGGCTGTGTAATTCCAAGGTAGTTTCCTGTCAGGATTCGGATTTTGGCTCCACGTTTAAAGTAATGTTCCAGTTCTTTCTAGCAACAATTCTCACTCCGGATTCCATAAGAAAAGAGACAATGATATCAACGCTTTCTGCTTTTTTCATGCTCTGTATCAGCTGATAATATAGCTGTCTTCTTTTATCCGGTCCGCCGGTCATTGCATCTGTGGAATATTCGTTTTCATACCCGATGTTTACTTTTTCTGCAGAAGTAAATTCAGCCATTTTTCCTCACCTCTTCCCGGTCGGACATCTCCTGTGATCCAATGTTCTTCTATTTTTAAGGCCATGCATGTCATGTATGAAATCTTTAAATGTATATGTCGTAAAAATCGGTAAAAATATCTTCCGTTTTCGTTCACCTTCAAATTCTCCGTATTTAAAAGAGGTATAAATCCATCCTTTCGATTTCAATGCTGCATACATATTTTTTCAAAACTTCACGCAGTTGTTTTTTCGGCAAATGGAGAATAGATGCACAAGCCCATATGCCATCATATTTTTTCTTTTTTCATCCAATTCCTGAAACAACATCTGCCTGACTTTAATTTCCGTATATTCACTTGCAATCCGACACAATTGTTCTGAACCATCAACTGCATCTACCTGATATCCACGACTCAGAAAGTACTTTGTATCTCTACCTGCACCGCAGCCAAAGTCAAGAATATACGCATCTGGGTTAAGTTTCTCCAGAAATTTATCTTGCACTTTTGTAAACTTTACCGAAACAGTCCCAGAGGCAAAAGACTGCGCATTTTCGTTGTAATATTTTAATGTTTTATCTATATCTGCCATATATTCACTCACCAAATGCCATCCAGCACTGATTTCACTCCTGTTTTATCTGCAAAATACCTGTTTTGTTTCTTATGCCTTAATTTTTCTGATAAATCTAACTTCTTTGTGACATATTATACATTTTTTGACATAAACAGCAACAATTTTCGTCAGACATTTTTTGTTATATTCACTTATCTATAATACGCAAAAAACTGTTGCATTATTTCTTTTTTGATATCTTTTTCTCTTTCATCAACTTCCATATAAGTAAAAAAAGAAAGCCAGACTGCACATAGGTTTCTTCCCCTACATACAGTCTGGTTCTCTGATTCCATCATTCATTTTCTGGTAATAAGTCAAATAAATCAGACATTCCATTACTCTTCCGCATCCATCTCCGACTTAATCTCATCCTCGCAGTCTGCCATTGCCTGCAGTGTCATAGTGAGCAGCTTCTGCAGTTCCCAGCCGAGTTGTTCGGCTCCTCGCTCGATGACTTCTCTGGAGCATCCTGCTGCGAAGCCTTTGCTTTATATTCTTCTTGAGGATTTGAGTTCCATGTCTTTTGTGCTTTTGGATGGTCTCATAAGTGCTGCTGCCCAGATAAGTCCTGTAAGTTCGTCCGCCGCAAAGAGTACTTTTTCCATTTCGTGTTCCGGTGCTACATCAATGGTTGCGCCACATCCTACTGTGATGCCGTAGCCGTGGGATACAACTGAATGGATTACGTCTTCGCCTACGCCTGCTTTGCGGAGCATTTCCGGAGCTTTCAGGCAGTGTTCTTCCGGATATAACTCAAAGTCAATGTCATGGAGGAGTCCTACAATTCCCCAGTATTCTGCATCTTCGCCATAGCCAAGTTCACTGGCATACCATTTCATTACTGCTTCTACAGTCAGGGCATGCTGAATATGGAAGGGATCCTTGTTGTATTTCTTTAATAATGCGAATGCCTCATCTCGTGTAATTGTTTTCATTATTTTGTCACTCCTCATATCTGAATTGTCAAGCGGATAAAATATCTGCTTTGCTACTTGCTCATAACTGAATAACTGCTCCGCAGTTTATCTGTCAATCTGGATCTGACATGCTTCCATTGCTTTCAGTGCATTCTCATGGCTTTCCGGTGTTACGCCTGCGCAACATTTAGCGTCTACGATGATCGGAACTTCCGGGAGAGATGCTTTTGCCAGAAGTGCATTGGAAATAACACAGATGTCTGTGCATAAACCTACAAATGTGATACTTTTGATTTCATTATCCTCATTCATTGCCACCAGTTCTCCTGCAAGATCTGTGGAACCAAAGGTTTCTTTATCAATGGGTTCTGTTTTTCTGAGTGCATCTAATTCGCTTCTGATCTGCCAGCCTTCAGTGTCACGGATACAGTGCGGTACAGGAAGCTTCTGTCCTTCCTGGGTGTCAAGATAGTAAGTCTCATGGGTGTCTCTGTAAAAGAACAACTCCATCAAAATTTTTCGATTTTCTCTTTTACACCAGGTACAATGGCAACTGCCTCTTTTGTTCCAAGAGCTCCGTCGATGAAGTCATTCTGCATGTCTACAACTACTAATACCTTCTGCATATTTCCTTCCCTTTCGTTCTTTCTGCACATTTTTTCAGATAATGCTATAAAATCTCTGGAAACGTATGCTGTTTATTATTTGTTATTACTATACAACGACAAAGTGTTTTTGTACAGGCAAAAGTGCCTGTTTTACTATAGCAATTCCATAAAATATCAATCATCTATTTTTCAGTATATTTTTCAAATCTGTACTTCTGTTTAATATCCGGATATTTGTCTCTGTCCACTTCACTCATAAACATATCATAGGGTCTGGCGCAGATTTTGAAAGGTGCGTAGAGAGCCTGGTAGATCATCAGTTTTTCACCGTTTTCTGTGTGATGGGCTACTGCAAGGACTTTATAGAGATATTCGGAAGTATCCGGGGGATACCCATTCTCTTTTGAAATGCTGTACAATGTCGCCTGCATGAATATCGTGTTCCGGTGTTTCCAAAGTGTTTTCATTTTCCGCACTGTCAGGTTCTTCCGGTTCTGTGTTGAGTTCCATATATTCTTCTTTATCAAGGGAAACCGGGATTCCGGAACGGCCATTGATGTGGACGCCGCCATACCAGGTACCTGTGACCTCACAAATATCACCTACTTCGTATTCCATGCTGCAGTCATTATTTTTCTTTATGATTCTGATCTTTGCCATTTTATCATCTCCTAGCATATAGTTCTTATTTCATGCAACCAGAAAAACACTCTAACACGTTAGATTATATTCTCCAGCAAGTTCTTCATTTAAAACAACCACCTCAACACCCCATATTTTTCTGACCTTAAGCAATCTGGCTCTTAATTCTGCCAATGGCCCGGCTAGCCACGTAATATCTTCTGCGTTTTTTACAACCAGAATAAATTTTAATTTTACATCTTTCATATTGCTTACCGATCGAAGATTGTCTCCTATCTCTGACGTATCCTGATATCTGTTCATAATTGCCGCCAGATATATCTGCAAAGATGATATAAACTTCTCAGTTATTGAACCATAATATTCTTCGAATTTCAGTTCTTTTTCCTTCGATTCATATCTATTCGCCACATTTGGACAACTTTTTCTTTGCTTCCAGAAACACTATATTATTTCCATTATATTTCAGGATAAACTCCACTGTTGGGATTCCATCTCCAAGTTTTTTTATAAATTTCAGATGTCTCAATATGAAATAAATCTTTTTCATCATATTTTCCAAAATTCATTCCTGATTCTGGTATAACGCTCACTTTAATGCCACCCCGATTCTTCTCGATACAACTGACGGAATGTATCCATAATTGCATTATGTTCCAACAATTCAAATTCCGGTGCTATCTCACATAATACTTTGTTGTTTTCATTTTTATATAAGGAAATGTACTGCAGTTTACTGTCCTGTCTCCGCTTTACTTCAATATATTTAGATAAAAAAATAGTCATGTGTAGAAACAAAAAATCTGTACACCTTCTGTCTCCAGCATGATCAACAATTCAGCCAGCACCGGAATATATTTTCGGATTGATATTTTGCTTCTGGCTCGTCCCAAAAACAAAAACGGATCCCTTCTCCAGTGTCCCGTTTTTTTATCAACTGCCATAAAAGAGCAATTTTTACGTAATCCTTCTGCTACCAAATTAAATTCTAACTTTGCCTGTGTACCAGGTTTTTAAATAAAAAACGATCCTATGCAATGTTACTTTCCCATTACTGATTTTCTGTAAAATATCCAGA
>ENA-OQAR01000636-OQAR01000636.1-human-gut-metagenome-genome-assembly--contig:-NODE-636-length-10486-cov-2.297036_pt1 | contig 10486 bp, 16 predicted proteins | sample MGYA00242738_ERZ504533 | MGnify/ENA primary metagenome ERZ504533 (study PRJEB26092, sample SAMD00036276) | human gut metagenome | host: Homo sapiens | study: EMG produced TPA metagenomics assembly of...
GTTCAGTTTCATATTCTATACCTTCTTCTGTTGTTGCCGGGGCGGTGTTTTCCGCACCTGTCTCGGTATCATACGTCACCCGTGCGGAAAAGTCAACATTTTCCTTTTCTCTGCGCTTGACGCGCGGTTTTTTGTTCCGCTACAATAAAAAACGAATCAAGAACCCATTCTATTTGCAACTGATTTTAAGATAGAGAGGAATTTCCTGTGAAAATTTAAAAAGTTAAAAATGTCTTGCCCCCCACCCGGCTGGACAACTACCTGATGCAGCAGTACCCGGCACTGAACCCGGGCCGCCTGAACAAGGCCCTGCGGGAGAACAAGATCAAGCTGAACGGCAAAAAAAGCAGCCGCTTTCCACCCGCGTGATGGCCGGTGATGAGATCAAGCTGTTCATTCTGGATGAAGTTCTGGATGCGGACCGCCGTGTGGACGGCCCGGCGTGGAAGAATGCCCGCGGCCCGGCACAGGTGGTGTATGACTGCCCGCAGATCGTCATTGTGAACAAGCCCGCCGGTCTTGCCGTGGATGGTCCGGAGGACGATACCCTGCTGAACCGCACCCTGCTCTACCTGAACCAGCAGGGCGAGTACAAGGAGAACGACCTGTACACCCCGGCGCTGTGCCACCGGCTGGACACCGGCACCAGCGGCCTTGTCATCGTTGCCAAGACCCCGGAGGCCGAAGAGCTGTTCCTTGCAGCCATCAAGAACCGCGATGTGAAAAAAGACCTACCTCTGCGTCACCTTCGCGACCGATGCCGCCGGATGCCACTCTGGGCGGCTATCTGCTCAAGGACGCGGACCGCGGCATCGTGAAGATCGTGGAGGAAAAGCAGCCCGGTGCCAAGGAAGTGGAGACCCGGTACGAGACCATCGCCGTCTCCGGCCGTCTGGCCCTGTTGAAGGTGCAGCTGATCACCGGCCGCACCCATCAAATCCGCGCACACATGGCCAGCATCGGCTGTCCCATTCTGGGCGACAGCAAATACGGCAACAACACCGCCAACCGCGAGCTGAAACTCAAGTATCAGGCCCTGTGCGCATGGGAACTCACCATGCCCCGCTTCACCCAGCCGGATTTCGAGTTCCTCAGCGGCAAGACCTTCCGCGCACCAAAGCCCTGGTATTACAGTCAGGTACTGGACGGAACCCTGAAATAAGCTTTTTTTACAACAAATTACAGCAAAAAAAGAAATCCCGGAAGTGTATTCCGGGACTTCTTTTTTGTCGTTTATGATTTTACTGGAATAGACCGCCAAACCAGCCCAGAGTGGACTCAGTTGCATTTGCAAAGGCATCCTGAACTTCCTGAATGCTGTCCAGCAGCTTGGTGCCCTCGGTATCCTTCACCGACCAGTAAACGCCGCTGCTTGCCGAGCCATCCGAAACCGTGAAGTCACTGGTAAAGCAGAGGTTATCGCCCTGAGAATCGGTCACGACCACCATGTAGGTGTAATTGCCTGCGGGCAGTTCACCAAAGCGGATGGAGCTGTCCAGCGACTTGAAGGAGAAGATTGCCGTATTGGGTGCTGCCTGTGCAGTGAACACCGTCTGGTCGTTCTCGTCCAGCACTGCCACCTGCACATTGGTCAGGGTGGTGCCCAGCGCAGCATTTGCAGTGCCGGTCAGCGCCATGCCCTTGCCCGCACGGACATTGATGGGGTAGCTCATGCCTTCCAGACGCAGGCCGTCAGCCTCTGCAGCAATGAAGTTGTGATCTGATGCCACATACCAGTAGCAGGAGGACCTATTGACCGAAACGCTGGAGTTTTTCCAGCGGGATGCGTCCGGAAGAGATGTTGCCTGCCGGATCGGAGCAATAGAAGTTGCCGTTGGTGTAGTCGGTGAGCAGCACTGCATGGGGCTGGCTGCGGTCATACAGCACGATGCCTCCGGGTGCTGCGAAAGCAGGGTGATCAGGGTCTGCACTTTTTTCCTGTTTGCGAGAGGGCAGTGTGCCGTAGCCCACCTGCATCTCCTTATATGTAAAGCTGTGGGAAAGCCCGTTGGACCATGCCGTGGAACGGACACTGTTCTCGGTCACAGTGGACCAGTCGGTCAGGCCGTCAAAATAGGCACGGCGGCGCAGCATCATGGCTGCGGATGCCAGCGTGCAGGTGCCGCCACGGCTCTGCTTGAAGTAGAAGCCTGCGTCCACATTCAGATCAACCGCCAAGGCAGCCGGCAGGCAGGTGAGCATAAACACCAGTGTCAGCACAAGGCTCAGCAGTTTTTTACGGGACGGTGCAGCGGTATTCACGGGTAGGTTCTCCTTTCAGCTTCCATGGCTTGTTACGTTTACCACCATAAAGTATACCAACTGTTACCCTTTTGTAAACGTTTTGTGAAGCTTTTTTCTCAATATCAACACGTTTGGGCAGTTTTTGTTGGAGAGAATGCACAGTTTCCGGCAAGATATTCTACATTTTTTTACAAAAATCCCGTCCTGACATTTTTTCAAGCGCACCGCATTTTGCATTCTTTTTTCATTTTCCGACCACGCTGTGGGCAAACAAAAAAGCTCCACAGACGAACAAATTCGTCTGTGGAGCTTTTGGTCCAGCAGAGCCGGACAAATCCGAACTTGTCGGGGCAAGGCCCCTCCATCTTGCTTGCGCAAGACCGTTCTGTCGCTTAAAAGCCCCACTGGGGCTTTCGTTGCTTCGCAAACGCAAACTTTTTTCTCCGCAATCAGCGGTCAAAGCGTCCTCAAATCGGACGGTTTGGGTGCCATCCTTGTAGTTGAACGTGATTAGCATCCGGTCATCGTACAGAAAAATGGCATTGACAAAAATCTCGATCGGCGCCTTCCGCTGCTTTTTCTGCGAAATATCGAACTTTCTAAATTTCATCAGCCAGAACCGGATGAAATCCTCATTGAAGCTGGGCTTCTTCAATTTTTCATCTGCGATTTTTGCAGTCAGTTCATCTTTCTGGATTTCCAGCTCTTCCAGACGCTCTTTCGTTGTCCGGGTGTACAAGCCGTCCTCGATCGCCTTCATCAGGTTGTCCAGCTTTTTGTTGACCTCTCGCAGTTGCTTTTCCAGCAGCGGGATCGTGGTGTTCTCCTGATTCTGGACATCCATGACCAGTTGAACGATCTTGTCGATCACCGCATCGTCCTGAATCAGCTTCATCGTCTCCCGGACGACCAGATCTTCCAGCCAGTCCTTCTGCACGGTCTTTTTATTGCAGCCCTTGCGCCGCTTGACGTTGGCGCATACTTATATTTTTTCAGCAAGTGCTTCACCATCTTACGCATACTCGCACGGGCAGTTTCTTTTTTCTGCAGGTCTATTACGCTCGCTTTACTGAATTTCTGCGTTTTCAGCCATCTCCATTGCAGCGTTCGATTGACACAGGTTGAGTTATCGGCAGATACAGCAAACACAACGGGCGCTCTGGTAACAGAGCTGCCCGTTGTGTTCGTTTATGAAAAGGAGAACTTAGATCTCATACCACTTGATCTCGTTGGCATCCAGATGCAGAGCAAAGCTGCTGCCGTCTGTGGTGTAAACGGTGGTGTCCTGCGGCTCGTAGGTGTTGTTCACCACGCAGTACTTGCCGTTTTTGACGTAGGCGTGCACCTCCACGTTGTAGTTGGAGCTGAACCATGTATGCAGCTCCTCCTCGCTGTGGGCGCTCCACAGGATAGCGCGGTAAAGGGTGCGGCTGTTGGCAAAACTGTAAGGCACACCGCTGATGTACACGGCACGCCCCTTGCCGAAGTCGTGTGCCGCCATCTGCACTTCCTTGTTCCGCTGCACCAGCACCTCGGTGCCCTCAAGGGCGTAGATGTTCTTTTTGCCCTCGCCAAAGTCGATGGGCCGGTCGGCATCCTGCAGAATGAAGTGGTCGGGGTGCTCTTCCCAGTTGTACTTGTCGTAGTTGAGGGTGAAGCCGTTTTCTTCCTCCACGCCCAGCACGCTGGCAAGCTGGAGAATGTGCCCCTGATACGGGTGACCAGAGGGCTCGCCCACGCCGATAAAGCCGCCGCCGTTCCAGACGAACTTGCGGATAGCGGAGGAGATCTCCGGGTCTTCCCACCAGATACCGCCGGTGTGTGCGGTGTCGGCATCGCCGACATTGATAATGACCTCCAACGAATCCAGCAGATGCGGGTCGTTCTTGATATCCTCAAAGCTGATAAACTTCACGTCAAAGGGCGCACCGGACAGCATCTCAATGACACCGGCATAGCTGTAGTTCTGCTTGTAATAGAGGGCGTGATGCACCATGTGACAGCCCCAAGCCCGCATTTTACCCCAACAGTTCAGCACGGCCACTCGCTTGACACAGTAGGGTGTGGTGCCCTTGATGTTCTCGTACAGTTCGCGGAACTCGTTGCAGACGCTCTCCACGTAGTCCACGAACTCCGGGAACTGCAAGGCCAGTTTCAGATAGCCGCCATAGCCGATGCGGTCGATGGGCTTGCGCAGGATAGCGCGGCGGGCTGTAACCCAGTTCTCCTTGGCTTCCCGCACCGGGTCGCCGCCCTCGTGGAAGGTGTCGGGGAAGAAGTACGGCAGGAAACGGCCCTCGGTGTACTTCACGCCCTCAATGTCAGAGATCAGGCGCAGGGTGGAGCCGTTGCCCACGCTGCCCACTACGGCATCCAGTCCGATGGTTTTGAACTCCGGCATAAAAGGTTCGGTGCCGATCCAGTGATCGCCGAGGAACATCATGGCTTCGCACCCGCACGCGTGGGTGATGTCCACCATCTCCTTGGCAAGCTTTGCCACCTCGCGGCGCTGGAAGGCCTGAAAATCCCGGAATTCCTTGCTGGGCACCCGGTACTGGTTGTTATAGTAGCCCTGATCGATGATGTACTCCGGGCGGAACTTGTAGCCCACTTCCTGCTCAAACTGGTTGAGGATATAAGGGCTGACCGAAGCAGAGTATCCATACCAGTCCACGAATTTCTCCCGCTTCAGCTCGTCGAAGATCAGGGTGAACTGGTGGAAGAAGGTGGTGTAGCGGATGACGTTAACATAGGGGTGCTCTGCAATGAACTTGCGCAGGCGCTCCATGGAATACTTGTGGGTCTTGGGCGTGACGCACGTCAAAGGTGATCTGGTGCTCAAAATTCGTCCAGCCGTTGGTGGTAGCGTTGTACATATGCACCGGGTCCCAGATGAGGTAAGCCAGAAAACTGACGGTATACTCATGGAACGGTACGGCCTGTACGGTCACACTGCCGTCGGCGTAACTCCACTGCTCCGGCGGCACGGGCTGACCGGTGGTCGATCCATGACCTCCCACCAGCGGGTGATGTCGTCGTTGGTGTTCACCTGCATCAGCTCCGGGCTGATGCCCTTCATCAGCGGGATGGTCACGGTGTCGCCGGGTGCGGTGTAGAAGCCGGTCATGATGTAGCACTGCTGCACCTCGTCCGGGTTTGCTTTTGCCCATGCGTTATCCTTGCGGGTGGTATAGTAGGTGGAGTAGATCTTGGCGTCCGCATCCTTGAGCTGTTGCGGAAAGTCGGTGCCGTCGCAGTCGCGGATGGCATCGGCACCCCACTTTTTTTAAGATCTCCAGCGTTTCGGGCACAACGTCCAGGTCTGTGGGAATGGTCACGCGCCCGGTCTTTCTTATTTCATCCATGGGAAACTCTCCTTTTGCCTCTCTTTGAATCGTAGGGGGTCAATCGTAGGCGGCGTTATACAGCGCCAGCACAGCCAGCAGCAGCGCTACGCCCACCAGCATGATGCCAAGCCCTGCCAGCTGTCCGGTCATTTTCCAGCCGGACACCACCAGCACCAGTGCCAGCACAAACAGCACCAGCATCAGTACCATGCGCAGGGCGGGATGCTCTTTCCAGTATGCTTTCATCGTCTGTCACCTTAACCTTTCAAGCCGCCCACGGTCATGCCCTGCGTCAGCTGCCGCTGCACGCAGATGTACAAGATCAGGGTGGGCAGCATTACCAGCACAAGACCTGCGTACATGGTGCCGTACTGGGCGGCGCTCTGCTGCGCCTGCATCAGGTTCAAAAAGACCTACCGGCAGGGTGCGGGGTGCTTGGTGGAGCTCATCAGGGTCATGGAGATGATATACTCGTTCCAGAAGGACAGGAAGTTGAACAGGATAATGGTGATGATGGAGGCTTTGCCATGGGGAAGATGATGCGGGTCATGGTGGAAAAATAGCTTGCACCGTCGATATAGGCGGCCTCCTCAAAATCGTGGGGCAGGGTGGCAAAGTAGCCCGACAGCAGGTAGATGGTAAAGGGCAGCGCGGTGGCGGCGTATACCACCGCCAGCACCACCAGATTGTTCAGCAGAAAGCCGCTGCCGAAATGGCCTTTCAGCCACGCATCGCCGTCCCGCAGCATCAGGAAGATGGGCACCACGATGTAGTTCACGTTGATGAACAAGCCCGCCATGAACAGGGTGTTCAGCACCTTGCACCCCTTGAAGTGGAAGCGGGACAGGCAGTAGGCGGCGGGCAGGGCAACGACCAGCAGCAGCGCCAGCGCCAGCGCGGTGACGATGACCGAGTTGAGCATATATTCGCCCATTTGGGCACCATTCCATGCGTTGACAAAGTTCTGCCAGTAAAACCCGGCGGGCAGTGCCCAGGGGTTGCCGTAGAACTCGGCATTCTGCTTGATGGAGGCCATGAACACCCATGCCACCGGCACGATGATGGTAACGGCCAGCAGAACCAGCACAAAATAGATGAAAAACTTGTACAGACCTTCCGCAGAGCGGGAAGATTTTTCGGTGGTATTCTGCATCTTCTTCCCTCCTTAAAATTCCAGCGTATCGCGGTTGGTGACCTTGTTGACACAGGCGGACAGGGCAAACGAGAACAGGAAGATTACCACGCCGATGGCCATGCTGTAGCCGTAAAGACCGGCGTCCTTCTGACTGTACATATAACTCAGCGCCACATCCGATGCGCCGTTGGGCCCGCCGCTGGTCATGGCCTTGACGAAGAGGAAGGCCATGTTGATGGTGGAGATGATAAAGAAGGTGAGGGTGGTGCGGATATTCGTCCAGATGAGGGGGATGGTGATCTGGAAGAACTGGGTCAGCCGCCCGGCACCGTCCAGATTGGCGCTCTCGTACAGGCTGATGGGCACGGCAGACATGGAGGCCATGTACATGACCATATAGTAGCCGATGGCCTGCCACACCATGGCAATGATGATGGAGGGGATGACCAATTTTTCGCCCTTCCACAGGATGGGGTCGCTCATGTTGCGGAACAGGCCGATGATGCTGTTCAGCATGCCGTTTTCCGGCTTATAGATGGCAGAGAAGATGCCGGAGATGACGACCACCGACAGGATGTTGGGGATGTAGAAGATGATGCGAAAAAAAGTTCTGGCCTTTGATCTTCTCCCGGGTGAGGATGGCGGCAAATACCAGTGCAAAGGCGAAGGTGATCAGGGTGACCGTTACCACCAGCAGGATCATATTCTGCATGGAGCGGATGAACTGGGCGTCCCGCAGCAGATGCTGGAAGTTTTTAAGCCCCACAAAGGTCTCGTTGGGAGAATAGGCACCCCGCTCATACAAACTCATGCGGAACACGTTGAGGGTGGGCAGGATCATAAAGAGGAAAAACAGGATGGTAGCCGGTGCCACACAGAGGAATACGAACCGTTTGCGGCTTTTATCCGTTCTCATAGGGGATTGACCGCTCCTTTCTTGATGGTACTGTACAGCCCAAAAAAGCGGAGGCGGTAAAAACCGCCCCCGCTGGGCAGGGCTTAATTACTCGATAATGTTGGCGCGCATCTGGTCGCTGGCGGACTTGATGCCGTCGATCCACTGCTGCTCGGTCATGCTGCCGGACACCAGAGAGTTGACAGGGTCGAAGAACACGGTGCGCACTTCCACGCCGGGGATGGCACTGAAGGCTGCAAAGTTGCCCATGGCGGCCTTTGCGCCGTTGTCGTAGATGGAGTAGAACATCTTGTTGTCGCCTTCCAGACTGTCGGCGATGCCCAGCACAGGCTGGATAGCGCCGCTCTCGGCAAACAGCTTGCAGGCTTCGTCGCTGTACAGGTAAGCCACGAACTGCTTGGCGGCATCCTGATGCTCGGCACCGGCGGGGATCCATGCCTGCTCGAACCAGGTGTAGCTGTAACCATCGCCGCCGGCCTTGACAGCGGGCAGGGCGGTCATGCCCCACTCAAAGCCGTCTGCACGGGGAGCCTCGGCCATCTCGCCCACGATCCAGGTGCCGTTGGGCATGAACAGGGCCTTGTTGTCCAGCACCAGCTGCTGGTTCTGGGTAAAGTCCTGATCGTTGGCCTGTGCGGGGGTGATGGGGTTGGTGTAGGAAGCCAGCTTTGCCACGATATCAAAGCAGGTCTTTGCCTCGGGGGTGTCCCAGATGCCCTCGGTGTAGTGGGTGGCCTTATTGAAGAACTCCGGGCCGCCGGCAGCGTACATCAGCGCATAGAAGAAGGCGTCGAAGTAGCCGGTGGTGGGGTAGGTGAACAGGTAGGTGCCCTCAGCGGCAGCCTTGTCGCCCAGTGCCCACATCTCGTCCCAGGTCTTGGGCACGTCCCAGCCCTTTTCCTTCAGGAAACCGGCGTTGAGAACAGGCCGCAGGGGCTGTAGAACATGGGAGCCAGATAGGTTTTGCCGTCGCCGTAGGGGTTGGTCAGGGAGGTGTCGGTAAAGCCGCCGGCGATCTTCTCGCTCACCTTCTTGCTCTCGCCGGGCACGGTCATGCTCAGCACATCGGTGATGTCGGCGATCAGGTTGCCCTTGATGAACTGCTCGGTCAGGGCAGCTTCACGGCCGGTGGCCAGATGGACCACGTCGGGGTAGTCGCCGCCCTGCATGGAGGGGCCGATGACGTCCTCCAGCTTTTTGTCGGTGGTCAGGTCCACCTTGATGCCGGTCTGTGCGGTAAAGGCCTCGGCGACCTTCTTCCACATATCAGCGCCGTAGCCGGTCTCGATGGCGGCTACCTTGATGGTAACGTCTGCAGCCGCCGCTGCGGAAGAAGCGGCGGTGGAGGATGCCACGCTGGATGCGGTGGAGCTGGAAGAGCCGCCGCAGGCAGCCAGACCCAGTGCAGCGGCGCCAACGCCGGCCGCCTCAGGAAATTACGACGAGAAATACGATTCATACTGTGTTGCCTCCATCATTTTGTTCCGTTCAAACACAGCCGGGCAAACAGGCTTTTGCCCGAAGGACTGTGTGTTTTTCTGCCTCCAATATAAATTCTTTCGCTTCCTTGCTCAAGAGGTTTGTTGTTTCATTTTTATAGATGTTGCTTTCTAAAAAATTCTTCCAGCAAAAGTGCTAAAAATCTTTTAGAAGTTTCAGCATAATCCCCAACCTGTAACTATTTTGACATATTTCGAAGGGACTTGAGAAACAAAAATATAAAAATCAGCCTAAATCAGGGCTTGCTTTTTTTGTATGTTCCCTCTATAATGAGGGTAAAGTGCACGAAACAACGCACCATTTTTTGATAATGTTTTAGAATGTTGCGTTTATTTTAGAAATTTGCGTTTCCCGAAGGAGCCGATCATCTATGAGTACCCAGCGCTTTGATATCCGCCACGCGCCCGCTCCGCGGGAATCCTTCCGGCTGCTGTACATCAGCAAAAGCAAATTTGGCGGCGATTGGAACAGTACCACCCACACCCACTCCTGCACGGAGCTGTTCTACTGCCTCAGCGGCGAGGGACAGTTCTACCTTGCCGGGCAGCTGTTCCCGGTAAAGCCGGACGATATGGTCATTGTGAACCCGCAGGTGGAGCATACCGAGCTTAGCCTGAACGCCTCGCCCTTGGAGTATATCGTGCTGGGCGTTGCCAGCATGGAGTTTTTTGTTCAGCAAGGCGGATACGAACTACGCCATCTTCAATTGCCGGGAGAACCGGGAGCGGATGGTCACGTTGCTGCACATGCTGCTGGCCGAGGCGACCGCAGCTTAGACGGCTGCGAGACCGTTTGTCAGGACCTGCTGGAGGTACTGCTGATCTGGCTAGTGCGCTGCACCACCATTTCGCTGCAGCTGGAGGAGGCTGCCCCGACCGAGAACCGGGAGTGCGCCGAGATCAAGCGGTATCTGGACACCAACTACCGCGAGGATATCTCGCTGGACCTGCTGGCAGAGCTTGCCCACCTGAACAAATACTATCTGGCCCACACCTTCCAGCGGGAGTACGGCATTTCCCCCATTACTTACCTGAACCGCCGCCGCATTGAGGAGAGCAAGCATATGCTAGGCAACACCAGCTACAGTCTGGCGCAGATCAGCGAGCTGATGGGCTTTTCCTCCCCCAGCTATTTCTCCCAGTGCTTCCGCAAGGCGGAGGGCATGACCCCCAACGAATACCGCCGTCAGACGCGGCAGGGAAAACGCCCCGCCCCGACAAAACGGCATGAAGTATAACGAAAACGAGGAATTTATGATGAAATCCGTTACCCTTTCTCTGCTCCAGTCTGCTGCAAATGCCTTTGATTTTGGCGGGCCTGTGCTCTGCGATGCTCACCACTATG
>ENA-OQAR01000637-OQAR01000637.1-human-gut-metagenome-genome-assembly--contig:-NODE-637-length-10477-cov-2.875362_pt1 | contig 10477 bp, 14 predicted proteins | sample MGYA00242738_ERZ504533 | MGnify/ENA primary metagenome ERZ504533 (study PRJEB26092, sample SAMD00036276) | human gut metagenome | host: Homo sapiens | study: EMG produced TPA metagenomics assembly of...
TGGAAGACCGCAACGAGGCTTACCTCAAGAGCGTGGTGCGCTCCATCGTGTCCGCTGTCTGCGCCACCGAGATGAACCTGCACGCCATGTTCCCCCAGTTGCAGGAGCTGCCGCTGCACAGCCCCAACGTCACCTTCATCACCACGCAGGAGCTGGAGGACCAGTACCCGGACCTGACCCCGAAGGAGCGTGAGAACGCCTTTGTGAAGGAGCACGGCACCACCTTCCTGATGAAGATCGGCGCTCCGCTGAAGAGCGGTAAGCCCCATGACGGCCGTGCCCCCGACTATGACGACTGGGATCTGAACGGCGATCTGCTGTTCTGGAACGACCCGCTGCAGTGCAGCTATGAGCTGAGCAGCATGGGCATCCGCGTCAGCCCTGAAAGCATGGACAAGCAGCTGACCATGGCCGCTGCGATGACCGCCGTGCCCTGCCCTTCCACAAGGCCGTGCTGAACGGTGAGCTGCCCTACTCCATCGGCGGCGGCATCGGCCAGAGCCGTCTGTGCATGCTGCTGCTGGGCAGCGCCCACATTGGCGAAGTGCAGGCCAGCGTTTGGGACGCAGCCACCCGCGAACTGCGCCAAGGCAGGCATCCCGCTGCTGTAAGCAGATTTTCCACACAAAGATTCAAAAGGCAGGATACCACCCTCATGGTGGTACCCTGCCTTTGTTCGTTTTTTGCCTGTATCCGGGGAGAAATAGTTCGAGTCCTATACCACCACCAAACAAAAAATCCCCAGACGAATGTCTGAGGATTTTTGTGGTGGAGAATTAGGAACTCGAACGCCAGCCCCCCCTGCGTGGGCAGCAGCGTGCCGCTTGCGCCGGTGAGATCAGTATTCAGTTCCATACAGCGTCTCAGCCGGTATTCCGCCGGCAGCTGATCCATGGTCTGCCACTTGTCCATGGCTTCTTCCAGCTCATGCCCTTAGCCACTGCATCGCGGCGGCAGGCGTTGACAGCCTGGATCTCCTTCATCTTGGCACCGGTCAGGGTGTAGCCCTTCATGGCGATGAGGGTAGCCGCCCATGCCACCATGGGGATGATGCAGAACAGCACGATGACCACCCAGTTCATGCCCGGGGTGTAGGGGTCATACTGGGTGGGCAGGCTCTGCAGGCCCACAAAGCTGACCGCAATGCCCACAACGGTAGCGGACAGGCTGGACACCAGCTTGTCCACCAGACTGAACAGGGTGCCCATGATGCCGGGGATATACTTGCCGCTGCGGTAGGTCTCGTAGTCGGAGCAGTCGGCCACCATGGGGATGGGCATATCGGCGGTGGCGTAGTAAGCACCGTAGCCGATGCCGAAGAAAGCGATGAACAGGATGGTGTACAGGTTGATGGAAAGGCCGTTCTCGCCCAGAATGGACAGGGTGAAGGCATCGCCGCGGCCCCAGAGCAGCAGCAGCACCAGCACGCCCACATAGCACACCAGCGCCACGCTGACGTACTTCATCAGGCTGGCCTTCTGGCCCTCCTTCTGGCTGGTGCGGACGGTGAGCAGGAAGAAGGGCACGCTGAACACATAGCCCAGCACCATCATGGGCAGGTACAGGCCGTCGTAGTTGCCCATCATGCAGCCGTACAGCATGCACAGCACGGTGGTGTTGGTGGCGATGGAAAGTGCCAGCTTGCAGCCCGCACCGGCCACCATCAGCCGCTGCATGGGATCGTTGTTCTTGATGATCTGGATGTACTCGCTCACTTTGATCTTCTCGGCCTTTTTCGCCGCCGATGCCAAAGTACTTGGCTGATCCTTCTCCCAGATGCCGATGACAGCCAGCAGGGTGAGCAGGATGGAGATGACGATGCCCACCGGAGCCAGCGTGCGGAAGAACCCGGCGGAAGCGTAGCCGCCTCATAGTTCTTGGCAAGGATGGGGGCAAAGAACTGCATGGCACCCATGCCCAGCAGGCTGCCCACCGTGTTGAAGATGGTGAACAGGGGACGCTGCTTGGGGTCATTGGTCAGCACGGTCTGGCCGGAGCGGGTGCAGCTGGTCTGGAAGGTGTAGCCGATGACCCACACGGCATACAGGGCAACGAACGCAGCGTAGCGCAGCCCCATGGCACTGGCGGGGATGAGCGGGGTGAGGCAGTACAGCACCAGAATGCTTGCTGCCATGATGAGGTTGCCGATGACCATGAAGGGCCGGAACTTGCCGAACCTGCCGTTGGTGCGGTCCATGAGGGCACCAATGATGGGGTCGGTGACGGCATCGAACAGGCGCATGCCGGTGACCATCACCGAAGCAAACAGCATGCTCAGGGCCAGCACTTTGCTGCCGAAGGTCGCGATGTAGGAAAGCACCAGCACATAGTACACGTTGGTCGCGCCGTTGTTCAGCGGAAACAGCACCAGCTGGTAGGTTTTGGCGCGGTTCACACTCGACGCCGTTGTTTTTGTTCGCCCATTGCGGTCTCTCCTTTTGTCTTTGATAAAAAGCGGCAGCCCGCCCCGCCTTCGGGGCAGGCTGCCGTAACATGGGGTCAGGGATCGTGCAGACCGGAATTACTTCTGGTCAACAGCAGGAGCGGTGTCTGCCAGCTCCTTCTTGCGCTTGAGGGCCTTGCTCAGCTGCCATGCGCACAGCACGGTCAGCACAGCCAGCACGGCGATCAGTGCATAGATCGCAGTCTGCCACCAGGGCAGCACGGTCTTCAGCGTATCGCTTGCAGACCAGCCGTTCATGGCGTTGGAGTTGACCACGGTGTACAGGATGTGATGCATTGCATTGCGCATCTGGGTCACGATGTAGGCATCGTTCTCGTAGTTGGCAGCCTTGGTGGTGTGGATCTTGGGCATCGGGCTGTCCCAGATGTCAGAACCGGCGATCAGGCCGTCCACCAGATCCATGTACTGGCTGGAGCCGGAGAAGTCGGTGATGCACATGCCGCGCATGCCCAGCTCCTCGCGAAGGAAGCCGTTCAGCAGGTTGGCGTTGGCACCGCACCAGGTTGCGCCCCAGCGGTTGAGCCGGTCATCACGCACCATGCGCCGCCATCCGTGATGGCCTTATCGGCCACTTCCAGATAGATCTCGCGGGCGGTCTGCTCGTTCAGCCAAGTGTTGACACCACGGCGGCTGGTCTCGGAGTCGTTCAGGGCAACGTGCTTCAAGTAGACATACACGCCCTTGGACTGGATGCCCTGCACCTCGGCAGCGCAGATGGTGCCGGCCACAAAGGGATCCTCGGCGTAGTACTCGAAGTTACGGCCGGAGTAGGCGGTGCGGTGCATATTGATGCCGGGGCCGTACAGGCCGGAGTAACCCATGGCAAGGCAGTCCTCACCGATGCACTTGCCCACTTCGTTGATCAGGTCCACATTGAAGGTGGCAGCCATGACATCCTCGGAGGTGTAGCACATGGCGGATGCACCGCCGGTCAGGGCAGCGGTCAGGCCCTGCGGGCCGTTCTCGTCCTTGGTAGCGGTCTTGCCGATGGAGGCAGCCGCCGCAGTGTTGTGGAAGCCCAGAGTGATGGTGTTGACCATCTCATCGAAGGTCAGCTGATCCAGCAGGGTCTCCCACTGGGGATCGTCGAAGCCTTTGCCGATCATGGAAGCGAGGGTCAGGCCGTTCTTGGCACCCAGAGTGGGCATCTCGACGCTGTCGGCCTCGGTGCCGTCGTACTGGGTAAAGGCCAGATCTGCAGCCAGCGTTTCGTTGGCGGTCAGGGCTGCAGGCTGGGTGGGAACCGTTCCGGTCCAGTCGGAGCGGCTCATCCAGGTCACGCTGCCGGGAGCATCGCTGCTCTTGTTGGGGTCGGACTCATCGAACAGGTTGGTGATGGCAGTGCCGTTGGCGCTGGTGGCGTAGGTGGTGGTATCCAGTGCCTCGTTGGTCCACTTCCAGACCAGAGAAGTATCGCCGTCCTCGGTCATGCGGCCATTGGTGCCGGCACGGTGTAGCCCTTGGCAGCAAGGATGTTGTTGACAGCGTTGTGAGAATCGGTAGCAGCGGTGAAGTAGTAGTCACCGGCATCCAGAATGTAGGTCTTGGCGTTGTTTGCGTCGTAGGTGCGCAGCTCGCTCTTCTTCACGGTGATGGTCACATCCTCGGAAGCGCCGGGAGCCAGCACATCGGTCTTGGCAAAGCCGCACAGCTCTGCAGCGGCCTTCTCGATGCCGTTTGCCTTGTCGTAGTCGGTGTAGGGAGACTGGAAGTAGACCTGCACGGTCTCCTTGCCGGAATAGGTCTTGCCGGTGTTGGTGACCTTCAGGGTGGACGGTGAAGGCATCGTCAGACTCGGCCACATTGAAGTTGCTGTAAGCGAAGGTGGTGTAGCTGTCGCCGTAGCGAAGGATCAACGGTGGTGGCCCAGTCATAGTCGCCTGCCTTGGCAGTGCCCATGACCACATCCTCGTAACGGGTCTCGAAGTAGCGGTAGCCCAGATAGATGCCTTCCTGATAGACGCTGTACATGCCCTGCACGTCTGCACCCTCGGTCAGCAGGTTGTACTCTGCTGCGTTGGGGTAGGCCTGGGTGTAGAAGTTGTACATGGCAGGGTTTGCCAGATTGTCGTACAGGTAGGTGTCCACCAGAGAGCCGGAGGGGGTCACAGTGCCGGCGAGCAGCTGGCCCACACCGTTGATGCCGGTTTGGCCCACATCACCGATCCACATGGCGGCATCGATGCCGTAGTCCTCGCCGCAGATGGCAGGGTTGAGAAAGTCCATCTCCAGTGCGTTGGAGCTGTTGATCAGGACGACGATGGACTTGAAGGTGCCGTTGTCCTTCAGTGCCTTCAGGTTCTTCAGCAGCTCGATCTCTTCAGCAGACAGCTCCAGATAGTTGCCGCTGCCCTCGGAACCGGAGATCCAGCTGTCGTTGGTGCCGTTGGCACCGCTGGGCAGGTCTGCGCCCTCGCCGCCGGAGCGGGAGAACACCACGATGGCAGCATCGCCATACTCGGCAAAGCTGCTCTCGGCGCTGGACAGTGCGCTCCACGGAGCTTCATTGACAGCGTACTGGGTGTTTGCTTCCAGCGTATCCGAGATGGAGGCCGGGGTAATGCGGCTGTAGTTCTTCATCATGCTGTCGGACTTGTACAGATCCCACAGCGTCTGGTTGACCTGAATGCCCTGAGCTTCCAGTGCTTCCTTCAGGTTGGGGGCCTTGCTGGTATCCACGGAACCGGAGCCGGTGCCGCCGTACATCAGGTCCACAGAGCCATGGCCGAACAGGCTGACCTTGGCGCTGCTGCCAGCGGCAGGGCAGCGTTGTCGTTCTTCAGCAGGGCAGCGCCCTCGGCCTCAACGGTGGCGCACAGCTCAGCCTCATAAGCCTCACGCTCTTTGTCGGAAGCAAAGCCCGCTTTGAAGTATTCGGTATCTTCCGTAGTGTTGCCCTTGATGATCTTATAGGTCGATGCATTCAGAGCAACGTTCAGGGTGGTGGCGTACTGATTTGCGATCATGTTGCCCACGATGGCGGCGATGGTCAAAATTGCCGTCAGCGCAGTGAGCACCGACACAAACGTACTTTGGGTTTTTTGGTATTCATTGGTTCTCCTCCTTTTCATGTATAACAACCGCCAGACAGCGGAATGTCCTTGTTTATACCCAGTTTGCACTCTTGGACTTGGTTTTCACCAGCTTGTAGCTGGGGTTCGGCTCTGCCACATTGCAGAAGGATGCGGTGTCGATGCAGTCGCCTGCAACGGCCTTCAGCTCCACCTTGCCATGCAGCGGCACGCGGAACCTGAAGATATGCTCGCCGGTCTGCTCTGCCAGCTTTTTGCCGTCCGCATACAGGGCGACGGTGTTCTGGTTGGAGTAGACCTTGACCTCGATCTCCTTCTCGGTACGGTCGGTGAACCGCTTGGAGCAGATATGGACGAAGTTTTCCTCGCTCCACCATGCTTTATAGAGGTAGAAGCTGTCCTTTTTGGTCTTTCGGTCAAAGGTGACAAGACCCTTGTGGTTCATGCCCGGCTCGCCGCCCTGATCCCGGGCGTCGGCTGCAAAATCGAACATGTTCCACACATGGGTCGCCCACAGCCACGGGTGGCGATCAAAGCACTTCAGCATATACTCGTGGTACTTGGCCTGATATTCCTCGGTGTGGTCGCCCCGGCGGGGGTGGGCACTGTGGAGGTTGGGCATGCCCTCGGCACCGTACTCGGAAAAGCCCAGCGGACGGTTGGGGTATACCAGATGGAAAAAGTCCATCCACAGGTCGTCAGGAACAGGCCCGGCACATACCAGCCCAGATACAGGTTCCAGCTGACCAGATCGGTGATGTGCGCCACCGGGTTGAAGGGGCCGCACATGGCGTAGCAGGCCAGCGTGGTCAGGCGGGTGGAGTCCATCTTGTGGCACAGCTCGTTGAGCACCCGATGGTTGTCCAGCATATTCGCCTTGTCCTTGGTGGAAATAGTGATCTCGTTGGACACACCCCAGCAGACGATGGAGGGGTGGTTGTAGTTCTGGTGGATGAGCTCCTTCATCTGGCTGATGGTATTTTCCCGGCCATTGGGCAGATGCTCGGAAATGTAGGGAATCTCTGCCCAGACCACCATGCCGTACTGGTCGCACAGGTCGTAGAAATACTGGTCGTGCTGGTAGTGCGCCAGCCGGACGGTGTTTGCACCCAGCTCCCGGATCAGCGCCATGTCCTCATCATGCATCTCCCGGGTGATGGCGTTGCCCAGACCCTTGCGGTCCTGATGGCGGGACACACCGTGAAGGGGATAGGGCTTACCATTGAGGAAAAAGCCCTTCTTTGGGTCTACAGAGAAGCTGCGCAGGCCCACCTTGGTGGTCACTTCATCCACCGGCTTGCCGTCCTGCAGCAAGCGGACGACACAGGTGTACAGGTAGGGGTCCTTCACGCCGTTCCACAGGTGGGGAGCATCCAGATGGAGGAAAGTATTTTCGCCTTCGCCCTTTGCAGCGGTGCGGCCCTCGGCATCCAGCAGCTCCACCGTCACGGTGCCGCTGCCTTCCACCAGCGTTTCCACCTGGATGTCGGCGCTGTTCTCCTGCAGGGCCGGGGTGATCTTCACGCCTGTATCGCCAAAGTGTCCCAGCGCAATGTGGTTTTTGTTCACCACCAGCAGGCTCACATCCCGGTAGATGCCGCCGTAGAAGGTGAAGTCTGCTTTCTGGGGGTAAACGCGGTCGTTGACGCTGTTGTCCACCCGCACCGTGAGCTGGTTCTCTGCCTGAAGCAGCTCCGTGACCTCTGCCCGGAAGGTGGAGTAGCCGCCGTCATGGGTGCAGAGCTGCTGACCGTTCAGTAGCACGGCGGCGCTGGCGTTGACACCCTCGAACTGCAGCCACACCTGCTGCTGTGCCGGGTCGTATACCGGTGCTGCAAAGCGGGTGCAGTAGGTGCAGCAGCCCCGCCAGTAATCGTTGCCGCCGTCCTGACCGTCCCTGGCGTTCCATGTATGGGGCAGCTCTACGGCGGTGGTAACGCCGTTCGGGCCGGTGAACTGCCAGTCCTTCATGAGCTTTGCAATACTACGCATCCGATTCCTCCTGTTTTTGCTGTGGTACAGTGATTTTTTCTTGTTCTCTGTTCTTTGTCATTATTTTATCAGAGTGGCCGTATTTCGCAAGATGCGTGCGAAAATCGGTCGTTTTTGCGTGCGCATTCGGTTTTGGACTGCCAAATGTGAACTGATATATTTGTAAGTTTTTCACAAGCAGATGTATCCAACAAACCGCAAAAAGAAAACCGCCGCAGTCCTTCCGTTTCCGGAACTTCTGCGGCGGCTGCCGTTTTCTTAACTTATTTTTGCAGCGGAAAGATGATCTTTTCCGCAAAAACTCTCCCTGCTCTTCCAAGGTCAAAGTGCCTTTGTACTTCTGCACGATGCGACGGATCACCTTCAGCTCGTATTGTGCAGAGCGGCTTGCCTGCTGTTCCGGCGGGCGCAGCGGGCTGATGATGTTCACCACCACAAAACCCTGCCGCACACAGACCAGCAGATCGATGACCCCTGCACTCCGGCCGGGAGACCTGCACCGCGCTTTCCACGGCGTGATCCAGCGCATTGGCAAACATTGCGTACAGATCCCCCCGCTTCAAAAAAAAGCCCAGACAGCTGCCGTTTGCCACAGCATTCAGCTGGATGCCCCGGGACTCGCACAGCAGACTCTTCTCGGTCAGCACCACATCCAGCACCTCGTTGCCGGTGTTGCGGTTCGCGTCATACAGGCGGGCTGCGCGCTCGGCCTCATCAATGCGCTCCGGCGGTACCTCTTCGGGCGACAGCTTGCGGAGATTGGCAATCTGCACTTTCAGCTCATGGCAGCGCTTGTTGATGATCTGCACGTTCTGCCGGGCCACCTGATACTGCTGACGCTGACGCTCGTACAGCAGATTCAGTTCACTCATCTCTTTTTCCATGGCAGACTTCTTGAACAGCTCGCTCTGGAAATACAGCAGGGTGATAAAATAGAACTGCCCGATCAGAATGGTAACGGTAAGGCTCAGCGGAGTCTGTTCGGCGCGGGCATTGTCCAGCACGGCGGCCTGCACCATGAACAGGATGCCAATGAAGAACGCGCTGAACAGCTGCCGGGGCCCGATGTTGTATTCTCCTTTATAAGGAAGCTGCCGTGCCAGCAGGATGTACACCGCCGCAAAGAATACCGCCCCGGACAGCAGCTGTACCAGAACCGCCCAAGGGGAAGCCATGTTCAGCGGGTGTCCATACCGGGTAAACTGCAGCTCCAGAAAGCACCAGCTCTCGTAGGCGCACTGCGCGATGAGCAGGCTCCATACTGCGCAGTACAGGGCACCTTTTTTTATTGATATCCGTACACAGATAGATCATCCCGCCCAGCAGCGCAAAAAAAGGAGATGTAAAGCACCAGCAGCAGGAGCTGCTGCTGCCACAGTGTTGTGGACTGTGCCAGAGGGTCCAGCAGCTGCGCCAGCAAAAGCAGCGGGAGCAGCATCCCGCAGGCGCACGCCCAGAAATGGGTGCGAATGCCGCAAAGGCAGACCAAAAGACCAGCGCCGCGCCCCAGCGCAGCAGCGCCCGGAGCAGGCTGTTCAGCAGCGATGTGGTCACAGCACACCTCCCATGTAGGACGCTACTGCGGTAAGAAAGGCCGTGCGCTGCCGTCGGCTGATCTCCAGCCGGTCGTTTTTCACAAGGGCAAAGTCGTTTTCAATGCCCTTGACGTAGGCCAGATTGACCAGATAGCATTGGTTGCAGCGGACAAAATGATACTCGGCAAGCTGCTTTTCGGCACTTTGCAGGCTGGCGCGTGCCGCGAACTCGCCTTTGGAAGTGTGGTAGTACAGCATCCGGCTGTGGGTCTCCAGATAATAGATATCAGCGGTGTCCAGCAGCTGGATGCCGCCGCCCGCCAGCTGCAGCACCACCTGCCCGCCTCTGCGCCGCTGCACCCGCTGGATGGCGCGGGAAAGCTTGGTGCAGAACTGATAATAGTTCACCGGCTTCAGCACATAATCCAGTGCATCCACCTCGTAGCCCCGGATGGCATACTGTGCCATGTTGGTCACAAAGACCAGCACCACATCCGCATCCACGGCCCGGATGGCTTCGGCCGCTCCAAAACCGTCCAGCCGTGGCATCTCCACATCCATAAAAATGATGTCGAACCCCGGCGTATAGTGCTCTGCGATCTCGGCACCGTCTGTGATGAGACTGATCTCCACCTGCAGGCCCTGCTCCTGCGCATATTGCCGGACGAACCGGTTCAGGCTTTCCCGTGTTTCTTCCTGATCCTCTACGATCGCAATTTTGAACATCCTGCACCCACCTTCTCACTGCGTCTGATCGCCGTATGGCTCTTTTTATTGAAACACACTTTTCTATGAAATGCAATGGAAAACCTTGCGGGGAAAACAGATGCGGTTCTCGTCCTGCTCTGACGTGGGTTAGTGGATGGCGCAGCAAAAAAGCCCCAGACAACCGTCTGAGGACTTTTGTGACAGAGCATTGCCAAGGGCAGGCAAACCTGGATTTATTCTAGATACTGCGGCAGATTCCACGCACCTCGCAGCACACGGTGGACCTCCACAGTCTTTATTTCATCGTTGACGCGGTAAAACACAAGATACTGGTCAACGACCATCCTACGGTAAGCAGGGTCGAGGCGGTAGATCTCGCACATTTTCGGGGTATCGCCCAATTTTGTGATCTTCTCCCGCAGCTCTTTCAGTACGCGGCTAGCTGTTTTAGGGTAAAAGCCAGACAGATATCGGGCGATATCGTTCAGGTCCTGTACAGCAAGGGGCAGATATTTGATTTTATACGTCATACTGCTTGCCCAGCGTCTCCCATACACTTTCGTGGTCTGCCCATTGCGTGTCGGGGGTCAGCCGCCTGCTGCTTTGCCTTGGCAAGTGCCTCGGCAACATACCGCTGGTGCAAGAACTCCTCGTACTTGGCGTAGTCCTCAATGTTGATGAGAACTGATTCCCCCACGGCCATGATTCGTGATAATCACATGGTCGTGGTCTTTGAGCATTTTCGA
>ENA-OQAR01000638-OQAR01000638.1-human-gut-metagenome-genome-assembly--contig:-NODE-638-length-10477-cov-2.599710_pt1 | contig 10477 bp, 10 predicted proteins | sample MGYA00242738_ERZ504533 | MGnify/ENA primary metagenome ERZ504533 (study PRJEB26092, sample SAMD00036276) | human gut metagenome | host: Homo sapiens | study: EMG produced TPA metagenomics assembly of...
ACCGAAGAAGAAAGAAACAGCTAAAGCGGCAGACACTGTAGAAAAAACCGGCAGAAACAGAGAAAGAAGCCGAGAAAAAAGAGACAGCTAAAACAACAAAGACTGCTGCAAAACCAACAAAACCAACAAAAACAACGAAAAGAACTACAAAGAAGGCTCCTGCTAAGACAGCTGAGAAACCGGCTGAAGAGACAGCTGCCGAGAAGAAAACAACAAGAAGAACCACTAAGAAAGAAGCAACAGCAGACGTATATATTCAGTTCATGGGCAGAGAAGTATATACAAAAAATATTTTAAGTAATGTCAGAAGAATCTGGACAGACGAACTGGGTAAAAAGGAGAAAGATCTCAAAGATATTAAGATTTATATCAAACCTGAAGAGAACAAAGCATATTATGTAATTAACGGTGATATCACTGGTTCTGTGTGGATCTGACATATAAAAGATAAGAACAATTTCCAAATCTTATGGCAATCACATAAATCAGTTACTTGAGAATGATCAGAATAATAAATAATGAAGTAATCACAGACAGGTTTAATGACCTGTCAGGTTAAGACATTGAGAAACTCAGATGATAACATAAATTCATCTGAGTTTTTTGTGCTTTCGTTTATAAAAAAATTGAGACATACCTGCTACTTGACAAAAATTATCAGTTAGTATAAGCTATCTGCATAAGGTTATTGAGAAAAATCGGCTATAGCAATCCTCGTAAATAATGCATTTAAGACAGTTCAGCAGAGTGCGAAAAGACAAGGAAGATATCTGCAGGCGTGCTGACGCACGGCAAAGATATCTGACGCAGGATTTCACACTCTGATGGGCTGGATTAAGATGCATTATTTTAGAGAATTGCTATAATAAAGATGCAGCCACTCTCAACATAAAGAGAGGATAGCTGCATCTTCATCACTTCCTATTTTCGATTATAATTAATCAGGCATCCCTTAAGGATAATCTCACGCTCATCATCCGTAAGCTCCCCAAGAGCCACTTCAAACTCCTTCAGTCCCTCAGCACCGACAACATATCCCTGGATCACATCATCCTTTTCTTCCACTGCCTTACGAATCTGTGGGAAGAACAGATAATCTCCGTTTGCAAACGGAAGCTCCCCTTCTTTAATCAGGAATGGAAGCATACCCCAGTTGATCAGATTGGAACGGTACCTCTTTGTCGCATACTCATTGGCGATATTTGCCCATCCGCCAAGCACTTTCTGACAGGAAGCAGCCTGCTCACGCGCAGAACCATCACCTGGTTTCACTGCAAAGATCGTACTTCCCACACCAAGATTTTCCTTGCTTACATTCGGATAATCCTTTTTGATCACATCCATTACAGGTTTCATTTCCGGTAATGCCTCAACCGGACATTTTCCTTCCTGAATAGCCTTCTGAGCTTTCTGAACCTCTTTCGCACGTCCTACATAAGCAGGATCTTTCCTGGAAAGCGTAAACTCAGCCAGTCCAAGTGGATTGGAACGATAAGAAGATGTCTCACCGGACGGGATCAGTTCATCTGTTGTAGTAACCGGATCATGGATCTCAGAAACAACCTTCACGATCAGATTCTCCGGAAGTGCAGCCATCTCCGGCCAGTCCTTAATATTCGGACCAAACTGGATCTCTACACCCGGATCAGCTATACCCTTGCTGTCAAATACACGATTGTCATAAATTGTCTTATCAAAGAAATATTTCTGTCCTGTATAACCACCCGTATAATCCTCTGCTGAAGTCAGGAAACCTTTGTTTGCTGCAGTTGCCGCAATAGAACGTGCGTCCATAAGTGCAACAGAAGAAATCTGGCCATTCTGGATTTTAGAACCTTCGCGGTTCGGGAAGTTTCTGGTCGTATGACGGATACTGAATGCATTATTTGCAGGAGTATCCCCTGCACCAAAGCAAGGTCCGCAAAAAGCAGTCTTCACAACAGCTCCCGTTTCAAGAAGTCCTGCCAGAACGCCATTCTTAGCCAGTTCCATATAAATCGGAGTACTTGCCGGATATACACTCAATGTGAAGGCATCTGCACCAATGCTCTTTCCTTTAAGGATATCAGCTGCTGCACAGATATTTTCAAATCCACCACCTGCACATCCTGCGATAATTCCCTGTTCTACATAAAGTTTACCATCAATTACTTTGTCTCTTAATGTATATGGAACTTTTTCCATCAAGCTGATCTGTGCTTTTTTCTCAACATCTGCCAGAATATCATCCAGATTTGCTTTCAGTTCATCAATTGTATATGTATTGCTTGGATGGAATGGCATAGCGATCATTGGTCTGATCTCACTCAGATCAATCTCTACACAGCCATCATAGTATGCTGTTTCACCTGGTTTCAGTTCTTTGTAATCTTCACTTCTGCCATGGATCTCATAGAATTCCTGAATCTTCTCATCTGTCTGCCAGATAGAGGAAAGACAGGTAGTCTCTGTTGTCATTACATCTACACCAATTCGGAAATCAGCACTTAAATTTGCAACACCGGGTCCTACAAATTCCATAACTTTATTCTTCACATATCCGTTTGCAAAAACCTTGCCGATAATCGCAAGCGCAACGTCCTGAGGACCTACGCCCGGACGAGGAGAACCGGTAAGATAAATGGCAACGACGCCTGGCATATTGATATCATAAGTCTGGGAAAGAAGCTGCTTTACAAGCTCCGGTCCGCCCTCACCCATTGCCATGGTTCCCAGTGCGCCATATCGTGTATGGCTGTCTGAACCGAGGATCATTTTACCGCCTGCTGCAAGCATTTCTCTTGCAAACTGATGGATAACCGCCTGATGGGGCGGTACATATACGCCGCCATATTTCTTGGCACAGGTAAGTCCAAACATATGATCATCTTCATTAATAGTTCCGCCTACTGCACAGAGTGAATTATGGCAGTTTGTCAGTACATATGGCACCGGAAATTTCTCAAGGCCTGAAGCACGTGCAGTCTGGATAATTCCGACAAAAGTGATATCATGAGAAGTCAGTTTATCAAATTTAATCTGAAGTTTCTCCATATTTCCGGAAGTATTGTGTGCTTTCAGAATTGAATAGGCAATTGTACTCTTTGCAGCTTCCTCTTTGGAAACAGGAAAATCTGCCTGATTCTCCGGAACAATTCTTCTGACCATTCAGCAAATACACACCGGTATCGTATAATTTCATAATGTCTCCTCCATTCTGTTTTTTTGCATATCACAAATGCAGTTATGGAACTCACCTTATCCACACCAGTCTTCAAATTTCCAGATGAAAACTGATTTTCTCCTGAACCGGCACTTTTGACACGCTAATTTATGGAAATTTAGGTTTTATTATAGAATATTCCACCGGAATAATCAAGCCTAAGACTATAAGTATTTTAGTGTTACTGTTCACACACCACTATTCCGCGAGGTGTTTTGGCATGAATATGCCAAAATCCCGAGACATACAAGCCAAAAATCCATTGCCGCAGGCAATCTGGAATGAATTTTGGCTATGTTACTGAGAACGGAGTGAACAGTAACATTTTAGTTACTACAAGCAGTAGCATTTTTTTACTTTCTTTACTTTCCTACCAAAATCCGCTATACTGGGAATCACTTAGAAAATGAGATTTCTGCCGCCTGTGGCAGTTCTGACAGGGAGGTATTACCGATATGTTCCGTTTATGGGGAAATTATGGAAAGATAATCATTACTGAAAGATACTGTAATCTGCGATGACTCCGAAGATACGCGGACCCACAAGATTTTTCGTGGTCTGGAAAGTATCTGTTATGAATGGATCTGGGAAACCCAATCTGGCTGGAATCTACAGTCAGACATTTTAAGAAACATGGAAAAGCCAGATTTTATCAGGATAATTTTATAGAGCAGATTGATTTTGATTATCTGGAGATTCAGGTAATTGAAGAGGATAGACGTAAATAAATTAAATTTATTCTTGTTACTTAAAATGTGTACAGGATCAGAAACTTTACATTGCCATATTGTTTCTGATCCTGTTGTATCTCATTTGCAGTGAATTTTCATGTCTTTATTTCATAAATTCTCTTATGATTTCTCTCATAATCTCATCTTCCTCGGGTGTAAGCATTCCGCTGAAATGGCTTCCTGCTGCTGCAGTCTGGCGGATACTGTCCGCAATATGTTCAACGATTTCCTCTTTTACAGCTTCGTCAGCCTTCTCCGGCACCGGCACTTCTTCTACCCATGTGCGGGCATGTTCCACATAATCAGAAAAAGAATTCATCAGAAGTTCTTCTCTGTATGTAAAATCCAGCGCCTGTCTCAGCAAAAGCAATGCTGTCGAATAATCGCAGCCACATAAAGATATGCCAGCGGCATTCCGTCCCATCGTACATCTTTGGAATACAGGAAAAAAGCCAGTCCAAGAAAAGCGATACAGAAAAGTGACGGATACCAGACAAACCGGTTCATACGGTTCAACAGCCTGTCTCTTGTTTCCAAAGATTTGTCCATTTCTCTTTGAGATTTGATTTAACCTCTGTATTTTTTCTGATCATTCTTCGGTAGGTAAGATGTGTGGTCAGCATCCCCAGTGCTCCCAGTCCGCCCATTAACATCATGGCATACAGCAGGAAATGCAGTTCCATAACTTTCTCCAGCATAACATCCTCCTCACTTGAACAGATAAAACTATCTGCTTCGCTGCCTGCTCATAAACTGACAGGATTATTATACTGCTGTTTCCGGTATCATGGAACTAAAATCGCTCATCAAATTCTCTCATAAAAAGACAAAAGTGTTTACATATTTTCCAGTTTCGTAACTACCTCTTCAAACTTCATAAAATGGGAAGCTTTCACAAGAATAGTGTCACCATCCTGTACATAACCTTCCAGATGCTCCAGCAGACTTTCTCTGTCCGGCTCATAGATTACTTTCAGGTCCGGATTTGTCCGCTGTGCTCTCTCTGCCATATTTCTGCACAGTTTACCTGTACAGATAAGAACATCGATATCACATTTTCCGGCATGCTCTCCTACCTCCTCATGAAGCTGAACTTCATTCTCTCCAAGTTCACCCATATCGCCAAGGACTGCTATTCTGCGTCCTGCACCATCCTGCAGAACATCCAGAGAGGCTTTCATGGACATGGGATTTGCATTATAGCAGTCATCTACGATCAGAAATTTATCTGTTTCGATCATTCTGAAACGACCGCTGATCGGCTCCAGGCTCTCGATTCCGGCTTTGATCTGCTCAGTTGTAAGTCCATAAATATTTCCAACTGCAGCTGCTGCCAGCGCATTATATACCATATGGCGCCCCGGCATCGGGATATCAACTGTAAATGCAGTATCCCCCAGATGAATGGTGCAGGTCATTCCCTTTAAACCTCTGCTTACAATCTTATCACCGTAAACCTGACATTCATTACTCATTCCGAAAAATACAGGTTTTATCTTTTCATATTCTTTTACTGTGATAAGCTTGTCATCATCGCCATTTAATACAATATGTCCCTCCGGTCTGAGGAATTTAAAAATCTCTGTCTTTGCTTTCAGAACACCATTTCTGTCTCCCAGATTCTCCAGATGGCAGGTACCGATATTCGTGATCACGCAGGTGTCCGGTCTTGCAATCTGCGCAAGTCTGGTCATCTCACCGAAATCACTGATCCCCATTTCCAGAACTGCAATTTCATCTCCATCACACAGACGGAAAACTGTGAGAGGCAAACCAAGTTCATTGTTAAAGTTGCCCTGTGTTTTCAGAGTATGGTATTTCTGGTTTCAGAACAGATGCGATCACTTCTTTTGTACTTGTCTTACCAACACTTCCTGTAATTCCCACAACCGGGATCTGAAGCTGCTTTAAATAAAACTCTGCAATATCTTTCACTGCCTGAAGAGAAGATTCTACTGCGATATAAGGAAAATCAGCGTTATCAAGCACCCGTTCCGACAAGGTTGCCAGTGCCCCTGCTTCCATTACCTGTGGGATAAATTTATGGGCATCTACACGTTCCCCCACAATAGGTACAAACAGACATCCTTCTTCTGCTTTTCTGCTGTCTGTGATAACAGACATTACTTCTTCCTGTAATTTATCAGCCGGACCATAATAAGTACCGCCGCATACGCGGGCGATATTTTCAAGAGTTAAGTTTTTCATAATATTTTTTATATCTTCTTTCCTGTTATAGCAATTCTCTTAATAATGCATCTATAACAATTCTATAAAATTACTGCAGACACGCTCTATAATGTGAAATCCTGCGTCGGATATTTTTTCATGGAAACTTCAATCAGTTTTCTCACATAAAAGTCGGATAGTCGATTCCCAGAACTTTTGCCTCCTGCGGAATCAGACTGGTTGGTGTCATTCCGGGAAGAGTATTTGCTTCCAGACAATACATATCTCCATTCTCCTTCATCATGAAATCAAGACGGCAGTATCCTTCCATAAACAGAGCTTTGGCTCCTGCTTCCGCATAATGCTGCATTTTCTCTGTGAGTTCCGGTGAAATTTCGGCAGGACAGGTCTCAATCGTAGAGCCGGCCTGATATTTATTCTTATAATCATAGAATCCCTGAAGCGGAGCAATTTCGATGATCGGATAAGCTTTTCCGTCCACAACCGCTACTGAAAATTCACGTCCTTTTATATATTCTTCGACCACGACTTCATTTTCATAAGAATAAGCGTCTTTGAGAGCCTGCTCATATTCGGCCTGATCATTCACAATATAAACACCTACACTGGAACCGCCACAGCAAGTTTTTACAACTACAGGAAATTCCATTCCAAGTGCTTTCAGATCTGTGGTCATTTCTTCTTTTACCATAGACACTCCCCGCGGTGTTGGTACATTATTCATCAGGAACATCTGCTTGGTGATTCCCTTATCCATTGCCAGGGCACTGCTTAAATATCCGGTTCCTGTATATTTGATTCCCATCAGGTCAAATGTTGCCTGTACTTTTCCATCTTCTCCGTTCGCACCATGAAGTCCCAGGAAAACAATGTCAGCCGCCTCGCAGAGTTTCAGCACGTTTGGTCCGAAGAAGCTTCTTCTCTCTTTTTCATCTGTTCAATTCCTGTCGTTAAATGCTGACATATATTCTGATGCTGCGTCCACATCATACTCTGACGGAAACGGATTCTCCCGGTCCACATTCTCAATGCCGCAGAAAATATCCACAAGAATCGCCTGATGTCCTTTCTGTCGTAATGCCTTACATATTCCTGTTCCTGATGTAATGGAGACAGTACGTTCTGTACTTGTTCCCCCCGCTAATACTACAATCTTCATATTTTTCTCCTTTATTCATAAATAACAATCGGTGTGTTCTTCTCAACATTGCTGAAAATGATCTGCACCTGATCGGATGGTGCACAGATGCTTCCATGTGTGCCTTCAAATTCATAAAGCTGTCCTCCGAAATCCATTCTCCATGGAGCATCACTGATCCCCAGATTTCCATCGAATGGGATCCAGTAATTTACAGCAGAAGGATAGTCCTCTCCGTTCACTGTACATCCGCTCTTCATTTCACCTGTTGTATAACATCCCACAGGAGTTGCACAGTTGGGCACGAATGGATTTCCGGATACGATCTGCGCATCCGCAGTCGGCGTTCCATCTTTATAGAATACCATTCTCTGGGCCGTCAGGTCAATCTCTATATACGTATATCCGATATCATTTGTTTTCCTGACCAGACCTTCATGGGAATAAACAGGTTCTCTGACCTGGGTTTCTCCGTTTTTTATCAGTTCTGTAAGTTCTTTTCAGCTCCGCTTTCTGATCGATCTGCCAGCCATAATTCCCTCCGCTGACAGTAATCTCACGACCATCATATGTATTAAATGTTCTCTCTCTTCCAACCGTATCATATTTAGCCGACAGTTCACTGATATATGCTTCTATCTGTTTTTTTGTCAAGTGTATAAAGACCGTTTTCATCTGTTGTGAGCCAGTTTTTGATCATATCTCTGTCTACTGTCTCTGTGCGATCATCAAAATCATAGGTTATCACTACATCCGTAAGTTTGTTTATCAGTTCACAATTCTTCGTCAAAGTTTCATCACTCTGATAAACTTTCGGTTCTTTGTAGCATCCATCTGCTTCCAGATCAACCGGCGTTCGTCCTGTGACAAGAGCATCTATAATATCCTGACTTGTTTTTTCTGGTTTCAGTGCAGTTCCCTCCTGCTCAGGAACAATTACAAACTTATCGTCTTTCTCTTCTATATGAGCATCTGAAGGCTCTGTCATATTCTCCTGCTGCATACATTTCAGTCCGGAAATGGCAGCCTCCGTTTTCTGCTCATCATATTTAATGGAGGAGGACACTTCATAATTCCTGTGCTGATTAAAAAGCAAGAAACCATGTAAAACGATCCTGATTCCTGATCAGTTTACCAACACTTCCATCTGAGTCATAGGAAAGTCCCGCCTGTTTTGCTGTGATACTCTCCTGTCCGTTATTTCTGGTGCCAATAGTAAGAACATACGCTCCTACCTTCTGCGTAAGCAATTCTTCTGACTGAGACACCGTCATATAAGAACAGTTGAATCCGTTTACCATTGATCCCGGTAAGAAATGCTCTGTGAAATAGTATACACCATATCCATATACTCCGGCAGTCAGCAGGAGTAAGATTATGATCAAGGTGGCCATGATTTTCTTTCTGCTGCTCACGACTCTTCTCCTTTCTTTTTATAAACAGCAACCGCCCGGCAAAAAGTTATGCCGGGCAGTTTTATTATCACATTATTTATCCAGAAAGTAAATACGATTATTCTCTTTTAGCATTTTTATGCATTTTCCAGTAGTTTCTCTACACTTGTAAGTTTAACACAGAGTACGAACACTTCTGCTGCTTTTCCAAGATCCTCAGGAGTCGGGAAGCTTGGTGCAATACGGATATTGGAGTCTTTCGGATCTTTTCCATATGGATAAGTTGCGCCTGCTCCTGTAAGTACAACACCTGCTTCTTTTGCCTTGGCAACAATAGCTTTTGCACATCCTTCCATTGAATCAAAGGAAATGAAGTATCCACCATGTGGTTTTGTCCACTCGCCGATTCCAAGACCGCCAAGTTCTCTGTCCAGTGTGTTAAGGACCATTTCAAATTTCGGGCGGAGAATTGCCGCATGTTTTCTCATGTGTTCATGAAGACCGTCGATATTTTTGAAGAATTTTACATGGCGTAACTGGTTTAATTTGTCATGTCCGATTGTCTGGATCTGCATATAGCTGCGGAAATCTTCCAGATTTGCTTTGGAAGCTGCAACTGCTGCAATACCGGAACCGGGAAGCTGACTTTTGATGTTGATGTAAATTTATATACAAGGTCAGGGTTTCCTGCTTTTGCACATGCTTCAAGGATTTCTACAAGGAAGTCCTGATTGTCATCATAGAGATGATGAATGCTGTATGCGTTATCCCAGTAGATACGGAAATCAGGTGCTGCCGGTTTCAGGTGTGCAAAACGGTCTACTGTCTCTGCTGAGTAAGTGTATCCCTGTGGGTTGGAGTATTTCGGTACGCACCAGATTCCTTTGATGGATGCGTCTTCACTGACAAGCTTCTCTACCATATCCATGTCCGGTCCCTGTGGTGTCATTGGCACGTTGATCATTTCGATTCCGAAGAATTCTGTGATCTTGAAATGGCGGTCATATCCCGGTACAGGACAGAGGAATTTTACCTTATCAAGCTTACACCATGGGGTATTTCCCATTACACCCTGAGTCATGGAACGGGCAATGCTGTCAAACATAACGTTTAAGCTGGAGTTTCCGTAGATGATAATATGATCAGGATCTACTTCTGACATTTCTCCAAGGAGGCGTTTAGCTTCCGGGATTCCGTCGATAACACCGTAGTTACGGCAGTCTACTCCTGTTTCGCACTTGAGGTCTGAATCGCTGCTTAATACGTTCATTAATCCCATCGAGAGATCGAGCTGGTCTGCTGACGGTTTTCCACGTGACATATCGAGGGCTAAGCCCTTTGCTTTGATATCTGCGTATTCTTTATCCAGCTGTGCTTTGAGTGTAAGCAGTTCTTCTTTGCTCATGTCGCTGTATTTTTTCATAATATTCCTCCTTGTTCTGCCATGGAAGGATGTCCCTTTTTCCGTATAGGGCAATCATTTGTTTTTCCTGCGGCAACAGTTTTTTTTGCTTTTTACATTTTAGTATGGTAAAGTAGGGTTGTCAAGTGTTTTTATGGAATTGTTAATATTTTACCAAAACAATCGTTACTGTTCCCTCTGTTCTCAGTAACGTAACCCAAATTCATTCCGGATTGCCGTAACATCTTTCTCTGATACTTATAGCAAGCCTCGTAAATAATCAGCCAAAAAGCAAGTCGAAATCCCTCGAAAAGTTTTCGGCTTGCTTTTTTGAGTGTGACAGCGTATATTTAAATTAGTTAACAGATCTTTTTAAATTGTCTTAATTGTTCTTGTCAGGTCATCCTGATATCTTTTTTA
>ENA-OQAR01000639-OQAR01000639.1-human-gut-metagenome-genome-assembly--contig:-NODE-639-length-10476-cov-1.913808_pt1 | contig 10476 bp, 17 predicted proteins | sample MGYA00242738_ERZ504533 | MGnify/ENA primary metagenome ERZ504533 (study PRJEB26092, sample SAMD00036276) | human gut metagenome | host: Homo sapiens | study: EMG produced TPA metagenomics assembly of...
CTCGTTCGGCCAGTTCTCGCCGAGGTCGTAGCTCCATGCGTCGCCAGCGGCGTCCTTGACGTAGCTCAGGAGTTCTTGGTGGTGCCGGACTTGTCGGAGCGGTGCACCACGGTGATGTCGAGATCAGGCAGGTCGACCTTCGGGTTCTGCTGCTTGATGGCGTCATCGTTCCACTTGGTGATCTTGCCGTCGAAGATCTTGGCGATGGTCTCGGCGTCCATGTTCAGGGTCTTGCCCTTGCCGGACACGCCCTGCAGGTTGAAGAGACGGCGATCGGGGAAATGTAGACCGGGATGTCGAAGGCGTTGCCGGAAGCGCACACGCTCTTGGACTGCTCGACCTCGTTATCGGCGAGAGCAGCGTCGGAGCCGGCCCATGCGGTTGCACCGGTCAGGAAGGTGGACACGCCAGCGCCGGAACCGGACGGGTTGTAAGCGACCTTGGCGTCCGGGTTGGTGCCCTGGAAGCCGGCGATCCAAGCTTCGACGGCGGCCTGCTGGGAAGAAGCGCCAGCGCCGGAGAAGTTGCCGGAAACGGTTTCGGTCTTGGTATCGGACTTGGCCGAAGAATCGGTGGAAGCGGTGGTGTTGTCACCGCAAGCCGCGACGGAAGCCAGCATCACAATGCCGGACACAGCGGCGATGGAGCGTACGAGAATGGAATTACGCATTATTCTTTTCCCTCTGTCAACATTCAGATGGCGTGTGTTTCTGATTTTTCGATTTTCTGTTGTCGCCATCGTTCTTCATGACAATCTCCAGCCTATTGGGCGTTTCACTCGCCCCAAACCAAAACGGTGAACGGAAGATGAACAGTCTACGACACCTTCGCCGTTCGACGTTCCTTCCGTTCACCGTTCTTTGCAAGCACGATGCGAATGCGCGCTATACCAAGCCTTTCATCATCATTCGCTTGGCGTATCGATCTTGTATCCGAGGCCGCGCACGGTGGTCAGATACTTGGGATGGCCCGGGTCCTCCTCGATTTTGGCGCGCACGCGCTTGACATGCACGTCCAGCGTCTTGGTGTCGCCGACATAGTCGGAGCCCCAGATGCGGTCGATCAGCTGGTGGCGGGTCATCACGCGGCCCTTGTTCTGCATGAGGTATTCCAGCAGTTCGAATTCCTTCAGCGGGAAGAACACGTTCTCGCCGCGGACCGTCACCTCATGCTGGCCGATTCTCATGGAAATGTCACCGCATACGAGCGGAATATCGTCGTCGGCGGCTTCTCCGGATTCGGCGACCATCTGGTTGCGGCGCAGCACCGCGCGGATGCGTGCCAGCAGCTCACGGAAGGAATACGGTTTGGTGATGTAGTCGTCCGCGCCGATTTCAAGGCCGACGACCTTGTCGATTTCCGCGCTTTTCGCGGTCAGCATGATGATCGGCACACGGCTTTGCTCGCGGATCCGACGGCACAGCGCGGTGCCGTCAAGCCCGGGCAGCATCAGATCGAGCAGCACCAGATCGATACCACCCTTGGTGAACAGTTCCAATCCTTCTTCACCGGTGGCCGCGGCGGACACGTCGTACCTTCACGGGTGAGCTGGTAGACCAGCGGCTCACGGTACGACTCTTCGTCCTCGACGATCAGAATTCGCGTCATCAGTGGTTCTCCTCATTCTCTGTTGTGGTGGAGTGGCCGGACTGTTTCTTTTCACGGGTGTTATCATTCGCCGAATCCGCCGGATGGTCGGGTTCCGCAGCGCCCGAAGCCTGCGGCATCGTGATGGTGAAGGTGGATCCCTCCCCCTCGCGCGACCATACGGAGATGGTGCCGCCGCAATCCTCGACGCAATGCTTGGTGATGGCCAATCCCAGGCCGGTGCCGCCGGTTTCACGGGAGCGCGCCGGATCGACGCGGTAGAATCGCTCGAAAATTCTGCTGAGCGACGCCGCGGGGATGCCGATGCCCTGGTCCACGACGCGAATCGCCACCTTGCCGGATTCGATGCCGATGCCGACGGCCACCGTGGTATGTTCCGGCGAATAGTTGATGGCGTTCTCCACCAGGTTCTTCACCGCAGTTTTGATGGTCTCATGGTCAGCGACCACGAACACGTCCAGGTTCTGTTCGGCTTCCTTGGCCAGTTCCTCGGCGTTCGCATGCACCAGCACCTGCCGGCCGTTCACGGACAGGACCAGGCTGATGTGCTTCGATTCGGCCTTGACCTGGTTTTCGGCGAGCGCCTCGCGTGCCACGGACAGCACGGACAGCCGTTCCGCGTTGAGCATCGCTGCCGCGCTTTGCGCTTTCTGCAGGTCGATCAGACGGTGGACCAGTTCCGTCAATCGTTCGGATTCCTTGGAGATTCGGCCGGAGAAGTATTTCACCGCGTCCGGATCGTCGGCCGCGTCGCCGATCGTTTCGGCGAGCAGAGAAATCGCGCCTGCCGGGGTTTTCAGTTCGTGCGAGACGTTGGTGACGAAATCGCGCCGCATGATTTCGAAACGGCGTTGCTCGCTCATGTCGGAATGAAAATCGCAAATAGGTTGTCGGCGATCTGTCGACGCGCACGTGCAGGTAGAGCGTGTCTTCGGGCAGCGGCTTGCCGGCTTCGACGCCTTTGCCGTTCGTGTTCACCACGCCCGTTCGCGTGCGGCCGTGCAGGGGGATGGTCAGTTCGCGTTCGCGCACCACGCTGTCCGTGGAGACCAGTTTCACGATGTCGCGGATTTCCGCGAGCGCCATCGCCTGGTCGTGGATGATGCCGAAGCGCCGCGCGGCCGGGGATGCGTATTGGACCGTGGCCAGCGAGTCTACGACACCACAGCTTCGGGCATGACGGCCACCAGCTGGCGTTCCCGTGGACTGCACGGGAACGCGGGGGCCGAACAGGGACGCGTTCTTCGCAGCTCCGAACAGGCTCGGATCATTGGGGTCGACGCCGTCCTGCACATCCTGGAAGCCTCGTCTGCGGCCAAGCAGGAACGCCACGACGAACACGACCACGGCCACGACCACCAATGCCGCAACCACCGACGGCGTTGCCAGCATCTGCTCCAACGTCATGCGTTCACCTTCCGATAATCCTCAGTTCTTCCTTAAGACTAGCGGCTTCGGAGAGGCTTTCGCGTATGCAATTCTCTCACGCCACCGGAAGTTTTCCTGCCGTTCATCTTCCGAAACGCAGCATATCGGAATATGAGACGTCCCGTTTGCCGATATGACGATGCATGATGACGGGTCATGCGGCAAAGGGATGTGGAAACGGGATGTGGAAACGGCTTTTCGCAACGTTAGGCGTTTCGCAACGCCACATGAACGCTACATGCGTTTGGCGATGTTCACCGTCAGTTTCGCGGCGGTGTCCGCGTATTCGGAAATGTCGAACGTTTTGAAATCCTCGTAGTCGGTGTCCGCGTTGTCGCTCAGCGCGCGAATCACCAATGCGGGAACGTCGTTGCGGGCGGCGACATGCGCGACGGCGGCGCCTTCCATTTCCACCGCGTCCGCGCCGGTCTCACGGATCACCTGCTCGACCTTCTGCGGATCATCGACGAAATAGTTGCCGGTGGCGATGATGCCGACGATATGGTGAATGTTCAAGTCGTTCAGCGCCTGGTCGGCCAGTTCGAGCAGACGGTCGTCGCTATGGTATTCCTCGATGGGCCGGTCGGCGGTGCCGGGCTTGAATTGGCCCACTAATCGCATGTCGGTGTCGAGATAGCGCAGGGTGCCGCCGAGCACCACGTCGTTGATGTGCAGATTCGTGTTGAGATTGCCCGCGATGCCGGAGAAGATCACGGCGTCCGGCTGGTCAGCGTCGATCAGATGCTGCGTGGTGGCGGCGATGTTGACGGTGCCCATGCCGCCGACGGTCGCGGCGACGTTGACGGCGGTGCCCTTGTTGGTTTCGAGGTGCCGCGCGTCACCTTGACGCCGGCTTCCTCGGTGACGGTGACGTTGCTCAGTGCCGTTGCGATATTGGCGACTTCCTCGTCCATGGCGCCGATGATGGCGATTGCGGTCATTGCACCCTCCCTGTCTTACGTGCTGTCTTGAGTGTTGTTTTACGCGATTGCGATTCGCGTTTCCCGAATTCTCTGCAATCGCGCGGATAGTGAATCGAATCGGTCACTTCCAGCGGCGCGCGGCCACCGCATGGGCAAGCTCGCGTAGCAGCTGTTCCGTGGTGTTCCAGCTCAAACATTTGTCGGTGATGGACTTGCCGTAGACGAGCTGGTCGAGCGGCGCGGCCTTCTGGTTGCCGCCTTCGATGAAGCTTTCCATCATGATGCCGGTGATGCCCTGCTCGCCTTTGGCGATACGGCCCGCGATGTCACGCACCACCTGCGCCTGACGATGCTCGTCCTTGCCGGAGTTGCCATGCGAGCAGTCGACGATCAGCCATGTGCCGCAGCGGAATCGGCCGGCATTTCGGCGCGGATGGTGTCCATAGCCTTGGCCACCGAAGCGGCATCGTAATTCGGGCCGTGCGAGGAACCACGCAACACCACATGACAGTCGGGATTGCCGAGCGTTTTGACCACGGCGGCGCGGCCGAGATGGTCGATGCCGAAGAACGTGTGCTGTTGTGCGGAAGCGAAGCAGGAATCGGCCGGAGCTTGATGGAACCGTCCGTGGCGTTCTTGAAGCCGATCGGCATGGACAGGCCGGACGCCAACTGCCGGTGCACCTGGCTTTCGGTGTTGCGAGCGCCGATCGCACCCCAGCTAATCGCGTCGGAAATATACTGCGGACTGGTCGGCTCCAAAAACTCCGTGGCCGCCGCCAAACCCTCGTCAAGCACGCCAAGCAGCGTGCGGCGGGCCAACAGCAAGCCCTTCCTGATATTGCAGCTGCCGTCGATATCCGGATCGTTGATCAGACCCTTCCAACCGACCGTGGTGCGCGGCTTCTCGAAATACACGCGCATGACGATCAGCAGCTCGCCATCCAACTCGCCTTTCAACGCGGACAGGCGACGCGCGTAATCGAGCGCGGCCTTCGGATCGTGAACGGAACACGGACCGACAACCACCAGCAGGCGATCGTCCTGACCGTACAGGCAGGCACGAATCTCATCACGCGAATAGGCGACGATCTCCTGCGCCTGCTCGCTCAACGGCAGGTCGCCCAACACCTGCGCCGGCGTGGGCAACACTTCGAATTCCAGCACGCGGCGGTTCACGATGCGGCTGATGCCCACCTGGTCCTCCCAGCGCGGCACGTCGGTCTCCACCAGCGGATTCTTGCCCTCATCCATGGCCTGCCTAATGGCACGTAAATCCTCAGGCGTGTTCAGCTGCTGCTGCATGATCTCGCTCTCCTTGTCGCTTCCTTTCCCAAGGATAGCAACGATGGTGCAGAAACATCAGCCAAGCTTGCGACGCGCGTCGACCGCGTCGGCAAGCGTGTGCAGCAGCTGCTCGGTACGATTCCACGGCACGCATGCGTCGGTGATCGACTTGCCGTATTCCAGCTGGTCGAGCGGCGCGGGCTTCTGATTGCCCGCCTTGAGGAAGCTTTCCATCATGATGCCGAGAATGCCCTGTTCGCCGGCCGCGACGCGTGCGGCGATTTCTTCGACCACTTCGGCCTCGCGCACCTCGTTCTTGCCGCAGTTGCCGTGCGCGGCATCGATGATCAGACCATGCTCGCTTGGTCCGGAAGCCTTGGAAGCCTTGAGATCCGCCAACGCTTGGGCCACGGAAGCGGCATCGTAGTTCGGACCATGCGAGGAACCACGCAGCACCAGATGGCAGTCGGGATTGCCCTTGGTCTCCGCGGAAATCACACGACCATCCAGATTGATGGAGAGGAAATGATGCTCGAAAGCGGCCGCGAAACACGAATCGGCCGCCGGCTTGATGGAACCATCCGTAGCGTTCTTGAAACCGATCGGCATGGACATGCCGGACGCCAGCTCGCGGTGCACCTGGCTTTCCGTATTACGCGCGCCAATAGCGCCCCAGCTGATCAGATCGCAAATATACTGCGGGGTAATCGGATCAAGCCATTCCGTAGCGGCGGGCAAGCCGAGCCCCAGCACGTCGGTAAGCACCTTGCGAGCCATGAACATGCCCTTGCGAATATTGAACTGGCCGTCAAGATCAGGATCGTTGATCAGACCCTTCCAACCGATCGTGGTGCGCGGCTTCTCGAAATACACGCGCATGACGATGACCAGACGATCATCAAGCTCCTTCTTGACGGCGGCAAGCCTCTCCGCATACTCGTGCGCAGCCTTCGGATCATGAATCGAACACGGGCCGACGATGGCCAGCGACGATCGTCACGGCCATGCAGCACGTCACGAATCTCCTGACGGGACTTCAACACCAGATCGCTCATCTCGTTCGTGAGCGGAAGTTCCTTCAGAAAATATCGGGGAGCGGGAATCGGGTCAAGCTGACGAATATTGACATCCACGGTCTCCGGAAACACGGCGCGCTCATCCAACAGCTGTGCATCCTTCGAACTATCCGGACCGCGAAGACCTGCCATCGCTTCTGTTCCTCCCCTGCATCATTATGCTTGCGTAGCGCGATAGCGCCACCGTCGTTACCTTAACGGATGGGGACGGAATATGGGGATGGGCGACTGCATGGTGGAATGGGTGGGGGGTGACGTGGGACGAAGAAAGCGATATAGGAAAGACCCAACGCGGACGGAGAGTCCGGGTTGGGTCTTTTTTTTTTCGGTCTGCCGTAGTGACCTTGGGAATGGCATATCCCAACTGCTCATAGATGCGGTTCAGTTTGGCGACATCTTCGGCTTTGAACATGACGTCAACTTTTTCGTTCTGTGCCTTATCCTTGATGACCGCGAACAAGACGCCGTACTGCTTTGCCAATTCCTTAAACTGTCCCACGTCTTTGCTTTGCAGGGCAATAATTTTTAGTTCCTTGCCCTCCCGCAGCAGACGGTCAAGGCTGGTTTTGCCTTTCACTTTAGGATTTTCCTTGGCGTAGGCCAGCGATAAGGCCAGTGCGTTTTTAATGCCCAGCGCAGACAGCTTAATAGCCACCTCTGTAACCTGTAAGGCTTATCTTGGTCCTGCGTATAGGATAAGAGCCGCCTTAAATCATCATCAGCAAAATTTTTTCAGTTTTTGTTTGGATTGCTGGTATAATCCAGACATCGTTGCAGATGCTGCTTTACTGCTTTGATTTTTTGTATAAGCTATTGGACCCCACCTCCCTTAATGTACCTCCATATTTGCTCCATGATTTGTTTTGCAGTCAGCAAGTCGGTATTACTTACTTTTCCGCTGGCGTTGGCAATGTGGGCAAGCTGGTTTAGATTGTTGCCAAGGGCTGCAATTTGGCGTGACATTTTTATGTAGTCAGCTGTCGGACGTTCCAGAAGTGGAGCGTCCATCAATACTTTGCGCAGCACTTGCTCTTGATTTAGCCCTGTGCTTTTACTTAAATACCGCAGTCGTTCCTGCTCGTCTTGATTGAGCCGTAGGAGTTTTTTTATAGGTTCTTGCTTTCATAATTCACCATCCGATGCAGGGGTTTTAGGGGTATTCCCCTAACAAGTGGGCGATGTGATATCACATTGCCGTGCTTGCTCGTACTGTGCCATAGCACAGTACGCCGCCTGCTGAAAATCACCACGCAGCTGCAACCCCTTTCGGGTAGCATAGCGTTCGACCCGTCTGGCTAACCGAAACATATTTACCCGGTCACGCAAACTGTACTCGGTGGCTGTGACCTGTATGCCGCGCTGCATGAGCCGCTTGAAAAAGGAGTACAAGTGGCGCTCCTTGCCGCTGATCTGCCGCATACGGCAGATGTAAACGCGGTCAACTTTTCCACCCTTAATCTGCTGCATCATATCACGGTAGCCGGGACGCAGCAGCCAGCCGCCGCGTTCGTCGATGCTCCCACCGACAATATCACAGCCGTCATGCAGCGCCTGCATTGAGCAAACTTTATAGCTGTTCATTGTGCCATCGTAGTCGCCGGGAATTCTCGCGTACACCCACGCGCGGGGTCTTTTTCTGTTCGTCCATTGTTCACCGTTCCTCATAAAAACTTAGTTGTTCGCCCTCCTGCCGAAAGCGTTCGTCTATCTCACGAAAAGTTCGCCGCCAACTAAAACGTTCGGTGGGTTTATTCGGCACGTCCTGTAATTCAAGCAAAAGCCGCCAGAGTTCGGGGTGGTATCTGTAGAGATGCCGCAGTTCGCTGATTGATGCGTTCGGGCAAAACCAACAACCCCCGCCGTAGTGAAGTCATACAGCGGGGACAGCAGCCCCTCAGCTGCGCACATAGACCTCGCTTCTGGTTCGGCCACATGGTACTTGTCCAGCAAAGAAATCTGACCGGGCTTTAATCGTGCCAGTCGCTTGGGTTCATCTGCGGCGATGCCGATGTACTGCACCGTGTCCGGGGGCAATGCCTTCTGATATGCCTTGATCGGCGGCAGCTTGCAATCCCGCTGAATTGTACAGCGCCCACTCAGAGGGAATCCCGAAAGCATCCCCTTGGTTTTTCCTCGTGTGACAACATGGTAAAAGCAGGATAGATAGGTCTTTTCGGAGCGCAAAACCCGTGTCGGGATGCCGCGCTGTTCAAAATACGGGATTGCTGTTTCGTGGATAAATCGGTTGTGTTCGGGCAGCTCGCCGGATATTTCCTCGCTGAACATGACCTCGCAATACACAAGTTCGTCCAGCGGTTCACCATGCTGCAAGGCCAGCAGCGCGGTGGCGATACTGTCTTTTCCGAAACTGCAACTTAAAAATGTGTTTTGCCATCTTCTCTCCTATAAAATAGGGGAGGCCACGCGGTCCTCCCTGTAAAAAAGTATAATTTCATTTTCCGATTATTCCTTAGTCCTCGGTGTCCTCGTCATCATCGTCACGGGGGCGCAATATCTTTGCGGCGGGCGCTCTTGTGGACCAGAACGGCCAGCCCTGCAAGAGAGATTCCCGCAATCGCCAGCAGCAGTCCCAACGAAGAATTGTCGCCGGTCTTAGGAATCGTCAGCAGCGGCGTGGGTGTTGCAGTGGGTGCGAGCGGGCACGGGTGGTCGGCGCTGGGGTCGTGTTGGCGTGGGCTGCGGAGTATGGTCCGGGGTCGGCGTGTTGTCGGGGTAGGTGTCGGTGTGTCCTCGCGGGCATCTTTCATTACCACGGTCTGCATCTCGCCGGTGGGCAGAACGGTAAAGTCGATACTTTCTGCAACCTTGTAGCCGTTGGGTGCGGTGATTTCCGTCAGTGTATAATCTCCTGCTGGCATCTTTTCCACATAATGTGGTCCGTTTGTGGAAATCCAACGGTCAATCTCGGTGCCGTCCTTGTCCTTGATAACCAGGTTCTGCGCCGGGAAGTTCTTCGTTGGTGGTGATGTCTACCTTGGAAATTTTTACCTTGATGGTATCATCAAACATTTCAAAGGTCTGCACCTCACCGTTGGGCAGCACCTCAAACTCCCATGCGCTCCGCAATGGCATAACCGTCCGGGGCAGTCACCTCGGTCAAGGTATACTTGCCAGCGGGCAGCTTCTCCATGTAGTGCGGTGCATCGGTAGAAATCCAGCGGTCAATTTCGCTGCCTTTTTCATCGGTAATGATAAGTTCCGCGCCGGGAAGTTCTTCATTGGTGGTAAGGTCTTTCTTGGAAATCTGCACCTTGGTAATATCATCCTGCATAATAACGGTCGCATCGTCCAGCAGTTTCCAATCATCCCACTTCCAGAACAAAATGATTTTGGTGGTCAGATAGTAAACTTCGCACTCCTCCAGATGATTGCCGTCCTCATCGGATTTCTGAATCAGGCGGAAAGTAATATCATTGGCCAGTGCGTACCCATCAGCGGCGCGGATCTCCGTCAGTGTGTAAGATTCACCGAAATGCAGCCCGGTCACGCGATGCGGCTCATCGGTGGACACCCATGTGGTTACGGTATCGCCGTCCGTATCCTTGATAGCAAGGGTCGCACCGGGCAGTTCCTCGTCGTTGGTAAGGTCGCGCTTGCTTACCCATATTTCCGTAGGCTTATTGGAACAAGTGTTATCCAGCACCATGACAGTCTGTGCGTCATAGGTGAAAGTAACCTCCATCGGCTCCTCGTTGACATAATAGCCGAGAGGGGCGCGGAGTTCCTTGACGATGTAATTACCGCTGTTGGTGGTGGCGTCCTTGCGGATGCTGCTGCCGTAATACTCGCCGCGAATAGGAATATCGCAGTCAAAATAGGTGTAGCCGTCTGCGCCAGTTTCTGGGCTGGTGGCGACCAGTTCGCCCGCTGCAAACAGCAGTTTGCCGTCCACGCTGTAAATATCGTCGGCAGCGTACAGGTTGAACACTGCACCGGCAAGGTAATTGCCGGTTTCGGAGTCAACCTTGTATACGCCGACTTTGGCCTTTTCGCGGTCATTGTAGAATTTTAAGGTCTGCTGCTCGGTGAAATCTGCGTTGGCATCCTTGCTGCGCACGACCTCAAAAACTCTGGGAAGATGCAGCGCCGTCAACCTTGGCAATGCTCGTGGCCATAACCACATCGTTCAGTTCG
>ENA-OQAR01000640-OQAR01000640.1-human-gut-metagenome-genome-assembly--contig:-NODE-640-length-10467-cov-1.869342_pt1 | contig 10467 bp, 14 predicted proteins | sample MGYA00242738_ERZ504533 | MGnify/ENA primary metagenome ERZ504533 (study PRJEB26092, sample SAMD00036276) | human gut metagenome | host: Homo sapiens | study: EMG produced TPA metagenomics assembly of...
ATCAGTCGCTCATCTGATAACGCTTCGAAACGGAAGAACCTCCTTATACCGCCGTCACATTGAGTGATGAACATAAGATTCCCATCCGGCTAACCAAAAAACATATTATATGAACTGCAAGATATGCACATGCTTTATGAAACTCCTGTAGATGATGACGATGAATCCTTTGCATATCTCCCATCTGTGGATATAAACCGGATGAATGTGGCAATGCTCCTGAACAGACTGGATGTAGCCGGTTCAGAAGCATTCAAGATTGACCGTGAGCGATACAGTGCTCCGTGGGAAGCACTGATCGAGCTCGCGAAGAATATTATCAAAGCACCAGCAAGATACTGTTGAAAGACCTTTAGTTATTGAATTGCATCATACGGCTCAAATATTTTGCCGATGATATCGAATTCTATATTCACAATGCTTCCCGACTGGAAAGTGTGGAAATTGGTATGTTCGTAAGTATAAGGAATAATAGCAACCTGAAAAGATATCATCTGTCGGATTGCACACAGTCAGACTAACACCATTTACGGTAACCGAACCTTTATCAACCGTCATATAACCACGCTTTGCCATCTCCTTGTCAAACTTATACTTAAAGGTATAATAACGGCTACCATCCACGTCCTGGATGCTGATACATTCCGCAGTCTGATCTACATGCCCCTGCACGATGTGTCCGTCCAACGTCCGTTCATTATCATACTACGCTCCACGTTCACTTTATCCCCTACCTTCAACAATCCAAGGTTGGAACGCTCCAATGTTTCTTCAATGGCAGTTACTGTATATGTACCATCCTGAATGCTTACCACTGTCAGACAAACACCATTGTGAGCAATACTCTGATCTATCTTCAGTTCGTCTACAAACGAACATTTCAATGTAAGGTGCAGGTTAGTTTGTTCTTTTTCCAAACGCACTACTTCTGCATATTCTTCTACAATTCCTGAGAACATAATTCATTAATTTAATAGTTAAAGTGCAAAGATAAAGAGAAAAAGCCGTCTTAAAATAAAAAGATTTATGTATTTTTGCACAAATTACTTTGCAAACATTACTAATACTAACAAATATGGATAGCACAAGAATCGTTGGCGAAAAGATTAAATCGCTGCGTGAAACAAAAGAAATCAGTGTAGCAGAATTAGCAGAACGTTCAGGGCTTGCCGAAGAGCAAATCAACCGCATAGAAAATAATGTAGACCTTCCTTCACTGGCTCCTCTTATCAAAATAGCACGTGCATTGGGAGTACGCCTAGGCACTTTTTTGGATGACCAAGAAGAGCAGGGAGCAGTCGTTTGTCGCAAAGAGAGTGCCGAAGATACAATCAGCTTTTCAAATAATGCAATGGACTTACGCACTCACATGCGCTACCATTCTCTGTCAAAATCGAAAGCCGACCGCCATATGGAACCTTTCATTGTTGATGTAGCTTCGAATGACAATGTTGAGTTTACCCTTTCGTCGCACGAAGGAGAAGAGTTCATTTATGTAATGGAAGGTGTCATTGAAGTGTGTCACGGCAAAAAATGCTATGTGATAGAAGCCGGAGACAGTATTTATTATGACTCTATTGTCCCCATCATGTGCACGGACTTTGCGGACAGGCAGCCAAGATATTGGCGGTAATCTATACACCCATCTAAATCGGATTTTGACATGGAATTATATACCCGAACTCTCGGAGACTGGCTCGAACATTGGGCCGAAGCCACTCCCGATAAAGAATATATCGTCTATTCAGATCGTAACCTGCGTTTTACCTGGAGGCAATTCAATGAGCGTGTTGATAATATGGCAAAAGGATTGCTTGCCATCGGCGTCAAACGAAATACTCATGTAGGAATTTGGGCAGGCAATGTACCCGACTGGCTCACTTTCCTGTATGCTTGCGCCAAAATCGGTGCTGTAGCTGTAACCGTAAACACCAACTATAAGCAAGCCGAACTGGAATATCTTTGTCAGAATTCAGATATGCATACGTTATGTATCGTCAACGGTGATCGTGGCTCGGATGACTACGTCAACATGGTTTATGCCATGCTGCCCGAACTGAAAAGTTCACAACGTGGGTATCTGAAAAGCAAGCGTTTTCCTTGCATGAAGAATGTCATCTACATCGGTCAGGAAAAATACAGAGGAATGTATAACACTTCTGAAATCCTCCTATTGGGAAGTAATGTAGAGGATGACGAACTCACTGAAGCCAAGAAACAGGTGGACTGCCACGACACGGTGAATATGCAGTACACTTCCGGCACGACAGGATTCCCAAAGGGAGTCATGCTTACACATTATAATATAAGCAACAATGGCTTCCTCACCGGAGAACACATGAAATTCACTTCTGATGACAAGTTGTGTGTTTGTGTCCCTCTTTTCCATTGTTTCGGCGTAGTACTTGCCACCATGAACTGTCTGACACATGGATGTACACAAGTAATGGTCGAACGCTTTGACCCGTTATTGGTACTTGCGTCTATCCATAAAGAACGATGTACAGCCCTTTACGGAGTTCCGACAATGTTCATTGCCGAGCTGAACCATCCGATGTTCGATATGTTTGATTTGTCAAGCCTTCGCACAGGTATCATGGCCGGATCTCTCTGCCCGGTGGAACTGATGAAGAAAGTGGAAGAAAAGATGTTTATGAAAGTGACCAGCGTATACGGACTGACAGAAGCAGCTCCCGGCATGACAGCCACTCGTTTGGACGACCCATTCGATGTGCGTTGCAACACAGTAGGACGCGATTTTGAGTTTACAGAAGTCCGGGTAATCGACCCCGAAACCGGCGAAGAATGTCCGATAGGCGTACAAGGAGAAATGTGCAACCGAGGATACAATACCATGAAAGGCTATTATAAGAACCCGGAAGCCACTGCCGAAGTGATAGACCGGAACGGCTTCCCTGTCACGCTCTCACAAAGTCCGTTTCCGTAATACATCTCTCCGTTCACGATCTCAAAAAACGGGCTGTACAGTGCCTGCATCATATCAAAACTTGTCTGATCCACAACATACAGTGGATTGATATTCTGAGGATCTGTGGTTTCTGCAATTGTAATATTACCGCCGGCAGCCTTGGCTCCTTCGGTGTTCTCTGCCGCAAATACTGCTGTTCCTGCCATAACAGTCGTTCCTGCTACTGCAGCTGCCAGAAGCGCTGCCAGTACTTTTTTTCTCATCTCTTTGTTCCTCCTCTGGCTCAGCGGGTATTCCCGTTTTCCCACTGAGTTACTATGATATATGTACGATGGTACTATATCCTCATATTTTTGTCAAGCCTATCCTGAAATTCTATCCGGAATTTCCCTTTCGCACATAAAACCTTATCTTTTATTCTACCTACAGGCAAGACAGGCGTCAAGAAAATATTTGTCATGGTTTTGATCCAGTGCCCGTAATTGCATTTCAGAAATGCAGGTACACACTTAAAGATCTGATCTGCATTGAGGCAGCACACAACGATGGCCGGTGATGCTTTGACCACAAATGCCATGAACATGGATAACGGGATCACAATCGCCCAGGTACTGATCAGATCCACCTTCATGGAATAGGCAATACTGCCACTTCCCCGAATAATGCCTCCATTGGTAGGCATCTGATAAGACATTCCCACCATCACCACGCTTAAGATAATAAGAAATGTATTCGCCATTTCTCTGGTTTCCGGAGAAAGCTGGTAAAGGCTTAAGACCGGAATACGGATAAAGAAAAGCAGCACGCCGCAGATAATTCCCATGAATACAAAAAGTTTCTGAAGTTTCTTGGAATAGAGTTTTGCAAGCTTCAGATCTCCGGAACTATCGTTTTTCCCATGGTGACCGATGCTGCAGTTAATTATCAGAGTCATGACAGAAAGCCCGAAAGCGATCCCCGCGATTTCCACACAGCGCAGCGTAGCCAACAAAATCTGTGTCACTGCAAAAAAAAGTAGTGAAAAACGGATGATCGCAAGATAGGAAAGACCGGCTTCAATAATTGTCTGGTCTGTTGTAAAAAGCCCCAGCAGCTGACGTGGAAAAAAGCTTGCCAGAAAAAACAGGATGAGAGCAATAAAAATGCCTGTGCGCATGGCCCAGGCACTGATCTTTCTCACCGGTTCTGTCTCTTTCTTTCCCCAGTACTGACTTCCGAATATGACAAGTCCGTCTCCCAGCGCCATGAGCAGCTGCTGAAAGACGAACTGTACCTGATTTACAGTGGTTACTCCGGATAATGCAGTCTCGCTGAATGCACCAAGCATAATGTTGTCAGCAAGGTTGACACTTAAAGTTACTACATTCTGCAAAACCAGCATGGAGCATAATTTCAGAAAATTACGGTAAAAATTCTTCATCAGTCTTTTACAATGGCAATAATATCATCGGCATTGATGACCAGATATTTCTCACCTTCGTATTTGATCTCAGTTCCTGTGTATTTTCCGTAGATTACACGGTCGCCGGGTTTTACCTGTATCGGAACTTCTTTCCCGTCTACGATCTTACCGGAACCAACAGCAATAACTTCTGCCTGCTGTGTCTTCTCTTTGGAGCTGTCCGGAAGAACAATACCGGATGCTGTCTTATCCTCTGTCTCAAAATATTTCACGATTACTCTGTCTGCAACTGGTTTTAATGCCATGTTTATTTCCTTCTTTCTGTATTTATTAGCACTCTTTTAATACGAGTGCTACTCTTTTCTTATCATACTACAAATCCGGAAATTGTCAAGATATTTACCGCAATCCACACAGTTTCATCAGGATCCTATCGTTTTTATTCTTTGTCGCTGATTTCTATAGGTTCTGTCTCATAAATAAATTTCACACTGCCCTCCATATCGTCTGAACGCTGTGTAAAACTGTCATAGGAAACATCTTCCGCCTTCAGAGCTTTAAAACGGTCAATAACATTCTTCAGATCTTTGTTCACACCGTCATCCAGTTTTTTCACACCTTCTTTATAGAACTTTGTCTGTCCGTCACTTAAAGTCTTTGCACCTTCACTCAGCTTGCTGATTCCTTCCTGCACCTGACCGCTTGCATCTTTCAGCTTATCCGCGCCGTCAGACAAAGTTCCCACTCCAGATGACAGTGTCTGCATTCCGCTCTTCAAAGCCTGAGTTCCGGACGCAAGACTTCCGGCACCAGATGCAAGCTGGCTGGCACCATCGTTCAGTTGTTTTCCTGACGAAACAAGCTGATCCGCTCCCGATGTCAGAGTACTGCTGTTTGAAGAAAGTGCCAGAACGCCGCTCTGAAGCTGTGCAAGGGCTTCTTCAATCTGTTTACTTCCTGCTGTCAGTGTTTTTCCTGTCTTTTCCAGAGAGGAAGCTCCATTTATCAGCGAATCTGCGGTTTATTTTTTTGCCTTGCCAGATCGGTAATTCCTGAATTCACAGCATTTTCCCCAGTGTATCCAGCGTATCTGCGTTCTTTTTCGAAACTGCTCTCCTGCTGCCGAAAGATTACTCTGATAGCCAGACTGAATTTTTCTTATTTTTTCTGAGACAGTGTATCTGCCGTATCTTTTTAATGTACTGATCTCTGTCTGAATTCCCGGAAGCTGCTTTCCAAGATCCGAAAGGGCATTATCCATAGTTTTTACCGTATCAGAAAGCTGTTTTCCAAGATCATCCAGTGAACTTCCGGTATTTTTAAGCTTCTGGCCATCTCCTGCCAGATCCTGCACCTCCTGTTCAAGTTTATTGACCGCATCATGAAGCTCTGTGATCGCCCCTCCTGTTGAATCCACGGTATCTGCCAGTGCATTCAGACTCTGAACAGCACCCTGCGTTTTCTGTGCGGCAGTACTTGTGGAAGATGCAGTACTTTTCAATGTATCTGCTGCATTTTTTTAATGGTGAAGTATCTGACGGCTGTCCTTTCAGAGAGGAAGTATCAATTCCGTCCGCACTGCTTCTGGCGGCCTGGACTGCTTCAAGTGCAGCCTGCACCGCCGCCCTGGTTCCCTCATCCATGGTACTGTAATCAATCCCGGAAAGCGAAGACTCCGCTGCGAAAAGGTTATTCCTTACATCAGAAATCCCCTGATCCACGGTTGTTGTGTCTATTGTCGTTTCTCCTGCGCTGCTGATCCAGTTTTCTATTGTCTCTGCCTGGGTATTCATTATATCTGCGTTATCTTTCAGGGTATCCGCAGCCTCCTGAAACATCCGGTGTTATCTGAGAAATATTTTTCCCGTCAGAGATCTTTGATATGTTTTCCTGAAGCGCTGATATTTTCTGTCCAAGTTGTTCTACGCTTTCAACATATCTCTCCACCTGACTGTTATACGCAGAAATTTTTTTTCTGCATATCCGGAAGTATTTTCCGAAAGATCCGCTATCGCATCTGCATCCAGAGAAGTACTGAGTGACTGCATTTTATCTGCCGCCGCTTTCGTATCCTTCAATGTCTCATCCATTCCCGGGATCAGAATATCCATGCTGGAAAGCAACGTCTTTATCTCTTCCAGATACCGGACCATACTGTCAGAAAGTGCAGAGCTTCCTTTTTATGTACTTTTTCATATAATCCGTTAATGAAGAAGTTCCTTTCACATAGGCAACAGTTCCCTCTGCAAGCTTGCTGCCACCGGATACATAACTGTCCACCCCCCTCTGTATAAGACTGGACGCCTTCTTTCATTTCAGACATACTGCCACTTAACGTATCTACTCCGCCTGTATACTGTTTCAGACCTGAAGCAAGAGTTCCTGTTCCCTCTGTATAGGCAGAAACTCCCCTGAGCAAAGTGTGGCTGCCCCACTACTTAAAGCGGCAGCTCCGCCATTTAACGTTCCTGCTCCGTCATCCAGCTTCTGTGCTCCGGATTCCAAAGCAGAAACACCGGTACTTAATGCATCTATCCCCTGATCAAATTCTTTATATTTTCATTCAGGGTATCGACACCTTCTGAAAGTGATTTTGTTCCTTCATCAGTTTGGACGCAGCCTTTGTCATTTTTTTGATAGAATCCTGGAGATCATCAATACTGTCCAGATCATTCAGATCGATCTCATCCAGCACATCTGTCATGGCTACCGTAAACGAAGAACTCATTTCACATTCTGTGACATCGGCCTCCACTGTAAATTCTTCCGGAATACTGATATCCTTCGCCATATCTTCGCTCAGATCCAGGCTTTCTTTCAGCCCAGGCATGGCTATACCAAGCACAATGTTTCTGGAATCATCCTCCACTACCTTGCCATTATCTACAGTTACATTGGAAAAATGATCTGTAGAAAGGATCATTCCTGTAAGCATCATGAACGGTGAGTATAACTTTACACTTTTTCCACTGATTTTTTTTGTTGTAACTGCATGGTTTTCATAAGCAACATGTATTTTCAGATGGCCGGTTTTTCCGGCAAGGTCTTCCGTTTTAATCTTTCTTCCATCAAGTTCATAGGAAAAAGTCACTGTCACTGGAAGATCTTTCTCTGTTTTTCCTTCATAATGAATATCTCTTCCATCTGTTTCCCAGGTAAGCGTTTTTCCATCCTGGGTAAAACCTTCATCACCTTTTGTATTTTTGATATCACTTAAATCTGAAATATCCGTGATTGTCGAATCAGATAATGTCTTTGCGTTTTTAAGCCATTCTGACACGGTAATCTCTTTTTATTGTCCCCGTCTGCCTCTGTATTAACATAAACATTTCTTCCTTGCGGATACTGTTATCTGCATCTGTCTGCTCCGTGGCACCTGCGATCGTACCTGCTCCCAGTAATACAGACATACCCGCGGCCAATACTGCAGCTGATCTTCGTTTTCTGTTTTTCATACCGAATAACTCCCTCTGCCATGATATTAGTTAATTATCTATAACTTTGTTATACAATAACGAGTTAGTTTCGTTCAATCTTTTTTTGTCAATTTTTACTTTTTCTGTAGAAATTCAGATATAAAACAGCCTTCCACAGATAGCTGTGAAAGGCCGCTCTCTCATTCTTATTTATGATATGGCTCTCCGTTGATGATCCGGTAACTGCGGTAGATCTGTTCCAGAAGGATCACACGCATCAGCTGATGTGGAAAAGTCATCTTCGAAAAACTCAGCGCATAATCTGATCTCGCAAGAACTTCTTTTCCAAGGCCGATGGAACCTCCGATCACAAACTGGATATGGCTGACTCCACGGATGCCGAGGGTATTGATCTTTTTTGCAAACTTCTCCGAAGTAAGCTGTTCCCCGGCAATCTCCAATGTGATCACAAAAGCATCATCACGGATATATTTCAGAAGGCGTTCTCCTTCTTTTTTACGGATAGCCTCCTCCACTGTTTCACTTGCATTATCCGGTGTCTTCTCATCGGATAACTTCTATGATCTCCAACTTACAGTAACGGCCAAGGCGCTTGGAATACTCTGCGATCGCATCTCTTAAATATTTCTCTTTTATCTTTCCTACTGTCAGGATACTGATCTTCATCCGCCGTTCTCCTCCAGATAATTTTCAAATTTCTTCTGCTGACATAAGAACCTTTCTGGGTTTCGTTCCTTCTTCCGGTCCCACGACACCGGCATCGCAAAGCTGATCCATGATTCTTGCCGCACGATTAAAGCCGATCTTAAACATACGCTGGAGCATACCGATAGAAGCTTTTTCTTTCTCAATAATAAACTTGCCTGCTTCTGTAAAATACACATCCCGGTCGCCGCCGCCTGCTCCTCCGGGAGCACTGGCTGTGTTCACCTGTTTTTCAATTGCAGTATCATAAACTGCACCCTGATTTTTGTCAGAGACATATTCCACAACAGCGCTGACTTCTTCGTCGGAAACAAAAGCGCCCTGCAGTCTGGCCGGCTTCTGATATCCCTGAGGATAAAACAGCATATCGCCCTTTCCAAGAAGTTTTTCTGCACCATTCATATCCAGAATGGTTCTGGAATCCACACCGGAAGATACCGAAAATGCGATCCTTGACGGCATATTAGCCTTGATAAGTCCTGTAATAACATTAACAGACGGTCTCTGAGTCGCAATGATCAGATGGATTCCCGCCGCACGTGCAAGCTGAGCCAGACGGCAGATCGCATCCTCAACCTCTCCGGGTGCAACCATCATAAGATCTGCAAGCTCGTCCACGATGATCACGATCTGTGGCATTTTTCCGGAGCTTTCTCGCCTTCCGGCACTCGCATATTGGCAACTTTCTTGTTATATTCACCCAGATTACGTACTCCATATTCCGCAAAAGCATTGTAACGGCTGGTCATCTCGGAAACGGCCCAGTTCAATGCGCCTGCAGCTTTCTTCGGATCTGTGACAACCGGAATGAACAGATGTGGGATTCCATTGTATACACTCAGCTCTACCACCTTCGGATCGATCATGATCAAACGCACTTCATCCGGCGTTGCCTTGTAAAGAATGCTGATGATCAGGGTATTGATACATACCGATTTACCGGAACCCGTAGCTCCCGCGATCAGAAGATGCGGCATCTTGGCAATATCCGCTACAACCGGTTTACCGGCAATATCCTTACCTGCTGCAAAGGAAAGTTTGGATTTTGCATTTTTGAATTCGTCGGACTGCAGAAGATCCCGAAGCATAACCGGACTGTTTTCTTTATTTGGGACTTCGATTCCCACAGCCGCTTTTCCCGGAATCGGCGCTTCAATACGGATATCCGGCGTTGCCAGGTTCAGTTTAATATCATCGGAAAGTCCGACGATCTTGCTGACTTTCACACCCATTTCCGGCTGAAGTTCATAGCGGGTTACCGTAGGTCCGCAGCTGACATTGGTAATTGTTACATTTACTCCGAAATTTATGAAGTGTCTCCCGAAGTTTTCTGGGCTGTTTTTCTTAAATGCGCATCAGAATCCCCCTGGGCTTTTCCATCTCCACGTTTCAGCAGTTTCAGAGGCGGATACTGATATGGTTTTTCTCCGGTATTTCCGTGCTGCTGATCTCATGCTGGATATTTTTAATTCCATGCTCAATCTCCGCCTGGGAAGATTTCGGATTTCTGGTGGACGAATGAGAAATCCTCTCTGTTTCTTCCGGCTGCGCTGCTGTCTCATCGTCGATATCCGGAACGGATGTCTTTTCTGTTTTGCTGACGATTTTCCGGTCCTGGATTTCTGCTTCTGGGATGATATCTGACTCATCTGAGGAATATCCGCATCCTCGTATCCATCATAGTCATCCTCTTGCGCTTCCTGCATATCCCCGTTCAAAATCCGGCTCTTCTGTTTCTTCCCCGTGGTGTCTGCGGCTGCGAACGATGGATCTGAAATTCCAGAGGTTTCTGCTTGGGAGGTTTTTATTTCTCCTTCTTCCGCCTCCTCCGTCAGATCTGTATCTTCAGTTGGAAGTGCAGCTTTTTTCTTCATCAAGAAAAGAAGGAAGATTGAACTCACCTTTACGGTTGGCTCTTACTGCTCCTGTCTCTCTTTCTCAGCTTTTTTGGGATTTTTGTTTTACGCTTTCCGGATTTTTTGCCGGATTTTCTT
>ENA-OQAR01000641-OQAR01000641.1-human-gut-metagenome-genome-assembly--contig:-NODE-641-length-10464-cov-2.114927_pt1 | contig 10464 bp, 8 predicted proteins | sample MGYA00242738_ERZ504533 | MGnify/ENA primary metagenome ERZ504533 (study PRJEB26092, sample SAMD00036276) | human gut metagenome | host: Homo sapiens | study: EMG produced TPA metagenomics assembly of...
AGCATACCCAAGTAGATGAAAAAGATTTGGCAGATGGAAAAACAAATGAGGAAACGGAGGATTGGGCATTTTAAAAAAGGTGTATGGTGATAAAACTTGGAATTTCAAAGAACGTTTGGTCTATATGCTAATGACCATCTGAAACTGACGCACGTGCCGGATATTTTTTTTTCGTGAACGTGAGAAGTCACAGACTAGTAAAGACCGTTATCGAGACTTCAGTGGTGGGGTGAAAGGAAATTATGTATTGGATAAAGATAAGGATCTGGAAATAGCTTATTCTTTCGACCAGTATGATAAGAGCGACTACTTGCCGCAAGATGCTAATGATGTACGTGATTATAGTAATGTACAACATTCGGTTCGTACTTTTTTATAATCATACTTTTGTCGGTAAGCATATTCTCACCTTGGGTGGTGATTATATGCGTGATTATTTAATGTCCTATCAGTTTTGCCAATAATGGAAGTAAACATCAGTATACAGTGGACGGCTTTGCACAGTTTGACTGGAACCCGACGAAATATTTCAATGTCATCACAGGATTACGTTTTGATTATTATTCAGATTCCGATATTAATCATTTCTCTCCCAAATTAGGACTGATGTATAAAAATAGGAAACTGTTCATTGAGAGGTTCCTATGCTGGTGGTTTCCGAGCTCCTACTTTGAAAGAAATGTATATGAATTTTGATATGGCAAGTATTTTTATGATTTATGGTAATCCTGACTTGAAGCCTGAAACCAGCCATAATTTTTCTCTTTCGGCAGAATATATGAAAGGTCGTTATAATTTGACGGTGACAGGTTTCTATAATGTAGTTGATAATCGTATCACTACGGCGTGGAGTGAGGCGTTGAAAGGGCAGGTATATACCAATATATCAAATATCAGGATATCCGGTGCCGAGGCAAATGCTTCCGTCAAATATCCTTGTGGACTGTCGGCACGTTTATCTTACGCCTATACACACGAGAATATAAAGAAAGGGCAACCTGTCATTTCAAGTACTCGCCCGCATACGGCTACTGTCCGTCTTGAGTATGACAAGCATTGGAAGAACTATGCGTTTAATGTTGCTTTGAACGGACGCTTTCTGTCCAAGGTGAATACGGAGGAATATACTTCGAACACTTCTTATGAAGAAACTGAGAAGGTGACCTATCCGGCGTATACAATGTGGAAGCTTACGTTGTCTCAGAAAGTATGGAAAGGTGTTGATATGACTTTGGCGGTAGACAACCTGTTTAATTATGTCCCTTTCCGTTATTATAATAATTCGCCTGCTACTAAAGGAACAACTTTTTCAGCCGGTTTGTCATTGGATATAGAACAATTGTTCAAATGAAATTTGGCTGCTAATACTAAATAAACTATGTGATTTAAATAAAAGATATGAAGAAGAAACAATTATTGATTGGCGGAGGGATAGCAGTCATCTTGCTGCTTTTGTTTGGTGTATGGAATCTTTGGTTCAGTGCAACTAAAGTGGCTTTCATCAACTATCAGGTAATCAGTTTAGGGCAGATATCTAAAGCTAATGACAACTCATTTATTAAAATCAGTGAACTGAGCACAGATGATCTGAACCGATTGGCCGGTTATGATATGGTATTTATCAATGCCATGGGATTAAGGATTACTGAAGAGCAACGTGCGCAAATACAAAAGGCAGCCGATGGTGGTCTGCCGGTATTGACTACTGCCGCTACCAATCCTGCAAACAAGATTATTTCATTGGATTCCATCCAAGCGGATATATTGAAACATTATCTGTCTAATGGAGGACGTCGTAACTATCGCAGTATGCTGAATTTATGTGCGTGTGCATATTGATAAAAAAACTAATTCTCTGTGTCTGAACCGGAAGCCGTAATGAAACGTGCCGATGATGTGCTTTATCACATGGATCCAAAGAAACCCGAAGACGAAGAGTTGGGTTTCAATACGGTAGCCGGATACAATACTTTTCTGCAACATAACGGCTTGTGGAAAGAGAATGCTCCGCGTATTATTGTGACCGGTCCGATGGGTGAACCTTCCGGGCTTATTGCTAAATTGGAGGAAACTGGCAATATGGTTTATCCTATACGTTCCATGCGTTCTTTTATTCAGAACCATGGAATTGATTCTGTCCGTCCGTCTGCTATTATCAATATGGCGCATGGACGTATGGGTGAACCTATTGTAGATTATCTGGCGAAACAGAATATACCGCTTTTCTCTCCATTGAATGTAAATCGCTTGGTAGAGGAGTGGGAGAGGGACAAGATGGGGATGAATGGCGGCTTTATGTCACAAAGTATTGTTACTCCCGAGATAGATGGAGCTATCCGTCCGTTCGCTCTTTTTGGACATTATAAGGATGAGGAGGGTTTACAACGTGCTTATGCTATTCCAGAACGCTTGGAAACTTTTGTGGAAACAGTTAATAACTATATTACTCTGCAGCGTAAACCCAATAGTGAGAAACGCGTTGCTATTTATTATTATAAAGGTCTGGTCAGAATGCACTGACTGCGGGTGGTATGGAAGTGGTTCCTTCACTTTATAACTTGTTGCAGCGTATGAAACGCGAGGGCTACAAGGTGGACGGTTTGCCTACCTCTCCGAAAGAATTGGAACAGATGATACAATCTCAAGGAGCCGTATTTGGTCCGTATGCCGAAGGAGCTTTTGACCGGTTTATGGAAACCGGCAAGCCCGAACTCATTACAAAAGAACAATATGAAAGTTGGATAAAGAAATCCATTCGTTCTGATATGTATGCCGAAGTAGTAGCTGCTAATGGTGAATTTCCCGGAGCATATATGACTACTTCCGACGGCCGTTTAGGAGTAGCTCGTTTGCAATTTGGAAATGTGGTGCTCTTGCCACAGAATGCGGCCGGTAGTGGGGATAATGCATTTAAAGTAGTACATGGAACCAATGCAGCTCCTCCACATACTTATATTGCTTCTTATCTGTGGACACAATTCGGATTTAAAGCTGATGCGTTGATTCATTTCGGTACTCATGGCAGTTTAGAGTTCACTCCGCGCAAACAAGTTGCTTTGTGCAGCAATGACTGGTCCGACCGTCTGGTAGGTGCATTACCTCATTTTTATATTTATTCCATCGGCAATGTAGGTGAAGGGATGATTGCTAAGCGTCGTTCGTATGCGGGATTGCAATCTTATCTTACTCCACCTTTTATGGAAAGTAGTGTCCGCACCATTTATCGTGAACTGACTGAGGCTGTCAAAACATACAATAATTTACTTCCGGCCGATGGGCAGGCTGTACTGTCTACCGGAAATAAAGACGCTTTGAACCGTGCTTCATTGGCGGTAAAGAAACTCACGGTGAAACTGGGCATCCATCGTGAATTGGAATTGGATAGTCTTCTTACTGTTCCTTATGCCGAGGAAGATATTCAGCGTATAGAAAATTTTTGCAGAGGAACTGGCAAATGAGAAGATTACAGGTCAGTTGTATACAATGGGGATTCCTTATGAACCCATTCGTATTACTTCCAGTGTGTATGCTATGGCTACCGAGCCGATAGCCTATAGTCTGTTGGCATTAGATAAACTACGTAATCGTGCGGACGGACAGGTAGAGAAACATCGCACTCTTTTTACTCAGCGTTATTTAGAACCTGCACGTGATTTGGTCACTCGTCTGTTGGCTGATCCATCGTTGGCTTCTGATGAATTGATTTGCCGTATTACTGGCATTACTTCCGATGAACTTGCTAAAGCACATGAAATCAATAAATCCCGTAATACTCCTCAAGGCATGATGACCATGATGATGGCATTAGCTGAAGAGGCTCCGGCTGAGGCTAAAACACATGCTGATATGAGCAGTGGAATAATGCAGGCTGACCAAAGCGGATGTTCGAAAAGGAATAGCATATCCGGGTCTATGAAAGAGAAAATGAAGGAAATAGCGAAAGGTATGAATCCTGAGAAAGCTATGGAACTTGCAAAAAAAAAATGGGTGCAAGCCTGAAGCTTTAAAGAAAATGGAAACAGGAATGTACAAGAGTCGTGCTGTAGGTATGAATACACTGGCCAAAGATACGGTTACAATGAAAACAACTTCTCGAGGAAAACGTGAAAAAGCGGATAGTGATAAATTCGGAGGCATGGAAGCGATGATGAAAGCTATGATGTCCAAGAAAAAAGAATATTCTAAAGAGGAGATGAATTTTGCTTTGGCTGTCGTGGAAGTAGAACGTACCTTGAAGAATGTGGGCAATTATAAGAGTGCTCTTTTGGAAAGTCCGGAAAGAGAATTGACCTCTATGGTGAATGCGTTGAACGGAGGATATACGCAGCCTTCACCGGGTGGTGATCCCATCGCCAATCCTAATACATTACCTACAGGACGAAATCTTTTCGCTATCAATGCTGAAGAAACTCCGTCGGAATCTGCATGGGAAAAAGGAAAACAATTGGCTGACAACACTATCGAAATGTATCGCCGTCGTCATAATGACTCTGTTCCTCGTAAAGTAAGTTATACATTATGGAGTGGAGAATTTATAGAAACCGGCGGTGCTACTATTGCACAGGTGCTTTATATGCTGGGTGTAGAGCCTGTTCGTGATACGTTTGGGCGTGTGACGGATCTTCGTCTGATTCCTTCTGCTGAATTAGGCCGTCCTCGTATTGATGTGGTAGTGCAGACTAGCGGGCAGCTGCGAGATATTGCCGCTTCACGTCTGTTTCTTGTTAATCGTGCCGTAGAGATGGCAGCCAATGCTAGAGAAGATCAATTTGAAATCAAGTAGCAGCAGGTGTTGTGGAAGCTGAACGTGTATTAATAGAAAAAGGTCTGACTCCAAAAGAGGCCCGTGAAATGTCTACTTTCCGTGTGTTCGGAGGAGTGAATGGTAATTATGGTACGGGTATACAAAGTATGGTGCAATCTGGTGACCGTTGGGAAAGTGAAAAGGAAATCGCCGATGTTTATTTGAATAATATGGGTGCTTTTTATGGTAGTGAAAAGAATTGGGAAACTGTTCGCCAATTTGCTTTGGAAGCTGCTTTGACACGTACGGATGCGGTTATTCAGCCACGTCAAAGCAATACATGGGGTGCATTAAGTCTGGATCATGTGTATGAGTTTATGGGAGGTATGAATCTTGCTGTCCGTAATGTGACCGGTAAAGATCCTGATGCGTATCTGAGCGACTATCGTAACCGTAACAATGCCCGTATGCAAGAGGTGAAAGAAGCTATTGGTATAGAGAGCCGTACCACAATATTCAATCCTGCTTATATTAAGGAAAAAATGAAAGGGGAGGCCGGCGCAGCTAATACTTTTGCTGAGATTGTGCAAAATACGTATGGTTGGAATGTCATGAAACCTCAGGCTGTTGATAAGGAAATGTGGAATGAGATATATGATGTGTATGTAAAGGATAAATTTAACTTGGGAGTGCAGGATTATTTTGAAAAGCAGAACCCTGCCGCTTTGGAAGAAATGACTGCGGTAATGATGGAAACTATCCGTAAAGGAATGTGGCAGGCTAGCGAGCAACAGATAGCGGATATTGCCAAACTACATACCGATTTGGTGAATAAATATAAACCGTCTTGTTCAGGTTTTGTTTTGTGATAATGCAAAATTACGTCAGTTCATAGCTTCTAAAATGGATGCACAGACTGCATCCCGGTATAAGGAAAACATCAGTCAGATACGTGAAGTTGCTGCTTCAAAAGAGCAAAAGGGTATGGTGATGAAAAAAGAAGAGATGAATACAGTCGGTACGGAACAACAGACGAATACGGTAAGCAATACTGTTGTTTGTGTTGTAGTGGTGGCTGCTGTTCTTGTTTTAATTGTATTGGTGCGTTGTCGCCGTAAAAAAATGCAGGAATAACAGGCTATGGAAACAGTTGTAGTTGTTCTTATGATATTGGTCTGTTTCAATTTTATGATGAAACAGACATTTCGTAAACGAGGATCGGTTGCAGCAATAGCTGTTGTAGCCACCCTCTTTGTGGGACTGATGTGGCCATATGCTATTCAGCAGTCTAAGACACAGATTGCTGATTGGTTGGCAAATGTCCAATTGATGCTTGACACTTCGGTGGTGCTTACAGTGGAAGTTGCCTTACAGATGGCTTTTTGTATGTTGGCTGTTCATGTGCTTACTACAGGGCCTGTTAAGAAACGTACTCTTTGGGCTTACCGTGCTTTACGTTGGTTTCCGGGGATTTTGATATTTCCTGTCTTGTTTAGCGGATTGGTATATCTTATCTTCTCTTTTCCGGGTGTTTCCTTTTCTCTTGTCGCATGGAGTATGGCGGCAGGTGTATTGATATTGATTTCTGCAGGCACATTGTTTCTTCGTTATCTTTGCCGGAAAAGGAATTACGGTTGGAACTATTGTTCCTCACTAATGCATTGACCGCCATATTGGGAATTATTGCTACTGTAAATGGTCGTACCGCCGTAACAGGTATAAGCGAGGTGGATTGGGGGGCATTGACCGGCTTGATAATTATGCTGGCAGGTGGAGGACTCATTGGATTGGTTATATATAAATATAGACGAATAAAAACAAACATTTAAAACTTACTGACATTATGAATCTTATATCAGACATTCTGTTTTGGATTTCGAACGGACTTTTAGTCCCTGTTGTTGTATTGCTTATTATTCTTTTCATCCGTTCGCTATTATTGATAGGCAGTTTTTTCGGGCAGTATCTGGCTATTCGGCGTACGGATGCGTTGTTGCGTCAACAGCTTGATACACTGACTATAGATACTTTGCCCGAATTGGAAGGCAAACTTCCTGTGAAGTCGAACTCGTTGGTCATTGCGTATATCCGTCGGGTGTTGGAGTCAAAAGACCGTCCGGCACATGTGCAGCGCCTGTTGGCTGATTTTGAAATTACTGCTGATAAGGATTTGGCTATTTCAAAAACATTGACCAAGATGGGACCGATGCTTGGATTGATGGGTACATTGATTCCAATGGGACCTGCTTTGGTGGGACTTTCTACTGGTGATATCGCTTCTATGGCGTATAATATGCAGGTCGCTTTTGCTACGACTGTAGTTGGTCTGTTTTCTAGTGCTATCGGTTTCATAACCCAGCAGGTGAAGCAACGCTGGTATTTACAGGATATGACTAATCTGGAATTCCTTTCTGAATTGCTCACTGAAAAACGTACAGCTTGAGATGAAACGTAATTTATTAAGAAAAGAGGAGGATAGTGACCCGATGAGCGTGGTCAGCAATCTGTTTGATGTGGCGATGGTGTTTGCTGTAGCGTTAATGGTGGCCTTGGTTACCCGTTATAATATGACTGAAAATGTTTAGTCAGGAAGATTTTACGATGGTGAAGAATCCGGGTAAGGAAAACATGGAAATTATAACCAAGGAAGGGCAGAAGATAAACCGCTATACACCTTCTGAGGATCAGGATGCCAAAAGCGGAAAGAAGGGTAGAAAGGTGGGGATTGCATACGAATTGGATAATGGGGAAATTATTTATGTGCCCGAAGATTGATTGGGGAGTTATGGTTGATTGATTTTTTCTTCTTCAATCGAAGAGGTGTAGGCTGTATTTCATATTCAGTATTACGCCTCTTTTTTATTTTGAATATTTACTGATTACAAGTAGCGGTCTGTCCGTTTAGTTACGCATTTTGAAACAACTCTCCTTTGATATTTGTTATTATTACAAATAACTCACTCATATAAGAACTATAATGATGCAAAATGAACTAAACACAAGCTTGATTGAAGCTGTAAAAGAAAAAACTGCCACTTAAAGAAAATCTGGCCAATCTGTTAATAGATACTTTGTATATCGGTAAAGAGGCTATTTATCGGAGGTTGCGTGGTGAGGTCCCTTTTACATTAGAGGAAGCTGCTTTGATATCAAGAAAAGTTAGGTGTTTCATTAGATAATGTAATAGGAGTCTGTTTCAGTTCCAATGCCGTATTCGATTTGAATGTGGTGGATCATGAAGATCCGTTTGAAACTTACTATTCATTATTAAAAAAAGTATGTCAAATGTGTTACATGCTTTGCAAAACGATCCTTCCTCTTCCATGGGTACTTCTTCCAATATTATCCCCCAAACACTTTCTTTGAAACATAAAATCATTGTCTAAGTTTCGCCTCTTTAAAATGGATGTATCAGAACAAGCATATTCAGTGCAAGCATTTTGACAAGGGTGGAAGTTCCTCAAAAAATATATGATATTCAAAATATTTTGTATCTGCTACCGGACATATACATTCTGTGGATTATACTGGGATAGTCATTGATTTTTCATCATCTGAATAAATGACATACAGTATTTTGCCGGGATTCATTCTTATCACAGAAGAGGACAAACATCAAGATTAAAGAAAGAAACTATTGCAACTGACCGACGAATTGGAAGACTTGGCTTCTAAGGGAAAGACAGAAGCAGGTAACAGTGTACATATTTACGTGTCTCATATTAATTTTGAAGCCACCTACAGCTATCTGGAGGCTGATTCGGTACAACTCAGTTTGATACGGGTGTATTCTATCAACTCCATGCTACGCAGGATTGTGGAATGTTCCTCAGTTTGAAAGAATGGATACAGTCACTGAAGAAATTCTCGACTATGATTTCAGAGAGTGGAGAGATGCAGCGTATTACAGTTTTACCAACAACAAACAGTGAAATAATAAGCACTTTATAATAGTTTCCTATTTACGAAAAACGAAATAGGAAAGAAATTCTGTTTACTGAAAATGAAAGTAAATAATCTGTTTATTACTTTTTTTCGTTATCTGTTTTCTTATTTCTCAATTGGTCGTGAATCAGAAAGATAGAAAGTCTTTCATCTCTGTTTTAGAGCATAGAATTCCCATTTCCATAACTTAAATTTGCAGTCTGTTTGTTAATAACCAAAGAAGGGGAAAAGAATGAAGAATAAGATTGTGAATGAACTGATTACAGCCATGAAGGCACGTGTTCCTGAAAAGCAGAATTTGGCAGGCTATCTGGCAGATACATTATGTATGGGAAAGGAAGCCGTTTACCGCAGGCTACGGGGAGAGGTTTCTTTTACCCTTGAAGAAGTTGCCTTGATCTCTCGAAGACTGGGTATTTCCATTGATCAGATTATAGGAAATCACCTTTCGGACAGAGTGACCTTTGATTTGAATTTATTGAAGTCTTCTGATTCAATGGAAGGCTATTATGAGATAATCCATCGTTATCTGCAAATTTTTGATTATGTGAAAAAGGATGAAACAACAGAAGTTTATACTGCTTCCAATTTGCTGCCGTTTACTCTTTATTCTGAACATGAGTATCTGTCTAAATTTCGTCTTTTGTCGTTTGATTTATCAGAATGGTGAGATCAAGACTCCTAATTCTTTAAGAGATATGCAGGTGGAAGACCGGATTGTGAGTGCACATAAGAAACTATGTGAAAGCGTGAAGAAATGCCGGAAAACGCATTTTATATGGGACACGAACATCTTTTATTCTTTTGTAAAGGAGATAAAATACTTTGCCGTTCTTAAACTGATAACCGATGATGATGTATTGCATTTGAAAACCGAGCTGTATCAGTTGCTTGCCATGATGGAGGAACTTTCGGTAACGGGAGAATTCAGTGAAGGCGGAAAAGTTTGTTTTTATCTTTCTAATATTCATTTTGAGGCTACCTATAGCTATATAGAAAAACGGGATTTTCAAATAAGTTTATTGCGGGTGTATTCCATCAATTCAATGGATTCACAAAGTTTTTATATCTGCGGATGCAATGTAACTGGATCCAATCATTAAAGCGTCATTCTATCTTGATTTCAGAGAGTGGCGAGATGCAACGCATGGATTTTTTTACAAAAAACAACAAGCTATTATCGATAGTTTGTAAAGAGTGCCATTTGCCACGAATTACGAATATCGCAACTTTTTTATCCGGATAGTGCGTACAATGCAAAAATCTATTTGGATGGAGCTTGTTTTTTATATTTTGCAACAGCCGCTTGCACTCATTGCATAATAAGTTGTCAGTCAGTTGGATTATTGTCTGTTTCAGAAATGAATATAATTCACAGCCTCACTCTATTTCCCGATATTTGCAGTATAAGAATTAGATGAGTATTCATGTTAGATGGAAGGGGATAATGAATGATGAAAAGAGATAATAAAACCTATAGAAACTAGGCTCTGCTTACTGTGGCTGGCTGTCTTTACTTCTTGTATGGATGAAACTTTCACCGCTAGCGATGTGGAAGGTACATTTATATCAATTAGGGGAATGGCACCTCATACGGGGTAGTGTGCATTCTGGGACTCCGGAAGATTATATCATTCATACGCTCCGTGTTTTGGCATTTGACAAAACGACGGGTGATAAAGTAACCAACCTATTTTATAATGCACATTCCGGTGATATTATTCGTCATCCTATTGATGCAGGAAGTTACGATTTTGTGTTTTTGGCCAATGAGC
>ENA-OQAR01000642-OQAR01000642.1-human-gut-metagenome-genome-assembly--contig:-NODE-642-length-10452-cov-2.544504_pt1 | contig 10452 bp, 16 predicted proteins | sample MGYA00242738_ERZ504533 | MGnify/ENA primary metagenome ERZ504533 (study PRJEB26092, sample SAMD00036276) | human gut metagenome | host: Homo sapiens | study: EMG produced TPA metagenomics assembly of...
TTTCCGTCTGCACGGCTCTACTTTTTCATATTTACAAACTGCGTATACCTTGGCAGCCATACCAGTTCTTACGGTTCAATGGGGCCGTTTCTCTGCTTGGCTATGATGATCTCTGCAATGTCTTTTTTCTCGGTATCTTTTATGGTAATAATCGTCTCGATAGATGAACATGACCACATCCGCATCCTGCTCAATAGCTCCGGACTCTCGAAGATCCGAAAGCATCGGCCTGTGATCTGGTCTCTGTTCTACCGCACGGCTCAGCTGAGACAATGCGATCACCGGCACATCGATCTCTCTTGCCAGTGCTTTCAGAGATCTGGAAATATCGGAAATCTCCTGCTGTCTGGAATCGGATTTTCCGCTTCCGCTCATCAGCTGCAGGTAATCGATCATGATAATTCCAAGATTGTGCTCCAGCTTATATTTCCTGCATTTGGAACGAAGTTCCGCAATAGAAATTCCAGGAGTATCGTCAATAATAAGATTGGAGCCACCGATGATATCTGCACCTTCCACCAGCTTCGTCCAGTCTTCATCTTTCAGATTTCCGGTACGGAGATTCTGAGAATCCACATGGGATTCCATGGCAAGAAGACGGTTTACCAGCTGCTCCTTGGACATCTCCAGACTGAAGATCGCCACGGTCACATCTTTACGAAATGCCATATACTGGGCAATATTCAGCACAAAAGCAGTTTTTCCCATGGAAGGTCGCGCCGCAATCAGTACAAGGTCGGACGCATGCATACCGGAGGTCTTATAATCCAGATCTACAAATCCGGTAGGAATTCCGGTGACGGAGCCTTTCAGCTTGGAAGCCTTCTCAATGTTACTGACTGCATTTAATACAACCTGCTGGATCGGTACATAATCACTGCCGTTTGTTCTCTGCAGAATATTGAACAGTTTCTTTTCGGATTCCTCAAGAATGGTCTCCGTGCTGTCCTTTTCCAGATAGCAGGCATTGGCAACTTCTTCCGTAGTCCGGATCAGCCGGCGGAGAACTGCCTTTTCACTGACAATATTGGCATAATATTTCACATTGGCAGAGGTAGGAACTGCAGCGATCAGGTCACGGACATATTCCATACTGCTGATGTCCGGAGGGAGTTCTTTCTCCTTGAGACGGTTCTGCAGGGTGATCAGATCTACCGGCTGTCCCTCATTACAGAGTTCTACCATGGCATCAAAGATAATACCATACTGTTTCTGATAAAAATCATCACTGGTCAGAATCTCGGAAGCCACAAGAATCGCATCACGGTCCAGGATCATGGAACCGATCACTGACTGCTCTGCCTCAATACTGTGAGGAAGAATCCTCTTGATCAGTGCCTCTTCCATCGATTACGCCTCTTTTACCCAAACCTTGAGACTTCCGGTTACTTTCGGATGGAGACGTACCGGAACGTTGGTAACACCAAGGTTCCGGATTGGATTCTCCAGCTGAAGTTTTTTTCTTATCGATATCCAGATTCAGCTGTTTTTTTGCTGCCTCTGAGATTTCCTTGGAGGATACAGAACCGAATGTTCTTCCACCCTCGCCCACTTTCAGGGTCAGGATGATCTCTTTTGTGGAAAGCTCCTCTGCAAATGCCTTGGCAGCGTCTAGGTTCTCCTGTGCAACCTTTTCCTCATTTGCCTTACGGAGTTTCAGGTCATTGAGGTTCTTGGATGTAGCCTCAACACCAAGTTTTTTCGGCAGGATCATATTTCTTGCATATCCGTCACTTACATTTACGATCTGTCCCTTTTTTCCCAGGGATTTTACATCTTCCAGAAGAATTACTTTCATTTCTATTTGTCCCCTTCCTGATATAACTGGTCTATAATTTCTTTCAGCATTCTCTCTGTCTCATCCATGGTGTCCTTCACCTGTGCGCCGGCAATATTCAGATGTCCACCGCCGCCCATCCGTTCCATCATAACCTGGACATTGACTTCATCAATGGCTCTGGCACTGATGTAAACCTCGTTATTATAGCTGGTAAGAACAAAAGATGCCTTGACTCCGGCAATGTTAAGAAGCTCATTGGCCGCCTGTGCACCTACAACGGTAGGGCTTTCCAGACCTTCACTTGGGCATCTTGCAATGGCAAAATAATCCCGGTAGATCTCAGCAGTACGGACAGCCTCCGCTCTCGCCTTATAGGAATCAATATTGTCACGGAGCATCTTGCGTACACGTGTCACATCCGCCCCGCATCTTCGCAGAAATGCCGCAGCCTCAAAGGTACGTACACCTGCCCTTGTTGTAAAATTGTTGGTATCGATCATGATACCCGCATAAATACAGTCCGCCTCAATGCTGCGAAGCTTCAGCCCGTCCGCAAAATACTGCAGGATCTCCGCGATCATCTCGCAGCTTGAAGATGCATAAGGCTCCACATAGGAAAGAACTGCATTCTGTATTACCTCACTGCCACGGCGGTGATGATCCAGTACCACGATAGTCTTGGTCATATAGAGAAGATCCTGACACTCTGTATAACTTGGCTTGTTGGTATCTACTACAACCACTACCGTATTATTATCCACAAGCTCTTTGGCCTGATTACTGTCCACAAACATGGATGGTTCATAATCCGGGTTCTCCATAAAGCCACTCATCAGAGGCCGGATGGATGTGGTCGGATCATTAATTACAATGTGCACCGGCTTACCAAGAGTCTTGCCTGCACGGTAAATACCGATGCCTGCTCCCAGAGCATCCACGTCGGTGATCTTATGTCCCATGACAACCACACGGTCCTTGGTACTCATAAATTCCTTCAGTGCCTGGGCCTTCACGCGGGCCTTTACACGGGTGGATTTCTCCATCTGCTGAGCTTTACCGCCAATGTAGGTGATATTATTGCCATTTTTGATCACTACCTGGTCGCCGCCACGTCCCAGTGCCATCTCAATGGCAATTCTGGCATATTCATAATTCTGAATATAAGTGGAAGCATTCAGACCGATTCCAATACTTAAAGTCACTGCCATCTCGTTTCCGATGTTAACAGTCTTTACCTCATCCAGAATATGGAATCTCTGTTCCTTCAGAGTTTCCAGCGAGCTCTGGCGCATGATCAGGAGATATTTATCTTTCTCCAGCTTCTTTACAAGACCGTCAAAGTTGGAAAAGTACTTCGTGATCTTACGGTCGATCAGTGCGATCAGAAGAGATCTCCGCACATCCTCCACACTTTCAAGAGCTTCCTCATAATTATCCAGATAAGCCAGGGCTACTACAAGCTTATTATCTTCATTCTTCTGAATGTATTCCTTAAGCTCTGTCTCATCATAAAGATACATGGCGATCAGGCTAACATTCTGGGACATATCCTCCAGAATATCTGCATGGCTTACCACTTCTCCCATGGTCACCCTCTGCATGGACACACGATAGATCCGATCCCCGAAATGCGTACTCATCTCGAAATTTTCCAGCTCATCGGCTACCGGAAGCTTGTCCGGAGTAATGTCCGGAAAAACTGTGCTGATATTTTTTTTTATAAAACTGATCTCTGCCCGTGATCTCCGAAAAGATCCGGTTGGACCAGATCATACGGCCTTCCATATCCATAATGGCATAGGGAAGTGCCAGTTCTTCCAGCATCCTCTTTTCCACCACATCATACTGATTGGCAAATGCTATCATATCATTGATGATCAGCGGTTTGTGATATCGGAAAAGCTGTACTGCGATAAAAATATAAATAACAGTACCTACAGACACCAGAATTCCGGCCTTCACACTTACAATAAACACCAGCAGGTCCAGCAGCACCACCAGAACCGAAAGATACAGTGGCCAGCGCATGAAGTGTTTCATAGGCCCTTTAAATTTGACTTTGTTGTTCATTGCTTTTTCCTGTTCTCAACGTAATAAAAACCACAAGTTATCTATCATTATACCAGATTTCTTATTATAATTCCATAGTTATGATAAAATCTGTTACAGCCGGAAAACGCTGCCATACACTGCATGACTGGAACGTCCGTTTTATAGCTTTATGTCGTCACAGAAAATAAAAAACAGGACCGCTGCATCCAGATGACTGCTCATCTGTCTGGCAACGATCCTGTGGATGATCGGAATTAGTCCTGAACGTATGGCATCAGGGACATATGACGTGCTCTCTTAACAGCAACTGTCAGTGCTCTCTGATGTTTTTGCACAGTTACCTGTAATTCTTCTCGGGAGAATCTTACCTCTCTCGGAAACATACTTTCTTAACTTTGCTACATCCTTGTAATCGATCTCGTTATTCTCTTTACCGCAGAATACACAAACTTTTTTTCTTCTGCGTCCGCCTCTTCTCTTCATCGGAGAATCTGGTCTCTCGCCTCTATTGTAAGCCATGATTGTTTCCTCCTATCTTATTCGTCTCATCTGTCTTGATCAGATGTTCTAGTTGAACGGCAGCTCCTCATCAATTCCATCTGGAATATTCATGAAGCCGTCGGCGCTTGCTGCGCTCGGACTTGGCATAGACGGTGCAGGTGCTGCTTCTGTTCTCGGATGAGATGCTGCATAGCTGTCGCTTGACGCTTTGCTCTCAGCAAATTCCTGATCCTCAACAACAACCTCTGTCGTATAAACCTTCTGTCCCTCACGGTTCGTATAACTTCCTGTCTGAATACGTCCCGTAACTGCAATTTTCAGTCCCTGTCTGAAATACTTTTCCGCAAACTCTGCTGTCCGTCCGAAAGAAACACAGTTGATAAAATCAGCATTTGCTTCTCCGTCACGACGAATCTGCGGTCAACTGCCAGTGTATATCTGGCGATTGCCAGGGCATTTTCTCCTGCGGAATATCTTACCTCAGGATCTCTTGTCAAGCGTCCCATTAATATTACTTTGTTCATCGTTCTACCTCTCTTATGATCTCAGATTTCACTTAACTGAACAGGTTCTTAATTGGTGTTTTCGAAAATCCGCTGCAAAAAATTATGCCTCTTTCTTGACAACCAGGTATCTTAATACATTGTCCATGATGCGGACATGTCTCTCGATCTCCGCCGGGCACTGAGAATCTGCTTCAAACTGAATAAAATAGTAGAAGCCTTCATGCATTTTCTGAATCTCGTAAGCTAATTTCTTCTTACCCCATTCTTCAACTTCTGTGATCACGCCGTTGTAACGTGTAATATAGCTTTTTGCTTTCTCAACTACAGCGTCACGTGCTTCGTCCTCAAGCTTAGCGCTCACAACTAATGCTAACTCGTACTTGTTCATGCTTGTCTTAACCTCCTTATGGTCTTTTGGCCCTTTGCCTGTCAAAGAGCAAGGATATGAAATATATCACGATTGTTGATTCTAGCATATCTTTCCCGTGATGTAAAGCATAAATTTAATTTTTTTTCGAATTTTTTTCAAATCTCGTGTATTTTTCTCCACAAGCTTGCGCGCTACCATGATCTGGTGTCCACAGCCCATGCATTTCAGACGAAAAATCCGCTCCTACACGAAGGATCTCCCATTCTTGCTGCCACAGGGGTGCGCCTTCTTCAGTGTGACAATATCTCCTACTTCATAATTTAATCCCATTTGATACTCCTCATTTTTCTTTTTCCGGATATTTTAGTCAAACGGATAAAAATATCCGCATTCACTACGTAGCCCTGCACCGGATAACTGCTATGCAGTTTATCAGATCCGTATCTGAGAGAACACCTTTCCGATCGGTTCTTTAATAAGAAGATCCGCATATTTGTCTCTCGGTGTCGGCGCCTTGTTGATCACCACCAGATGATTTCCCCGGAAATAATCGATCAGTCCTGCTGCCGGATACACAGCCAGGGAAGTTCCTCCGATGATCAGGACCTCCGCCTCTGAAATTGCTCTTACAGATTCCTGGATCGTATAGTCATCCAGACCTTCCTCATAGAGAACCACATCCGGTTTGATCATACCACCACAGGTACATCTCGGAACTCCTTCTGACTCCTTCATATACTTAAAAATCATAGAATTTCCCACACTTCATACAATGATTGCGGTAAACACTTCCGTGAAGTTCCAGAACTTTTTTTGCTTCCTGCCATCTGATGAAGATTGTCAATATTCTGAGTGATCACCGCTTTCAGCTTGCCTGCCTGCTCCATCTCTGCCAGTTTCAGATGTGCCGCATTGGGTTTTGCAGTATCACAAAGCATCTTATCTCTGTAAAATTTAAAAAATTCTTCAGGCCTGCGCATAAAAAAAATGTATGGCTTAAGATCGTCTCCGGCGGATAATCATACTTCTGGTTATACAGCCCGTCCTGGCTTCGAAAATCCGGGATCCCGCTTTCCGTGGAAACTCCTGCTCCGCCGAAAAATACAATATTATTGCTCTCATCAATGATCTTCTGTAATTTTCCTATTTCATTTTCCATATGAATCTTCCTCCCTTATTTTTCACATAAAAAATGGCTACTGTGGATCCACTGCGTTTACTCTTTTCCCTGCACAACAAAACGTGTTGCCTGATTACCGGTGCATGTAGACAATGTAACGATCTTATCTTTCACATTCGCCTCACCCTCACCTGCTTCTGTTTTAATCTCGGAATTCTTGAACATTTTTTTTCTCATATTCCAGAAATTCCTTACCAGGACCTTTAAACAGGGTATACGTATCACTGTTCACCGAAGTTGTGTATGCGGCAATGATCTCATAGCGGTAGTTCTTCTTCGGGGTAAGTATCCAGAAATATTTGCTGGTATTGTAAAGCGTTTCATCTGCCCTGTATTTTTTCAGCATTCCAAACATGGAGCCATTCTTCATATTATGTCCGTACACCAGCGTGTTGCAGTCACTGAAATCCCTCTTATTCTCATAATCAATAAAGATTGTTCCTGCAAAATTATAATTTTTCTCATAAGTCTGGTGAAGATACATATTATTATCCTTGCCCTGTACCATCGGATAACTGATCTGAGGAAGTGCCTCCATATAAATCCAGCCGATCACATCATCATTAATACTTTTAAGAGATGCAAAATCAACATTTTATAGGAGCCACCGGCTGTTGTTCCTCCGGCTGTCCCAGATCTTCCGATGCATCCGGATCACGCTCCGTCACTGCCATTTCTGAAATGCTGTTATACTCATCTGTGCCTTTTTTATACTCTGTATAAATATGATAAAGGTTAAAGGCAGCATAGCAGAACACCACAACTGCCACGATCAGCACCAGAGTCAGAACATAATCTCCTGCCGTTTTTTTCTTTTTCGCCTTGTCTTTCCTGCTCATAATCACACTCCTTTGATCTGTCAGGATTTTCTGGTTTCTGTATTTATTATAAATACCCCTCTGTTTTCTTGCAACTGTTTTGTTTTTATCACATTTTATATAGAAAGAAACCGCCTCGGAATGGGCGTCCGGGGCGGTTTGTAAGGTATGTTCTATTTCAGAGCTGCTGTTATTTTCAGTCCAGTTCTTTGCCTGTGAGCATTTTGTATGCCTGGAGATATTTCTCGATGGTCTTGTCCACGATCTCCTGCGGAAGTGTCCAGTCATTGTCCGGATTGGCTTTCAGCCAGTCACGTGCAAACTGTTTGTCAAAAGATGGCTGGCCATGTCCTGGTTCATAGCCTTCTGCCGGCCAGAAACGGGAGCTGTCCGGTGTCAGCATCTCATCACCGATGACCATGTTGCCGTCCTCATCAAGACCAAACTCGAATTTTGTATCTGCAATGATGATTCCCTTGCTGAGTGCATACTCTGCACATTTTTGTAAAGAGCGATGGTGTTGTCACGAAGTTTTTCTGCGTACTCGCGTCCTTTTCCAGGGAAGTATTTCTCAAGATGATCGATACTCTGCTCAAAGGAAATATTCTCATCGTGATCACCGATCTCAGCCTTGGTAGATGGTGTGTAGATCGGCTCAGGCAGCTTGTCGGATTCTTTCAGACCTTCCGGAAGCTTGATGCCGCATACAGTACCGTTCTCCTTGTAGCTTGCCCAGCCGCTTCCTGTGATGTATCCACGTACGATACACTCGATCGGCAGCATGTTCAGCTTACGGCACATCATGGATTTTCCTTCAATTTCTCCTGCTGGAAAAACTCCGGCATATCCTTGGTATCTACAGAAATCATGTGGTTTGGAAGAATGTCCTCAGTCATGTCAAACCAGAATTTGGACATCTGGGTCAGTACAGCACCTTTCTTTGTAACTTCATTATTCAGAATTACGTCAAAGCAGCTGATACGGTCTGTTGCAACCATGATCAGACTGTCGCCATTGTCATAGATCTCACGTACTTTACCTTCTTTGATTGGTTTAATTCCTGCATGTTCTCACACCTCATCATTCGGTTATTTGGTTTTTGTTTTCGACACCGTTACCGTATCACCACTCAAGCCCTCCTGTCAAGATGCCAGGCCCTTTTCAGTCATAAGTATTCGTTAAGGGATCATTCATATTTTTAATAGCGACTCACATTCCTCCTGAAGTTTTTTCTCCTGTTTCCGGTAAAGAAGCTTCTCACTGCAGGCAAAATAAGGGTCACATCCATACTCCCGGATAAAAGCAGCTGCATGACTGTTCCTGGTCAGTCCGGTGACAAAAAGCACCGTTTCCTGTCCGTCTCCGAAACATGCTTTCATAAAGGCAAATGCCCGTTTCAGCTCTCTGCTGATCTTTTTTAGCACAGTCTTTTCTCTTCTCTACCATTTCCGTAAACAGCTGCCGGATCCGTTCAAAACCAGTCTCTGTATCTGTGATATGTTCCTTTCGGATAGTAAGGCTGAATTCCTCCAGAGTACGGATCACAAACTCTTCCGTGGTCTGCTGTTCCAGGTTAAGAAGCTCCGCCTCCAGACGGACAGCCAGACTTTTTCTTCTTCACATCTGTAAATTCATCCAGCGCCGTCATGTCCTTTTTTATCATGAAGAAAAGCTTTCAGATGCAGGAGTTCCTGATAAACAGCGCCTGTCTCTTTATCCAGCTTTCATAATCCAGAAACTTCCGTTGAGTCCGCTAAGCAGAAGCCAGTTACCAGAAAACGTTCCTCAAACGAAGCACCTTCCGCCATTTTTACTTTTTTCTGCTGTTCTTCCTCCGCCATTTCTCCGGAAAGCAGGCGTTTCAGCCCATAGTCCTCTCCGTACTTCCGATACAGCTGATAACTGGCAAAAAAGCTCCTTGCGATCTCATCCCGACAAAGATACTCCCCGATCAGATTCTCCGTGATCTCAACGCCTAGTTCCTCATAAGCTTTCAGAATTTCGGACAGATCTTCCCATCCTCTTGCCGTCACAAAGAACTTCCCGTCCACTGTATTCTCCACGGAATAAAAATGATCTTTTTTCATGCCAAGATAAGCAAGGATCGATCCGTGGATCTCCTTTTTCCAGGCATACTCCATCCACACATCAAGATCTGCCTCGATATCCATCCTACGCACACGGTCCAGGGTTACGATATCAAATTCCCGGACCGACTTATTATATTCCGGAGGGTTTCCCGCTGCAGCGATCAGCCATCCCTCCGGTACGCTGTGGCTTCCGAACGTCTTATTCTGAAGAAATTGCAACATGGTCGGCGCAAGTGTCTCGGAAACGCAGTTGATCTCATCGATAAACAGGATCCCCTCTTTTTTTCCGGTACGTTCCATACAGTCATACACAGAGGCAATGATCTCACTTAAGGTATACTCTGTGATACTGACCTCTTTTCCGTTATAGCACCGGGTCACGATCCTGGGCAGTCCTACCGCACTCTGTCTTGTATGGTGGGTGATGGTATAGGCTACCAGCTACTCCGCATTCCTCTGCCACCTGCTCCATGACGGCGGTTTTTCCGATTCCCGGAGGGCCCATAAGCAGAATGGGACGCTGCCGGAGTCTGGGAAATGTATAACGTCCGGCTGCATCTTTCCGGTTGTAAGCCAGTAAGGTATGTTTAATCTCTTCTTTTGCCTCTTTTATATTCATATGTTATGACGCACTCCTTCCTGCTCTGCCACAAGCCGGATCGCCCAGGGCGGAACAAGCTCCATTTTTCTGTTTTATGCAAAAATACAAAGGCCGTCTCGTAATCCGGCTTACTTCCCGGATAGATCCCGTCTCCGTCTGTAAAATAGATCAGGGCTTTAAGACGGCGGATTTCCTTCTTCTCCTGCTGCTCCTTCACATACCGGAACACCGGTCGGAAGTCTGTTCCTCCCCCGCCCCTGTATGGTGATATCTTTGCTGTATTCTTTCCATTCTTCTTCCGAATGGATCACTTTTTACATCCTGGATACAGCAGTCACACTGGATCAGATAGACTTTCATCTTATGGAAAAAATTCTCTTTTTCACTGAGAATGGAATAGGTTTCTTCCAGGAATCTCCGCACAGTCTCTCCATCACAGGAACCGGAAGTATCAATGCGATCACCAACTCCTCAAGACGGTTCACTTCCTTATATTCCAGCGGCTCGATCAGCGGAAGATTTCCATAATGTTCCATTCCGTAATTATAAAAATA
>ENA-OQAR01000643-OQAR01000643.1-human-gut-metagenome-genome-assembly--contig:-NODE-643-length-10450-cov-2.188802_pt1 | contig 10450 bp, 10 predicted proteins | sample MGYA00242738_ERZ504533 | MGnify/ENA primary metagenome ERZ504533 (study PRJEB26092, sample SAMD00036276) | human gut metagenome | host: Homo sapiens | study: EMG produced TPA metagenomics assembly of...
CTCGATTGCGGGTGCAAAGGTAGTGACTTTTTTTTGAATTTGTCAAACATTTCCCAAACTTTTTTTCTAAACTTTTTTGTTCATAGTCCATTGAATTGACTATTTACCTAAACTTAACTTTTATGAAAAGTATCTTTAAATCAATGAGTTGCCTTGTATTGGGCGCAATGATTGTTACGTCGATGTTTGCGCAACAAAAAAAATATTCGATCGGCTGGAAGGACCGGGACCTGTTGTTATTATCTCAAAAGATAAAAATGGCAAGGAAGAATTAATCAATGTATTTGAAGAAACGCAACGTCCGCATTTCCATGATCCCCGTGCTCCTCGTTTTTTACTTACTGACCAACAGGGAAAGTTTGCATTGGGTATCGGTGGTTATTTGAAAACTACAATGGAATATGATTTTAATGGGATAGTGGATGATGTTGACTTTATCCCTGCACTCATTCCGCAACCGGGATCCACGTCTGTCCGTAATCAGTTCCAGATGGATGCAAGCACTTCCACTATCTTTTTAAAGTTGGTGGGGAGAACCAAGCATTTGGGTAACTTCATCGTTTATACAGCCGGAAACTTCCGTGGAAGTGGAAAGACTTTTGAATTGCAGAATGCTTATTTATCCTTCCTGGGCTTTACTATGGGGTATGATACCGGATTGTTTATGGACCTTGCCGCAGCTCCTCCGACTATTGATTTTCAAGGACCTGACGGGATGACTTTCTATCGCGCCACCCAGTTGCGTTATGAAGCCAATGTGATGAAAGGTTTGAAAGTGGGTGTCGGTGTGGAAATGCCGTCAGTAGACGGTACTCCGGCACAAGATGTGAGAATCGGTAAGCAGAGGATGCCGGATATTCCTGCCTATGTACAGTATTCTTGGGCAAAGGCTAGTCATATACGTGTGGGAGGAATCTTGAGAAGTATGACTTATGAGGATCAAGTGAATAATAAGGCAAAGTCATTGACCGGTTGGGGGATACAGGCATCGGGGACAGCAAGACTGGGTGGTTTCCAGCTTTACGGACAATATACTTATGGTAGAGGTATTGCTCAATATTTGAATGATATCAGCAACTTGAATGTAGATATCGTTCCTTTGGCCGATGAGTCCGGACGTATGCAGGTACTGCCCATGAAAGGATGGTATGCCGGATTACAGTATAATTTCTCGAAACGGGTATTCGCATCGGCTACGTATAGCCAGTCACGTCTGTTTACAGAAGATTGCTATGCTCACTTTAATGAAACTCAGTATAAAAAAGGTCAGTACCTGGTTGCAAATGTATTCTGGAATGTAAGTCATAACTTGCAGGTAGGTGCGGAATATCTTCATGGTTGGAGAGAGAATTTTAATGATGTGAACCGTGAAGTAAACCGTATAAACTTGAGTGCGCAATATAATTTCTAACTTATTTTTCCTATCTTTGTGTCTATCAATAATGGAAAGAGAATGAAAAAAATAGGTGCACATGTATCCGTAAGCGGGGGCGTGGAAATGGCCCCCGTTAATGCATTAGGGATAGGAGCGGACGCATTCGCTCTTTTTACAAAGAATCAGAGGCAATGGATTGCAAAACCTTTGTCTGTCGAGAGTGTTACTCTGTTTAAAGAAAACTGCGAGAAAGAAGGTTTTGATGCCCGGTATGTTCTTCCTCATGACAGTTATCTGATAAATTTGGGACATCCTGACGAGGAAGGGCTGGAGAAGAGTCGTGCAGCATTTTTGGACGAAATGCAGCGTTGCGAGCTTTTAGGATTGAAAATGCTGAATTTTCATCCCGGAAGTCATTTGAACAAGATATCCATAGAGAAGTGTCTGGACAGGATTGCCGAGTCTGTCAATATGACTTTGGATAAGACGACCGGTGTGACTGCTGTGATTGAGAATACAGCCGGACAGGGAAGTAATGTGGGAAATGAATTCTGGCATTTGAGATATATTATAGATAAGGTGGAGGATAAATCTCGTGTGGGAGTTTGCCTGGATACTTGCCATACCTATACCGCCGGTTATGATATTGTGAATGAATATGACCGGGTCTTTACCGAGTTTGATGAGGTAGTGGGGAGAAACTATTTGTGTGCCATTCACTTGAATGACTCAAAGAAACCATTGGGTAGCCGGGTAGACCGTCATGACAGTATCGGAAAGGGGCTGATTGGTATTGATTTCTTCCGCCGCTTTATGCAGGATTCCCGTTTTGACGATATGCCCGTTATTCTTGAAACTCCCGATGACACCATTTGGCGGGACGAGATTAAAAATGCTTCGCAGCTTTGAGTCATAGTTTGTGGCTGGGTGAAAACATATTTAAGGAATTCAGCTATCATTTTGCTTGTAAGGGCGAGGTTTGCTCGCCCGAAAATAGGCTGATTTGCATATTCTCCCAAGATCGTGCCCGTTGGTTCGGGCAGGCAAAAAACTTATATTCGTCAATCTGAGTTGGCAAATAGTATTTTCACCACCGTAGGGGCAGACTCGTGTATCTGCCTGATAGTACGAAAGCAGTTGCAGGTTCTCTTTCCAAAGTATGACCGACCGTGGTCTTGTAAGCAGCTTCTTGACGATAAAGTCGGGAGAGAAGCGGAACTCTGGAAGAACCTGCAGACTGTTATCTAAAACTTATAAAATGAAGAAACCGACCCTTTGGGTCGGTGTTTCTACGGTAGATGTTTTTCCCTTGCTTGTACGGCTATGAGACAATCCCTGCCCTACAGCTGAACTACATGGCAGCACTATCGGACGGACTTTCGGCATCTCCTCATTTACTTGAAATCCGGGCCATACTCCAACCAAAATACCATTGCCCAATCCTGGTCATTGGCAAACGGGTCATAAAGATGAGCTTTTTGTCCGTTCACTTTGTTCGGATAGATAAAGGCGCAGCTTCCTCTTCCGTCTTCGGTGAAGAGGCATAGATTGTTCCGGAAAATATTCAAGGCCCGTTCTGCATATTCTTGTTTTCCGGTCGCTTTGGCATAAAGACGGAAGGCAATACCCGATAAAGTGCTCCAGTAATGTGGGAAGGTATCTCCCCAAATCCGGTCTTTTCCAAACCAATAACCATCCCAGTGACGAATAGCGATGTCATAAAGGTGGAAACTGGGCTGTTTTCCGCCAAATGATTCTAATAAAGGAAGCTGGCTTTCGGCCCCTTTCAGATATTTTTCATCCCCGGTGAGCATATATACATTCAGCAGATGGATAATGGACGGAGCTACGATGCTCTGTTCGTAATTGACTTCGGAGGTCGGATAATTAGGCCCGTTTTCACAAATACGTCTGCCATTGATTTGAAATCGTTCAGCAGAGTGTCCGCTTCGGCAGTAAATCCGTTTTCTTTCAATAGAGTATAGCCGTAGGTCGGGATATTGATGCAATAAAAACCATGCTTGAAATAACGGACCAGTGCACGCAGTGTGCCGTACCCGTCTTTCAGATATTGTTTATTGCCTGTGGTGCGGAACATGGTAAACCAGAAATCGGCCACCCACGGATAGTTGTATCCCCGGTTCTTGCTCTTGAAGTCTACGGTGGAATTGGTTGTGTAGTCCGGTTTCTGGATGCGGCGGATGAAAGATACGTAGTTGTTCAGGGCATCCATTAATTTTTTTGTCGGAAGTACGTTTGGTATTGTAGAGCCAGCAGAATCCCCATAGCTACCCTTTCTCTGGCTTCGTCGCAGTCAGAGCGTTTGCTGCCACTTTCTCCGTTGATGTAAAGGGATTCGGTATCGTTGTCATAAACAATGAAGGCACCGCTTCTAGGGTCACCGGGCTTGATGAACTGTTGGTGTCCGGCAATGAACTGACACCGGTGGTTGACCAGGCTGTCAAAGTTGCTGACGGCAAGACACTCTACCGACGTTTGCTTTCCGTTCCCGTAGGCCAGTGTGAAAATCTTCTCTCCGGGTTCATTTATTATGGTGGTATAATTGATGTTGTCACCGCTTACTTCTGCCACTTCTTTACCGTTCAGCAATAGCTTGCCTTTCAGTGAGGGGCAGTTGCTTTTGAACGAAACATTTATTTTTTCGCCTGCTTCTACTACATAACGGTCTGCTGAGGCTATGATCAGACCGTTGTCTATGGCTTTTGCTTGGAATTCATCCCAGTTGTCCGCCGATAGGAGTAACCATTGTATGGTATAACATTCTCCCGGCTTTAAAGTCTTGTCCTGTGGATTAAGTTGGAAAACACCGCGGAAGTTGGAGCTTCCTTTTTTCTGCGAGCGCTCCCTCACTTCATAGCCTTTAATGGCACCTTCTTCCATAATCAGTCCCAATCCGCCGGGGGCTCCGCTCATCCGGGTGCAATAGACATAGGCTTCATTTCCTCCTGCCCATATATGTGCATTGCAACGGGCTTCGTAGCAAGTCTGGGCATCCGGATAATTGTCATTGAAAGGTGTGTTGATGGCAATGTCCTGTAAGTCGGCGTCTTTTCTCCGGTGTTTACGAATTCGTAGGATTCTACCAGGTTCCCGTCCCTGTTCCATTTTCGGGCTACGTTTATTTCTATGTCACCTGTCTGGTATTTCACGGTCATGTGATGGCTCGTGTCATGTTTTTTTTGTCGGGATATTCCAGGAGTATTCAGTGCCGTTTATCCGAAGATGTCCCAATCCCCATCCATACCGGGAGTCCACCCATTCGTATTGTGTTCCATCCGTACGCAGGATCCAGTTCATGGAAGTGTCGCTTGTCAGATAAAGTCCGCTTAGCGCCCCTGTTTGTGAGTCGGCTTTGAACGTGATGTTTTTAGGGTAGCTACAACTGCCTAGTGCAATTAATGCCAAAGGTAATGCAGCATACAAGAAAAGCTTCATGATTGTTTTTCATACTTATTTGGATTATTGATGTAACTGTGCAAAGAAAGGAATAAAAAGGGAAATTAATTTGTACTTTTCATACATAATCCTGTAAAATAGTTCATTTTCTTTATAAACAGGCTTGAAGTGCCTGTTATTTTGTGGTTTGAATCATTTTTTAGGTGTGGGTTGTGCGGGATAACGCGGATTTTTTCTTATGATAACATGAGTTTATTATAAGACTAGCTTATAACTGACAGGAATATGAGCAAGACTGATATTGAATTTTAATAATCCTTTTGTCATTTAACTCAAAACCATCCTGTAACGAGTTATTTCTTATATCGAACTTATGTTAATGTTATATCCCGCCGGTAGAGTGGTTTGTGTCTTTCATTGTATGGTTAAGCCTTTTCTATCCTATCCCTAAGCTTAAACTAACGTATCCTTCTATCTCCATAGCTTTGGAGTTAACTCCCAAGCTTATGGAGATAACTCCAAAGGCTATGGAGTTAACTCCGCAAGTTTGGGAGATAGAAGTTGTCAGTAAAAGAACCCTTAACCTGAAGGATACAACCGCTTAGCTTGCCGTAGTTTATAGGATAATATATCCTTTCCGTATCCTTCGTTTATTTTATGTCCTGATTACATGTCTTTTTATTTCATCCAAGTTCTTCTGGATATCTTCGTCTTTTAACTCATAATTCATCAAGTTACCTGCCAGGTATTGGTCGTATGAGGCCATATCAATCAGCCCGTGACCTGAAAGGTTGAACAGGATCACTTTCTCTTCACCGGATTCCTTGCACTTGTTCGCCTCGCGTACAGCGGCGGCGATGGCATGGCACGATTCGGGAGCCGGAATGATTCCTTCTGCTTGTGCGAACAAACAACCAGCCTGGAAGGATTCTAATTGCTGGATATCAACCGCTTCCATCAGATTGTCTTTCAATAATTGTGAAACGATGACACCTGCACCGTGATAACGGAGACCTCCCGCATGGATATTGGCCGGAGAGAAATTATGCCCCAGTGTAAACATGGGCAGCAACGGGGTATATCCGGCTTCGTCGCCAAAGTCATACTGGAATTTACCACGGGTCAGTTTCGGGCACGAAGCCGGTTCGGCAGCAATGTATCGGGTTTGTTTCCCATTCAGGATAGTGTGGCGCATAAAGGGGAAGCAGATTCCTCCAAAATTGGAACCGCCACCAAAGCAACCGATAATCATGTCGGGATATTCGCCTGCCATTTCCATTTGCTTTTCGGCTTCCAGACCGATAACCGTTTGATGCAGTGTGACATGGCTTAATACCGACCCTAGTGTATATTTACAGTTGGGAGTGCTCATTGCCAGTTCGATAGCTTCGGAGATGGCTGTTCCCAGTGAACCTTGATAATTGGGATTACGGGTAATGATATCTTTGCCAGCACGGGTAGACATGGATGGAGAGGCGGTGACCGTTGCTCCGAATGTCTGCATGATGCTGCGGCGATAGGGCTTCTGATTATAGCTGATCTTTACTTGATAAACGGCAGCTTCCAGCCCGAATACCTTTGCGGCATACGATAGAGCGGCGCCCCATTGTCCGGCACCGGTTTCTGTAGTGACATTGGTTACGCCTTCTTCCTTGCAATAATATGCCTGGGCCAGAGCCGAGTTCAGTTTGTGGGAGCCGATGGGGCTGACACTTTCATTTTTGAAATAAATATGTGCGGGAGTCCCTAGTGCTTTTTCCAGTCCGTAGGCACGTACCAATGGTGTGCTGCGATAGTATTTGTACATTTCACGCACTGCTTCGGGAATTTCAATCCATGCGTATGTCTGGTTTAATTCCTGTTTGCAAAGTTCTTTGGCAAAAATGGGGTAGAGGTCTTCCGGTTTCAGCGCTTCTTTGGTTTTAGGGTTCAACGGCGGCATGGGTTTGGTCTTCATGTCTGCCTGTATGTTGTACCAGTATTTAGGAATTTCATCCTCTGGTAAGATAAAACGTTTCTGTTTTGTGCTCATAATCTTTCAATTTAATAGTTTTGCGGTCAAAATTAGGTAAAAAAAAGTATTCCTTACTAATTTTCAACTACTTTTTTTGTCGGGAACAATAAAAAAAAAGGGGCTGTCAGAGTAAAAAATGCGAAGTTATTTGTTATTATAGACAGAGATGTGAATATTTTTGATTAAGTTTTGTTTTCTGTTAATGCAAGATAATATCGACATGGAACCTTTACACAAACTATTTATTTATCGTAAGAAGTTAGTAAAACCGTACATAGAGCGATTGCTGAAATGGATGGACGGGATAACTTATATGATGTCGGCTTTGTTAATCCTTACATTGGTTTATGAGCATGGATTTCTTATTTCTTTTGAAGAAATGGAGGTGATAAACATGCTGTATCATTTTGTCTGGATTGTTTTTCTGGTTGATATTTCCCTGCATCTTTTATTAAATTACTCGGATACCAAGCGGAAGTACCGGGGACTGGCATGGATACTGAGTCTGATGCTTTATCTGACTTTGATTCCGGTTATTTTCCATGAACCGGAGGTGCAAGGGGGAATTCATGATTTCTGGTCTTTTTTCCACAGTCGTTTATATCATGTGGTGCTGCTCACTTTGCTTTCGCTGCTGCAATTGTCTAATGGGATAGTCCGGCTGCTGGGCAGGCGCACCAACCGTCTTTGATCTTTGCATCCAGTTTTCTCATATTTATTCTGATAGGGGCAGCGTTACTGATGCTTCCGCGTGCCACTTATCATGGCATTTCCTTTATCGATGCTCTGTTTACCGCTACCAGTGCCATTTGTGTCACGGGGTTGGTTTCGGTCGATGTCTCTTCTACATTCACGTCCGAGGGGTTGTTCATCATTATCATGCTGATACAAATCGGCGGTTTGGGAGTCATGACCCTGACCAGTTTCTTTGCCATGTTTTTTATGGGGGAATACTTCGCTCTACAATCAGTTGGTGGTCCGTGATATGGTAAGCTCGCAGTCACTCAGTTCGCTGCTTTCCACCTTATTATATATATTAGGGTTTACCTTGGTGATAGAGGCTGCTGGGATGGGGGGTTATTTTTTTTAAGTATACATGGCACTATGGGCATGGATATTGAGGTGGAACTGGCTTTTTCTGCTTTCCATTCCATCTCTGCCTTTTGCAATGCTGGATTCTCTACTTTGTATGGAAACTTAGGTAACGAACTGGTACTTCATAATCATAACTTGCTATATATCACTATCTCTTTCCTGGTTATTTTGGGAGGTATAGGTTTCCCGATTCTGGTAAATCTGTATGAAACGGTTTCTTATGAAAGCAAGCGCTTGTATCACCGTTATGTCAAAAAGAATAAGAGGACAATCCGTAAAATACATTTATATACCTGAATACCCGTATCGTATTGATTATGACGGCTATCTTGCTAGTGACGGGTACTGTGGCCATTGTTGTTTTCGAATGGAATCATGCTTTTGCGGGAATGACGGCTACAGAGAAATGGGTGCAGGGCTTCTTTAACGCAACTTGTCCCCGTACGGCAGGATTTTCAAGTGTGGGCATGACTACTTTCAGTGTGCAGACGTTGCTGCTGATGGTGGTGCTGATGATGATTGGCGGCGGTACGCAGTCTACGGCCGGTGGTGTGAAGGTGAATGTGTTTGCTGTAGTCATGTTGAACTTGCGTGCTATTCTTATAGGTGCCGATAAAGTCAATATTTTCAACAGGGAGTTATCTCATGATTCCATCCGGCGTTCTAATGCCACATTGATTCTTTATCTGCTGATTGTTTTCGCGGGTATCTTCGGTTTAAGCATTCTAGAGCCGCAGGCTTCAGTGATGGCGTTGGTTTTTGAGTGTACTTCGGCACTCAGTACGGTAGGTTCAAGCTGGATCTGACACCTACTTTGGGAAGTGACAGCAAACTGATTGTCATTGTTCTGATGTTTATCGGACGAGTAGGGGTGCTTACTTTGATATCCAGCCTTATTAAACAGAAAAAAATAACAAAATATAAATATCCGAGTGATAACATCATAATCAACTAGTTATGAAATACATTATTATTGGTTTAGGAAATTACGGCGGAGTGTTGGCCGAAGAGCTTTCCGTATTGGGACATGAGGTGATAGGAGTGGATACAAACGAGCATCGTGTGGATGTGTTGAAGGACAAAATTCGCGACTCTTTTATTATTGATGCTACGGACGAACAATCGCTCAGTGTGCTGCCACTGAAAGATGTGGATGTGGTTATTGTTGCTATCGGCGAGAATTTTGGTGCTTCTGTGCGTGTGGTGGCACTGCTGAAAAAGAAAGGAGTGAAACATATCTATGCCCGTGCGGTAGATGATGTGCATAAGACCGTGCTTGAGGCTTTTAATTTAGATAGTATTCTGACGCCGGAGAAAGAAGCGGCACGCAGTTTGGTCCGGTTATTGGATTTACACGTCAATGTGGAGTCTTTTCAGATTGACGAGGAACATTATGTGATGAAGTTCAAACTTCCTTCTTGTTTTGTAGGCTATAAGGTGAGTGATCTGTCATTAGAAACGGAATTCAATATAAAAATCATTGCATTGATAAAAGGGGAGAAAGTGCTGAACGGTTTGGGTATTTCGATATTGGAGCATCAGGTGGAGAATCATTTTGAGGAAAATTATGAGTTGGAGGAGGAAGATCAGTTGGTCTGCTATGGGCTTTATAAGAATTTTTATGGATTTTTGGAAGGCGTTGTAGCAGGAATTGCCTTTCAAAGAAAGAATATTTTTTTCTAAGTGAGATTAAACCTTTTCTTTTGGGTTTAGTCTAACTTAATAAATAATTTAGTTTAGTTTTTTAGTTTTCTCTGAAGGCCGGCCAATGTGATATTGCCCGGTTTTCGCTTTTTTATGGAGGTTTTCTTGTGAGTGTCCGTTACTTTTTTGTTACTTTGTCACCTAGAAATCGAGATTTAGATGAAACAGATATATTTTTTATTTGTCGTTTTTGCTGGTTGTAATGACCGCTTGCGGAGGTAAGAAAGAGGCTTCCGTTGATGCAGAACAATTGATGTTCCAAATAGACAGTGTGGATCATGTGACAGGTTTGCAGCGTATGCAGGTTTCACGTATTGACCAGCATATTGTCAGTGGCGGAAAAAAATATAATTTGTTTATAGAGCGTGCTCCCAGTGATTCTCTGCCTTCAGTCAAAAGTGACTTGGGAATTTTTGCCGACAATCGTATCATCGTTAGAATTTCCCGTGAAAATGGGAGCCGGGTCTTTGCCAAAAACTTTTACCAAGCAAAGTTTCTCTGGATTCGTAAGTGCTGATCATCTCCGTCATTTTATATTGGAGGGCGTGGTATTTGATGAAGAGAAGACCCGTGAGGGAAAAAATATCATATTGGCTGCCAGTGTGAGTTATCCTCAGACAGATTTGTATATTCCTTTCTCCATCACTATTACTCCTGAAGGAAAAATGAGCATATCTAAAAATGAGGATATGGAGGAGCTTCCTCCCATGTTGGGAGACAGCCTTAATTAAATCTAAAATACAGGAATAATTTTTCGCGTCATAATCTTTTTAGGTACGGTTGAGTTTGTTGGTTAGTTGGCGAATTTAAACTTAAACCTTAAAAAGGAAATTAAAAATTTAGGA
>ENA-OQAR01000644-OQAR01000644.1-human-gut-metagenome-genome-assembly--contig:-NODE-644-length-10449-cov-2.647936_pt1 | contig 10449 bp, 18 predicted proteins | sample MGYA00242738_ERZ504533 | MGnify/ENA primary metagenome ERZ504533 (study PRJEB26092, sample SAMD00036276) | human gut metagenome | host: Homo sapiens | study: EMG produced TPA metagenomics assembly of...
TGAACGCGGAATCGGACTTCAGGCGGCGAATCATGTCGAGAGCCAGCTTGGCCTCACCGTTGGCGGTGTCGACCACGAGCACGTCCACGCCGGCTTCCATCAGAGCGGAAGCACGGTTGTAGGCGTCGCCCAGGAAGCCGATGCCTGCGGCGACGCGCAGACGGCCCTGCTCATCCTTGGTGGCGTCCGGATACTGTTCGGTCTTGACGAAATCCTTGACGGTGATCAGACCGGTCAGGCGGCCTTCGGAATCGACCAGAGGCAGCTTCTCGACCTTGTGCTTGGCCAGCAGGTCGTGCGCGTCTTCCTTGGAGATGTCGGACGGACCGGTGATGAGGTTCTCGCGGGTCATGACCTCGGAGACCTTCAAACGGTCGTAATCCTCGGAAGCGATGAAACGCATGTCACGGTTGGTGATGATACCGACGAGCTTGCTGTCCTTGTCCACGACCGGCAGGCCGGGAGATGTGGAAACGGCCGCACAGCTTGTCGAGGTCGGCGAGGGTCACGTCCGGGCTCACGGTGAGCGGATCGCTGATCATGCGGATTCGGAACGCTTGACGATGTCGACCTGGGCGGCCTGGTCGTCGATGGAAAGGTTGCGGTGCAGCACGCCGATGCCGCCGTTGCGAGCCATGGCGATGGCCATGTCGGATTCGGTGACGGTGTCCATCGCGGCGGAGATCGCCGGGACCTTCATCGTGATGTTGCGTGTGAGATGGGTGGTGGTGTCCACTTCGGACGGAATGACGTCCGTCTCGTTCGGCAGCAGCAGCACATCGTCATAGGCGAGGCCAAGCTGGGCGAAAATCGGAGGGAGTGGGGCGAACGTGGAATCTGCATTCATATCAGGAATTGTAGCCATAGACCCACTATATGAACGTGGGCTGACTTACTGCGACACGGCGCGAAAAGCCGAAATTATCAATCGTAATAAAAGCTGCTTATATCGTTTGGCAAAGCGTTTCATCAGTTTTTCTTGCGATTCGCCGGACGGACGATCAGCGTCCACCGCGCGTTTTGTCGCCGCGCGCGCGTCCGACCGACGCATGTTGCGCATCGGTTCCGGAGATTGCGTTTTCCTCACGGATTTCGGGAATGCGGTGTTTCAGATACGGGTACATCGTGGCGACCGTCAGCAGCGCCGCCGCAATGAGGAAGCCAATCAGCACATACTGCGCTTTGAAGAACAGAATCATGATCGAGCCGAATGCGATCAGCGACGCCCACCCCCAGAGAATCAGCACCGCGCCCTGCACGGTGTGTCCGATGCGCAGCATGCGGTGGTGCAGGTGCATGCGATCGGGATGCATCGGCGACTGGCCTTTGCTCAACCGCCGCACGATGGCAAGGCACATGTCGAGAATCGGCAGGAACAGCACGAGCATCGGCAGCAGAATCGGCATGAACACCGGCAGGTAGATGCTGGGCGTGGATGGATGCCGGGTCGAGACGGCCGGTCATGACGATCGACGCGCAGGTGATCAGGTAGCCAAGCAGCATGGAACCGGAGTCGCCCATGAACAGTTTTGCGGGATGCCAGTTATGCAGGATGAAACCGACGCAGGTGCCGACCATGGCGATGTCGATCAGCGTTGCCATGGATGCGTACGACGGCGAGCTTCTTGCGATGATGTACGAATAGATGGCGAAGGCGATGCCGCCGATCGCGACGATGCCCGAAGCGAGGCCGTCAAGACCGTCCACGAAGTTGACCGCGTTGATGGACGCGACGATAAGGAACGCGGTGATGGCCATCGACAGGCTCGGCGACGCGGTGACGAGCGAGCCGAGAGGCAACGAGATGATCTGCAGGCCGCCCCAGGCCACAAACACGGAGATGAGCAGCTGACCGGCGAGTTTGAGCATCCAGTCAAGGTCCCACAAATCGTCGGCCATGCCCAGTAGGCTGATCATGATGCGCCGGCTAGAATCACCCATGCCTGATGCGATTGGGCGAACAGGCCTTCGATGAAAGGGATGCGAGAGGCGAACAGCATGGCAACGGTGAAGCCGATAAGCATGCCCAGTCCACCCATGCGTGCGTCGGCACGGTATGCACGTCGCGTGCACGCACTTCGCCGACTGCGCCGATTTCGATGGCGATGTGCCGGATCAGCGGCGTGAGCAGATAGGTGACGCCACCTGCGACCGCGGCAATGAACAGGTAGATTCTCATGCGCCCAAAGCACCGCCATTCAGTGTTAAAGCCTTACGGATGACCAGCTCGCGAATCACTCCCTCCCGAAGAATCGCGATGCCGTCGCGCTCGTGCGGGTCGCTGCAACCACCGTGGACGATACATGTCCCGGAGTCGCTCCCCCGTCCAAATACAGATCCACCGCATCTCCCAGCGCGTCCGCGGCTTCCTGCACCGTTTGTGCGCTTTCCTCGCCGGAACGGTTGGCGCTGGTGGCGGCCAACGGCCCGGTGGCTCGCAGAATAACGCAGCGCGACCGCGGAATTGGGGATGCGCACGCCCTGTGTGGCTTTGCCGGTTGTCGGATCATGACGCAACGTGGCAAGCGAACAGTCGTCTTCCGCTTCCGCTATCGGCGAAAAAGCGCCCGGCATGAACATGGCGGCCAGACGGTTGAGCGGCACCGGCAAGGTCAGATGCAGCTTCTCCATGCTTTCGATTGACGGCAGCAACACCTGCAACGACTTGTATTTCGGTCGTTGTTTGGCTGCGAACACCTTGCGGATCGCCTCGATGTTACGCGGATCGCAGGCGACGCCGTACACCGTGTCAGTGGGGATGACCACCAATCCGCCATCATGGATGATTTCAACGGCCCGGGCAAGGGATTCGTCGTTTACTGTGCAAATCTCGCTCATGACACCTCCCTTTCAGCCAGTCAACTTACCTATTGTAAGGCATGGCTCGATGGCGCGCCCGAATGGAGGGAACACGACCGGCGAATATTCCATCGGATATAGAAAAAGCCCTGTCGGTTGGATGCGTCCAAGCGACAAGGCGGATACGGCACGAATCAGCGCCCAGATACGCCTTGCGCACCTGCTCGTTATTGAGCAGTTCCTTGGCGTCGCCTTCCATCGTGATACGGCCGGTTTCCAGCACGTATGCACGGTCGCGATCGACAGCGCCATCTTGGCGTTCTGCTCGACCAGCAGAATCGTGATGCCCTGCTCGTGCAGCTTGCGGATGATGGAGAAGATCTCCTTGACGAGCTTCGGAGACAGGCCCATGGACGGCTCGTCCATGAGGATCGTCTTCGGATGGCTCATCAGCGCGCGGCCCATCGCCAGCATCTGCTGCTCGCCGCCGGACAACGTGCCGGCCTTCTGGTTACGGCGTTCCTTCAGACGGGGGAACAGGCCGTAGACCATGTCGAGGTCCTTCTTGAGGTCCGACTGGTCCTTCAGGCTGAACGCGCCCATCTCCAGGTTCTCTTCGACGCTCATGCGTGTGAAGACGTGGCGCCCTTCCGGAATGTGCGCCATACCGAGGGTCACGATCTTGTTGTTGTGGGTTTTCAGCAGATCCACTCCGTTGTACATCATGGAACCGGATTTCGCCGGTACCAGACCGGTGATGGTGTGCAGCGTGGTGGTCTTGCCTGCGCCGTTCGCGCCGATCAGGGACACGATCTCGCCGTCGTTGACGGTGAAGCTGATGTCCTTGACGGCTTCGATGGCACCGTACGAAACGGAAAGGTTCTTGACTTCCAGCATCAGGCTTCCTCGCTTTCGTGCTTGGCATCGTCGCTGTCGGTATCGTCGTCGGAACCCAGGTATGCGGAGATGACCTGCGGGGTTGTTTGGCGATCTCGTCCGGGCGGCGCCGGCGGGCGATGGTGCGTCCGTAGTCGAGCACCTGGATGCGCTGGCAGACGTTCATCACCAGGCTCATGTCATGCTCGATCAGCAGGATGGCGATGCCGAAGCGGTCGCGGATGGTGTTGATGCAGTTCAGCAGATCCTCGGTTTCCGTAGGATTCATGCCTGCCGCAGGCTCGTCAAGCAACAGCAGTTTCATGCCGGTGGCGAGGGCGCGGGCGATTTCCAGCTTGCGCTGGGCGCCGTACGGCAGGTTCGCCGCTTCGGTTTCGGCCAGGCCTTCTAGTCCGAAGATCTTGAGCAGGTCGATGGCTTTGGCGTGCATCTCGCGTTCCTGCTTCCAGAATTTCGGCGTGCGGAAAATCGCGCCGCCCATGTGGTAGCTGAACGATTCGTTGAATGCGACCAGCACGTTCTCCTCCACGGTCATCTGGCCGAACAGGCGGATGTTCTGGAAGGTTCTGGCGATGCGGCGCGCACCACCTGGTACGTCTTCTTGCCGTTCATGCGTTCGCCGTCCAGGAAGAACTCGCCTTCCGTGGGCTGGTACACGCCGGTCAGCAGGTTGAACACGGTGGTTTTGCCGGCGCGTTCGGGCCGATCAGGCCGACGAGCTCGCCGGAGTTGATGGTCATGTTGAAGTCGGATACGGCTTTGAGGCCTCCGAAGGTGATGCCGAGATGTTCGGCTTTCAGGATGGGCTCGCTCATGCCTGCGCCTCCTTGGTGTCGGCGGCCGTCTCGACGGTTTCGTCCGTCTTGGCGGTGTCCTTGGCTGCCTTGGCGGTGGATTCAGCCTGCTTCGACTTGCCGTGCGCCTTGACCTTCATCGGGTAGAACAGCTTGTTGATGGTCTTGGTCAGGGAGAATTCCCAGTTGCCGAAGATGCCCTGCGGGCGGAAGATCATGATGAGCACCAGCGCCACCGAGTACACGAGCATGCGGTAGGTGGAGAAGGCGCGCAACAGCTCCGGCAGGATCGTCAGCGCGATGGCGGAGACGATGGAACCTGTCAGCGAGCCCATGCCGCCGAACACGACCATGATCACGTAGTTGATCGACTGCAGCCATCCGGCCATCGCGGGGTTCAGCGAGCCGATGTACTGGGCGAAGATGCCGCCGGCGATGCCCGCGAAGAACGCGGAGATAGCGAACACGAGCACCTTCATGTAGGTGATGTTGATGCCGGACGCGCTTGCGCGATCTCGTCGTCGCGGATGGCCTTGACGGCACGGCCGTAACGGGAGCGGGCGAACATGAACAGCAGCACGACGGTGACGACGGTGATCCAGAACACGACGTACAGGTTGGCGAGTCGGTCGATGCCGATCAGCGCCTGGCCGGCCGCGCCCTTGTCGAGACCCATGCCGCCGGCGACCTTCAGGTTCTGGATGATCACGCGGATGATTTCGCCGAAGCCCAGCGTGATGATGGCGAGGTAATCGCCATGCAGACGCAGTGCCGGAATGCCGACCAGGATGCCGAAGATGCAGGCGACCACGCCGCCGGCGAGCGTCGTCAGCAGGAATCGCAGCGTCGGATCCATCGCAACGCCGTTGGCGACGAGCAGCTTGCTCAGCAGGGCCGCGCTGTACGCGCCGATCGCTTCGAAGCCGCAGCAGCCCAGCGTCAGCTGGCCGAGCACGCCGATGGTGAGGTTCAGCGACGTGGTCATGATGATGGCGATGCAGCTTGTCATCATGATGCCCTTGATGTAGGTGCTGGCCATGCCGGATTCGCATACGCCCATCAGAATGCCGAACAGCACGACGATGCCGACCGCGCACATCAGATAGGACTGTTTGGTGGAAAGCATTGATTTCTTCATGAGGTCACACCTTCTCGGTTTCCGGTTCGCCCATCAGGCCGGACGGCTTGACCAGGAGCACGATGATGAGGATGCCGAACACAATGGCGTCGGAGAACGCGGACGTGATCACACCGCCGGTGATGGTGCCGATGTACGCCTTGGTCAGGCTTTCGACCACGCCGATCACCAGACCACCGACCATGGCGCCCGGGATGGAGCCGATGCCGCCGAGCACGGCCGCGACGAAGGCCTTCAGGCCCAGCATCGCGCCCATCATCGGGGACACCTGCGGATAGGAAACGCAGTACATCAGCGATGCGACGGCGGCGAGGCCCGAACCGATGGCGAACGTGAGCGTGATGGTGGAGTTCACGTTGATGCCCATCAGGATCGAGGCCTCCTTGTCTTCGGAGACCGCGCGCATGGCCTTGCCCTGCTTGGTATAGGTGACGAACAGCTGCAGCGCGACCATGATGATCACGCCGAGCACGATGGTGATGATGGTCGCGCCGTCGATCTTCAGTTTGCCGATCGCCAGCGTCGGAATCTGGATGATGGTGGGCACGGTCTGGTAGTCGGCGCCGAAGATGGCCTGGGAGCCGTTCTCCAACAGAAGGCTCATTGCGATTGCGGTGATGAGGCCGTCATGCTGTTGCCCTTTTCACGAACCGGCTTGTATGCGGCCCTCTCCACGATGACGCCCACCGCCACGCACATGAGGATCGCGGGGATGACGGCCACCCATGCGGGCAGGCCGAATGCGACGATCGCCGGAATGGTAAGCATCAGCACGTAGGAGCCGACCATGATGAAATCGCCGTGTGCGAAGTTGATCAAACGAATGATGCCGTACACCATGGTGTAGCCGAGTGCCACGAGCGAGTACACGCTGCCGATCTTCAGACCGTTGAAGATCTGACTGATGAACATGATGATCTGATCGCCCATCATTCCTCCTTTCAAAAGTTGATGATGCCGGACTTTTGACATAACCGTCCGGCTTGGCCGCTGAAGAAGCCCAGCGGCTGAATATGGTTATTTTCGTCTTGATACGCGAAAGGGAGAGAACCGGTTTCCCGGCCCCCTCCTCTTCACAGATTCAGGCCTTCAGGCAAGCGACGCTCACTTGGCAGGCTGAATGGTGGTCTTGTACTGCGGCTTGCCGTCCTTGAGCTCAAGCACGACGACGGACTTCTTCGGGGAGCCCTTCTTGTCGAGCGTGAAGTTGCCGGTCACGCCTTCGAAGCTCATGCCGGCGATGGCGTTGCGCACGCCTTCGCGGGTGGCGTTCTTGCCGGCCTTCTCGATGGCCTGCTTCATCATGTACACGGAGTCGTAGCCCAGTGCGGTGAAGGTGTTCGGATCGGCGTTCTTGTTGGCCTTCTTGTAGGACTTGATGAAGTCCTGCACCTTGGCGTTGGAGGTGTCGTCCGGAGAGTAGTGGGTGGTGTAGAGCACCTTGTTGTACAGCGACTTGTCGTCGGTCATCTTCAGGCCGTCGTAGCCGTCAGGGCCCATCACATAGCCCTTGTAGCCGACGGAGCGGGCCTGCGGGATGATGTACGGGCCAGCGACGGAGTAGTAGTACGGAGCGTACAGGAACTCGGCGCCAGCGGCCTGGATCTTCTGCAGCTGGGAGGAGTACTCGGTGTCGTCGGCGCTGGAGGAGTTCTCTTCGGCCACGACGCAAGGCCGGCCTTCTTGGCGGCAGCGGCGAAGGCCTTGCCCACGCCGGAGGAGTACGGATCGCCGGTGCCGTACAGCACGGCGACCTTCTTGACCTTCAGGGTCTCGGCTGCGAACTTGGCAGCGATCTCACCCTGGTAGGAGTCCTTGAAGCAGGTGCGGAACATGTAGCCACCGGTCTCGATGGAGTCGGAGGTGGCGGCCGGTGCGATGGCCGGCAGCTTGGACTGGTCGGCCAGCGGAGCCACTGCCGCGGTGGTGGAGGAGATGGTCGGGCCGACCACGCCGAGCACGCTGTTGTCGCCGGCGAGCTTGTTGAAGGCGTGGAGCTTCGGTGGCGTCGCCCTTGTCGTCCATGGACTCGAGCTTGACCTTCTTGCCGTTGATGCCGCCCTTGGCGTTGATCTCATCCACAGCCAGCTTGAAGCCGGCGACCTCGGCCTCGCCGTATGCGGCGGCGGTGCCGGAGTTGGTGGTGACGGAGCCCAGCGTGATGGTATCGCTGTTGGCCGCGCTACCGTTGGAGCTGCTGGAATCGTCCATGCTGCCGCCGGAGCAGGCAGCGAGGGACATCGACATTGCGCCTGCCGCGATCAGGGCGACGCACTTGGCGGAGAACTTCGCGTTCATTCCGTTCTTCCTCTTTTCTTGAAAACGCTGCACATTCCTTTCAACGCGCACCTTGGAAAAATCATGTTCATCTCAACCCCCGTGCGCGGAACCACGGCGACCACTCATGACGGACGCCCGTTCTCTCTCTGTGCATTCCGATTGTTCTTTTATAGCCTGACGGACGGCGGCCTGCATAAAAAATGTTCTTATAGTGAGACTCAACTTCTGGTTATATCCCCGTCAGCATGGCGCAAAAAGAATATAAGTTACTGTGCCGGCTGTTTTTCCGCCGTCAGATAACGTGGCCGTCCGGTGTAGTCGTTATGCACGGTAACGTCGACGAAGCCGCAGGTTCGTGCGAAGGCGGCAAGCCGCTCCCCCTGCGTGATGTCGTGCTCCATCACCATAAGTCCACCCGCACGAAGCAGTTTCGCCGCGCGTGCGATGATGCGTTCCGGAATGAGCGTGCCATCCGCCGAACCACCGTATAGCGCCAGATCGGGATCATAATCGCGCACTTCCGGCTGTTCGGGAATGTCGGCAAGCGGCACGTACGGCGGATTGGTGAGCACGATGTCGATGGTGCCGTCAAGTTGGCTTAGCGTCGGCATTTGCGTGGCGTCGGCGATGTCCAGATGATAATTGCCGGCGATTGCGGAATACCGTTTCGCGGTCTCGTCGAAGTTGCGCCGCGTCCACTCGGCGGTCGTAGCGCTTTTCTCGATGGCCCACACCTCGCTGCCCGGCACTTCCGAAGCGAAGGCGAGGCCGATCGCACCGCTGCCGGCGCACAGATCGACCACTTTGGCGCGGTACATGCCGCTTCTGGTGGCCCAGTCGACGCCTTCCTGCACGACCAGTTCGGTTTCCGGACGTGGAATGAACACGCCTGGACCGACTTTCAAATCAAGGTAGCGAAACGGCGCATGGCCGGTGATGTGCTGCAACGGCTCGCGTTTGACACGACGGGCCAGCATGGTCTGGAAACGTTCCATCGCCGGTTCCGCGTCTTCTTTTTCGGCCAGACGTTCGACGCCATCGCCCATGAGCATGGCCTTGTCCACGTGCTGCAGGTCCGTATGGAACGCTTCGGCGAGCAGCAGTTTGGCGTCGTGCTGCGGAGTGTCGACGCCCGCCGCACGTAGTTCGTCCGCGGCGGAACGCACCGTTTCGAATACCGTCGCCACCCAATCGCCTTACTTCTGGTTGGCGAGACGATCGGCTTCGTCCGCCTGGATGTCGCTGTCGATCACGGCCTGCAGATCGCCGTCAAGCACGGCGTCGAGGTTGTACGCCTTGTAGTTCGTGCGATGGTCTACGATGCGGTTTTCCGGGAAGTTGTACGTGCGGATACGTTCCGAACGGTCCAGCGAGCGCACCTGGGAATGGCGCATATCGGCGGCCTCGGCGGCCTCCTGCTCGTGTTTCATGGCCAGCAGGCGGCTCTTCAGAACGCGCAGCGCCGCCGCGCGGTTCTGGATCTGGCTCTTCTCGTCCTGCATGTTCACGGTGATGCCGGTGGGGATGTGCGGTCATGCGGACCGCGGAATACGTGGTGTTCACGGACTGTCCGCCGGGGCCGGAGCTCATGAAGATGTCGATTTTGAGGTCTTTCGGATCGATTTCGATCTCATCGTCGTCCTCGTCGCTTCCGGGAAGACGATCACGCCGGCGGCGGAAGTCTGGATACGTCCCTGCGATTCGGTGACGGGGATGCGCTGCACGCGGTGCACGCCGCCTTCGTACTTGAGGGAAGCCCACACGCCGTCCTCCGCGCCGGAGTGCCTTTGGCGCGGATGGCCAGCTGCACGTCCTTGACGCCACCCAGCTCGGTGGTGTTCTCGCTTTGCACGGTGACCGACCAGCCGCGCTTTTCCGCGTATCGCATGTACATACGCAGCAGGTCGCCGGCGAACAGCGCCGCTTCCTCGCCACCGGTGCCGGCCTTGATCTCCATGATCGTGTCACGCGCGTCATCGGGGTCACGCGGAATCAGCGCGGTGCGCAGCTTCTCTTCGGCTGCGGGCAGCTCGCCTTCCAACCGCTTGGCCTCTTCGGCGAAATCGGGATCTTCGGACGCCATCTCGCGGGCCGCCTCCAGATCGTCCTTCACCTGCTTGTATGCGGTGTAGGCGGAAACGATGGCACCCAGTTCGGCGTGGCGCGACCCAGCTTGCGCATCTTGTCGGGATTGGATGCGACCTCCGGCTCGGCCATCTGCTGTTCGATATTGTCGTATTCCTCAAGCGCGGTGACGGCCGCGGGGAATTGTTCGTCTGCCAATGTACGCCTTTTCTTCGTATCTGCGCTTCAGCGGAATCACTCGTCGCTGAACCTTACTCAACCTGTCCATCATATAAGGTGGCGCGGAAGTGCGGTCGTCGGAGGTGGGCGACGGCACGTCGGTAACGAAAAACGCCAGCCCACGAATGGACTGGCGTTTTCATTGCCTAAGCAATAAGACTCACTTGGCCTTCTTGCCGTAACGCTTCTCGAAGCGAGCCACGCGGCCACCGGTGTCGAGGATCTTCTGCTTGCCGG
>ENA-OQAR01000645-OQAR01000645.1-human-gut-metagenome-genome-assembly--contig:-NODE-645-length-10442-cov-4.336306_pt1 | contig 10442 bp, 15 predicted proteins | sample MGYA00242738_ERZ504533 | MGnify/ENA primary metagenome ERZ504533 (study PRJEB26092, sample SAMD00036276) | human gut metagenome | host: Homo sapiens | study: EMG produced TPA metagenomics assembly of...
AGTCAATGCAACAAGCGGAAGTGCTGGAATCGGCAGACAGGCACGTTTGAGGTGCGTGTGTCTATGACGTGTGGGTTCAAGTCCCATCTTCCGCACCAACCAAAAGAGCGCTGAATCGTTGAGATCAGTGCTCTTTTGGTTTATCAGTACCCATTCTTTCAACAAAGCCTCTCACAACGTACATGGAACAAGCAAAAAGGCCGCACAACCTGCGCCACTTTGGTGGCGGCAGCCGTGCGGCCTGGTCTATTTGAATCATTCGTAGGTGCGGCGTCCGGCAAAAATGCACAGAGGGCGGTTACACTTGCCGGTGCCCATCAGCTGGGTGGCGGCACACAGGGTTGCGCCGGCGCTGGAACAGGCGGGGATGCCGTCATAGAACAGCACCTCCCGTGCGGCGCGCTCGGCATCGGCCGAAGAGACCGTCAGCACGGTATCCACTACATAGGGGTTATAGTTTTCCGGCACAAAACCGGGTCCGATGCCGGCAATGCTGTGGTGGCCAATGAACCCGCCGGAAATGGCGGCGCATTCGCTGGGCTCCACGGCCACAATGCGGATCATGCTGTTCCAGGCTTTCAGGTATTCCGCCACGCCGGTAATGGTGCCGCCGCTGCCCACGCCGATCACCACAGCATCGATCGCATCCCCGGCGGCTTTTAAAATCTGGGGACCGGTCACGCGGCGGTGGTATTCGGGGTTATCATCATTGGCAAAGTAGTTGGTAAAGTAACCGTTATAGCGGGCGGCGGTGTCTTTGGCAACCTGTTCCAGCGCACGGCGGCCGCCGCTGCCGCATACCACAATGCGCGCCCCCAGGTTTTGCAGATGCTGCCTGCGGGAAAGCGGCAGGCTGCTGGGCACCACCAGAATGCAGGGGTGGCCTGTGGTGGCGCAGCTTACCGCAAGGGCGGCGCCAAAACTGCCGGAACTGGCTTCCACCACCGGCATACCGGGCTGCAATGTGCCGCGCTCGGTGGCAAAAGCCAGCATGGTTTCGGCCACGCCGTCCTTACAAGTGCCGGTAGCGCCGCCAAAATCCAGATATGCCAATATGCTGGAAGCAAGTTCGTGCCGCCCGGAATACCCCGAAAGCCGCACCACCGGGGAACGGTACACGTCCTGATAATAGCTCTGCAATATTGCCATAGCCTGGCAGACCTCCTTGCAAAAATCAGGCAGGGGAGAACACGCAGTCCGTAAAATCCGCCCCGTTCTGTAAATTTTACCCAATATACAACATATTATATCATATCCGGCGCGGCTTTGTATATGAAAAAAACATATTTTGCCGCAGTTTTTACGGCAAAAATGCTGGGCGGGCACAAAAAGCTGAAAAAAACACAAAAAACAGCCGGATACCGCACCTTTGGGCCTTGACAGTATGACTTTAGAGTGTTATAATTCAAAAGCTGTAAAGAAAAACACTTTACAGCAGTCAGAGGAACAGACAACACAAAGGGGGCACGGCCGTGGCAGCCAAAGCAGGTAAGGACCTTGGGTTTTCCATCCTGCTGGATTATTACGGCATGGTCCTGACGGAAAAACAGCGCAATATTCTGACAGAATATTATAACGATGACCTTTCGCTGGCCGAAATTGCCGAAAATTATGGCATAACCCGCCAGGGAGTACGGGATGCCATCAAGCATGGCGAAGCGACCCTGATGGAGATGGAGGAAAAGTTGGGCACTGCCCGCCGGACCGAAGCCATTCGGGCAGATCTTGCCCGGCTGGAAGAGCTTGTCAGCGAGGTGCGCGTGTGCAATACTGGGTTGTTTGAACCGGATACCCGCGTTCAGCGGGCTACCGAGGAGATGCTGACCATTATTCACCGCCTTGATACGCAGGAGGAACTGCCCGATGGCATTTGAATCTTTAAGCGAGCGTCTGAACGGCGTTTTCAAAAAACTGCGCGGCAAAGGCAAGCTGAGTGAAGCGGATATCAAGGCTGCGATGCGGGAAGTCCGCATGGCGCTGCTTGAAGCGGACGTCAACTACAAAGTCGCAAAGGATTTCTGCGCGCAGGTTTCGGAGCGCGCCATGGGCCAGGAAGTGATGGAAAGCCTGACCCCCGCCCAGCAGGTTGTCAAGATCGTCAACGAGGAACTGACCAAGCTGATGGGCGGCGAGGAACCCCAGACCCTGCACATCAAAAATAAGGGCCAGACCGTTATGATGATGTGCGGCCTGCAGGGTAACGGTAAAACCACCCATGCGGCAAAGCTGGGCCGCTATTATAAAGCCCAGGGCCGCCGCCCACTGCTGGTAGCCTGTGATATCTACCGCCCCGCAGCAATTGACCAGCTGCGCATTGTAGGCGAGCAGGCAGGCGTTCCCGTCTATGAGATGGGCACCGAAAAGCCGGAAAAGATTGCCAAGCAGGCAGTTGAGTACGCCAAAGACCACGGCTATGATATCGTTATCATTGATACCGCAGGCCGTTTGCAGATCGACGACCAGCTGATGGACGAGCTGGTGCGCATCAAGCAGGCTGTTGAGGTGGATGAGACCCTGCTGGTTGTGGATGCCATGTCCGGTCAGGAAGCCGTCAACGTTGCCAAGACCTTTAACGAAAAGGTTGGCATCAGCGGCGTGGTCCTGACCAAGACGGACGGTGACACCCGCGGCGGTGCGGCGCTTTCGGTTCTGGCCGTTACCGGCAAGCCGATCTACTTCCAGGGCACCGGCGAGAAGCTGGATGCGTTGGAGCCGTTTTACCCGGCGCGTATGTCCAGCCGGATCCTTGGCATGGGCGATGTGCTGAGCCTGATCGAAAAGGCCCAGACCTTGCAGAATGACAAGGAAGCTGAAGAAGCCGCCAAGCGAATGATGGCCAACAAGTTCGATATGAATGATATGTTGACCCAGTTCGCCCAGATCCGCAAGATGGGCGGTGCATCCGCGCTGCTGGCCATGATGCCCGGCGCCAACCAGATCAGCTCCGAACAGATGGACCAGATCGATGAAAAGGCGCTGCCCCATATTGAAGCCATCATCTACTCCATGACGCCGGAAGAGCGTGCGCATCCTTCCATCATCAACCCCAAGCGCAAGCGCCGCATTGCGGCGGGCAGCGGCCAGACGGTTGAGGACGTGAACAAGCTGCTGCGCCAGTTTGAAGCCATGCAGAAGATGATGAAAAAGGTCAAGCGCAACCCCAAGGGCTTTATGCGCGCCTTGGCGGAATGAGAGGCCTGCGCTGAGCAGCCTGTTATGAATTTGATATGACCCGTAAGCCTCTCTGGCCCCAGGGTGATATATAAATTGCAAGCCCACGAGGGAAAACCACGGGGCCGTAAAAACAAAATTTTGGAGGATATTTACCATGGTTAAGATTCGTCTGCGCCGCATCGGCGCCAAGAAAGCTCCTTTCTACCGCATTGTTGTTGCTGACAGCCGCTTTGCTCGTGACGGCCGCTTCATCGAAGAGATCGGCTACTACGATCCGACCAAGGAACCCAGCGTTGTCAAGATCGACGCCGACAAGGCTAAGCAGTGGCTGGCCAACGGCGCCCAGGCTACCGATACTGTTCGTGTTCTGCTGAAGAAAGAGAACATCCTGTAATTAAACGGAGGAACGCCACATGCAGGAACTGCTGATTGCCGTTGCCCGTGGCCTTGTGGAAGATAAGGACGCGGTGCAGGTAACGGTTGACCCCGCGCGTGAGGACGGCACGGTTGTGTACCATCTCACGGTGCAGAAGGCGACATGGGCCGCGTGATTGGCAAACAGGGCCGCATTGCCAAGGCAATCCGTGTTGTCATGCGTGCCGCCGCCGTCCGCCAGAACGAAAAAAGTCGTGGTGGAAATCGGCTGATTTTTGCCACCCAGCACTCTGCCGCTTTGCGCGCAGGGTGCTTTTTATTTGCCGCCGCTTTTGTGTGATTTATTCTAGGAGGTTCCCCCTATGCAAAACTATCTGCCCGCCTGCAAAATTGTTTCCACCCACGGTGTCCGCGGCGAAATGAAAGCCCTGCCGCTGTGCGACGGCGCACAGTTCCTGGCCAAGTTCAAGCGCCTGTACGCTGCCGCAAACGGAAGCGGCGAAGTTGCGCTGCGCGGGGTGCGCGCCCAGGGCAATATGCTGCTGGTCAAGTTGGCCGGGGTGGAGGATATGGATGCCGCCCGCGCCCAGGTGGGCAAAACCTACTATTTTGCCAAGGCGGATGCCAAACTGCCGGAGGGCCGCTATTTTATTGATGATCTGATCGGCTGCACTGTGCTGCATGCGGACGATGGCCGCACCCTTGGCATCGTTGCAAAGGTGGACCACCCCGGCGTACAGGATATCTATATCGTGCGCGATGCAGCGGGGGAGGAGCACTGGATCCCTGCCGTGCCGGAGTTTGTGGTGGATGTGGATATTGCGGCCCGCACGGTAAAAATGCGCCCTATTGCGGGTATGTTTGATGAGCCGGTCAACGGCGATGAGGAGTAATTGATGCGCATTGATATTGTCACCCTGTTCCCGGAACTGTGCGATGGCTTTTTGAGCACCAGCATCCTGGGGCGCGCCCGCGCCAAAAACCTGTTTGAGGCGCACTGCCACCAGATCCGGGATTATACCAAAAACAAACAGCGCCAGACGGACGATTACCCCTATGGCGGCGGCTGCGGCATGGTGCTGTATGCTCAGCCCATTGCAGATTGCCTGCGCGCTGTGGCAGACCAGTGCGCCCAGCAGGGCCGCGCCAAGCCCCATGTGGTGTTTTTTGACCGCCGCCGGGCAGCCCTATAACGAGGAGACCGCCCGCCGGCTTTCCAGCTATGAAAGCCTTGCGCTGGTGTGCGGCCACTATGAGGGCATTGACCAGCGCGTGATCGATACCTTTGGCGATGAGGAAATTTCTATCGGCGACTATGTGCTGACCGGCGGCGAGCTGGCCAGCCTGGTGGTGGCAGACAGTGTGCTGCGCCTGCAGCCCGGCGTTCTGGCCGAGGAAAAGGGCTATCAGGACGAAAGCTACTGGGACGGCCTGCTGGAATACCCCCAGTTCACCCGCCCGGAAGTGTGGGAGGGCCAGGCTATCCCGCCGGTGCTGCTGACCGGGGACCACAATAAAAATTGATGCCTGGCGCGGCCGCCAGAGCCGGGAACGCACCCGCCAGCGCCGCCCGGACCTGTATGCCCAGTGGTGCGCCACCCACCCGATCACCCAGATCCCGCGCTGGAAGCGCACCGAGCGTGCCCAGCTGATCAAAGACGGATGCCCAGCTGGATGCAAGCCGCAAAATCTCGTTGCCGAGCTGCCGCACCGTCTGCCGGGATGTATGCACCGAAGCAGGCCTTGCAGAATATACGCCGGAAGCCATGCGCCAGCGCCTGGAAGAAGAGCGCAAGGCGGGCTGGGCATTCTACCTGCACACCACTTCGGATACGCCGGACGGCATGGTGGGTGTCTGCCATAAAACGGGGGAGATCGGCCACCTGTTTGTCACACAGTCCGCCCGCGGCAGCGGCATTGGCACAAAGCTGCTGGATTTTGCGCGCAAAAACTTGCGGACACGCCCGGCCCTGGCCTGGCCGTCGCTGGATGTAAACACGGCGGCCATCGGCCTTTACCGGCGCATGGGCTACCTGCGGATGGCGTGCGGAACATGTACCAGCCGGGGGTGGATGTAGCATTCTGCAAGCCCTGCAAAGAGCTTGTTATGCGCTATCAGCCCCAGGATCAAGGCTGAACCTGCGGTATTCTGTCGGTTTTTCGTACAGGTTTTGTAGTCTATCTACAATCCGGTTGAAAATAAACTGGTAAAGTTGCACAAGCGGGCCCGGCGCGATTTGTGCCAAATGCGGAATCCTGCCAAAATTGCAAATTTACACTGTACAAAGTCGAACAAATGGGATAAAATATAAACAATCAAGGCGGCACTGATTGTGCAATACCGCCTGAAAGGAGCCCGCGGTAGAGAACTTGGGCGTATCTTTTCATATAAGTAGGAGAGAATAATTATGTACGTTAAAGAAGTTACCGTTGAGAATCAGGTAGGTCTGCACGCTCGTCCGGCCACCTTCTTCATCCAGAAGGCAAACGAGTATAAGTCTTCCATTTGGGTCGAAAAGGAAGAGCGCCGCGTCAACGCTAAGTCCCTGCTGGGTGTTCTGAGCCTCGGCATCGTTGGCGGCACCACCATCCGTATCATTGCTGACGGCACCGATGAACAGGCTGCTGTGGATGGTCTGGTCAAGATGGTCAACTCCGGCTTCTCTGAATAATCAGATCTTTTGTTTTTGCGGCGGGTGACTGGTCACCCGCCTTTTTTTGTCTGTGCGGCCATGCCGCGCAGACAAAAAATCACTCACCACCCTTATTCAAAAACCATGACAAAACAAGAACTCTACAAAAAAGCCTGTATGCTCCCGCTGCTGCCGGGGGTGTATATCATCCGCGATAAAACGGATACCATCATCTATATTGGCAAAGCCAAGCGCCTGCGCATCCGTGTTTCACAGTATTTCCGCGAGGGCGTGCCCCATGACGCGAAGGTCACCCAAATGATCAACCACGCATTTGCGTTCGATGTCATCGTCTGCCAAAGCGAATTTGAGGCCCTGGTGCTGGAAGCCAGCCAGATTAAGGCCCATACGCCAAAGTATAATATCTTGCTCAAAGATGATAAGGGCTACAGCTATGTAAAGATCACCCACGGCCCCTGGCCGCGTATTTCTGCTGCCCTGCAAAAGGACGATGAGAACGCCGATTATATCGGCCCGTTCACCTCGGCTTTTGCGGTGCGGGAGATGGTGGAAACTGCCCAGAACTGTTTTTTGCTGCCCCGCTGCAATAAAGAGTTCCCGCGTGATATCGGCAAGGGCCGCCCCTGCCTGAATGCCCATATCGGCAAGTGCATGGCCGTGTGCGGCGGCAAAATCACCTGCGAAGCTTACAATGAGGCCGTGCAGGGGGCTCTGCGCATGATCCGGTATGGCAAAAAAGATATCGTCAAGCAGCTGAAAGAGAAGATGCAGGCGGCGTCTGACCGGCTGGATTTTGAAACAGCCGCCCTGCTGCGGGATCAGATCGCGGCCATTGACCGCGTGGCGGCGGGCCAGAAGGTGGTTATGGATGCCGGGACAGAGATGGACGTCATCGCGCTGGCGGGCACCACCCGCGCGGTATGCGCAGCGGTGCTGCGCTACCGGGATGGCCGCCTGACCGATAAGCGGGAGTTCGTCTTTCATGATACGACCGATATCGAAGCCGTGCGGGAGGAATTCCTGCCCCAGTATTATCTGGATGGCGAGACGATCCCCAAAACCATTGCGGTGGATACCCTGCCGCCGGACGCCGAAGCGCTGAACCAGGCGCTGAACGAAGCACGCGGCAGCAAGGTGGAGCTGTATGTGCCCCAGCGCGGCGATGTGGCCAAGCTGGTAACAATGGCCTACACCAACGCTGTGGAGCGCCTGGGGCGCGAGAGCGGCCGCTATACCCGCGAGGAAAAGCTGCTGGAAGAAGCCGCCCAGGTGCTGGGCCTGAAACCCCGCCGAGGGTGATTGAAAGCTATGATATTTCCAACTGGGGCGATGGCTCCAGCGTGTGCGGTATGGTGGTGTTCAAGGATGGCAAGCCTTACCGCGCCGGCTACCGCCGCTTTAAGATGCGCACCGTTGCCGGCACGGACGACTATGCCTCTATGGCGGAAACGCTTTCCCGCCGGGCTGCGGAGTACGAGGCGGCCCGGCGCGGCGAAAAGCCGGATAATGAAACCAACCAGTTTGCCACCATGCCGGATCTGCTGCTGATCGATGGCGGCCGCGGGCAGGTGAGCGCCGTTAAACAGGCACTGCGCGGCACGGCACTGGAACATGTGCCCACCTTTGGCATGGTCAAGGATGACCACCACCGCACCCGCGCCATTGTGGATGATGCGGGCGGGGAAATCGCCATCAACCGGCACCGCAATATCTTTACCTTTGTGACCAATATCCAGGATGAAACCCACCGCTATGCCAACGATTACCGCAAGCGGATGATGCACAAAAAAGTCCTATGCGGCAACCCTGACAGAGCTGCCCGGCGTTGGCCCCAAGACCAGCGCGGCACTGCTGGCACATTTCAAAACCGTAACGGCAGTCAAGCAGGCGTCTATTTCGGATCTGGAAGAGGTCAAGGGCATCAGCCACGCCAAGGCGGAGAACATTTATAATGCTCTGCGCCAATAAACTCACGCCGGCAACGGCAGGAGAGGGGAAAAAACGGCTGGATTGCAGGCCGGGTTGTAAAATAAGAATGAATGACGGTAAACTCCCTTGACAAGCGGATTTGAACCATCCATAATGTATAAGGCAACACCGCACAATTCCCGCCTTACGGCTTAAGCACCGCTTCGGCGGCTGCGGCACGGCATCTGCGTTGCCAAAATGCTCGATAATACACAAAGTATTATCTGCGCTTTTGGCTTAGCAGCTGCCGCACCTCGCTCGCCGTATCGGCACTTAGAATTATGCGGTATTGCCATAAGTGCAACTGTTTATCCCGAATAGGAGTGCTCTGGCTTGAGCTTCCCAGCGGGATGGGTGGCTGCCATATAACAAATGAAAGGCAGGCGGCCTAACATGATGCGTGTGATTGCAGGTACAGCCCGCGGCAAAAATCTTGCTGCGCTACCGGGGGAGGATGTTACCCGCCCCACCATTAACCGCGTAAAGGAGGCAATGTTCTCCAGCGTACAGTTCTCTGTGCCCGGCGCGCGCGTGCTGGACTTGTTTGCAGGCAGCGGCCAGCTTGGCATTGAGGCATTATCCCGCGGGGCCAAGCGCTGTGTTTTTCTGGATGCTTCCCGCGAGGCGATCCAGATCGTGCTGGCCAACTGCAAAACGGCGGGCGTGTTTGCGCAGAGCCGGGTCATCCCGGATGATGCGTTCCATTTTTTGGCCACCACGCAGGAAGAGTTTGATCTTGCCCTGCTGGACCCGCCGTACCACCACGGCACGGTAGCCAAAGCACTGCCGCAGCTGGCAGCGCACATGGCCCCTGGCGGTGTGGTGCTGTGTGAAACAGAACTGGACGCCGAGCTGCCGGAACAGGTTGAGGGGCTTGTTTTGGCAAAACAATATAAGTACGGCAAGATTTTGGTAAGCCGCTATGAGAAAGAGGAACAGCTATGAATGTTGAGGAACTGCTGGATATGCTGGAGGAAACGCTGGAGGAGGGTACCGCTGTGCCGTTTGCCGCCGCCAAGCGTGTGGTAGATGTGGACCGCTGCCGCGATATCGTGGATGAGGTGCGCAATAACCTGCCCGATGAACTGCGCGACAGCAAAAAGATTGTGGCAGACCGCGAGCAGATTTTAAAGACGCCCAGACCGATGCGGATAACATCATCAAGCAGGCAGAGGAACGCGCACGGGTACTGGTATCGGACAAAGAGATCACCAAGCGCGCACAGAAGATGGCCGTGGAGCTGGTGAACGCCGCACAGGCACAGGCGAAAAAGATCAACAATGCCTCCGCGGCTTATTGTGAGAATATCCTCAAAAACTCGGAGGAAGTTCTGGCCCGCAGTGTGGCGGATATCAAAAATACCCGCATGAACCTGCGCAACCTGGCCAGCCGCGGCCCCCATGGCCCACAGAAACCGAATCTGTAAAATCGGCCCCCTGTGCGGGCTTTGTGAAAGAGATCTGCACGGTTCCTGCCCCGCAAACAACAAATAAGACAGCATTTGTGAAAACTTTATGGCCCCGCAGCGCTTTTTGGCGCTGTGGGCTTGCTTTTTGTCCCGTCGATTTGGTACTATATAAGTGTTCCAGTGGGTAAAAGTGGGCAGTTTGGGGTTAAAGTGGTGAGTTATCCACACATTCCACAAGGTTGTTAACCGCGAAATTCCGCTGAAACGCTAAAAAAGCGACAGTTCCAACCGGGAAGGGGGCGGGTTCGACAATGTTCATGGGTCAGTATGACTACGCAGTGGACGCAAAGGGCCGTCTGAATTTCCCCGCAAGTTCCGGGATGGAATGGGCGAAACCTTTATCGTGACCCGCTGGCTGGACCATTGCCTTGCCGCGTTCCCGCCGGAGGAGTTTGAAAAAGTGGCCCAGCGCATTGCCGAAAAAGGTATGGTAAAGGGCCGCAATGTCAGCCGTATGCTGTATTCCTCTGCGGTGGAAGTAACACCGGATAAGCAGGGCCGCATTCAGCTGCCCGCAAAACTGCGGGAATACGCCAACCTGGACCACGATGTGAGCGTGATCGGCAACCGCAACTTTGCGGAGATCTGGAACACCCAGGATTGGGAAGCCCGCCAGGCGGAAAGCGATGAAGATTTTACCGCCGCAATGGAAGACCTTGATTTTTAAGATACAGGTAATACCGCATAATTCTAAGTGCCGATACGGCGAGCGAGGTGCGGCAGCTGCCAAGCCAAAAGCGCAGATAATACTGGATGCTGCAAAGGTGAGCGCGCCAGTGGCGGAAACAGCGAACCGAAGCAGG
>ENA-OQAR01000646-OQAR01000646.1-human-gut-metagenome-genome-assembly--contig:-NODE-646-length-10430-cov-2.348248_pt1 | contig 10430 bp, 12 predicted proteins | sample MGYA00242738_ERZ504533 | MGnify/ENA primary metagenome ERZ504533 (study PRJEB26092, sample SAMD00036276) | human gut metagenome | host: Homo sapiens | study: EMG produced TPA metagenomics assembly of...
AAATATTTTTACCACCGGAGGTCCTATACACGAAAAATCTGTTCCATATAGTTCCTCCACAACAACTGTTGGTTGTATTTTTCTGTAGTTTTATACCATATGTTCAAAATTTGTCAAGCCTGTTGACAATAAAAATCTATAAGCGCAAAATCCCGCATAGTGACATACTCCCACCACTTAAATCTTATAGATTTTGATGTGGGGGTTCCTGCTCAATTGCCCTTCAGAGCAAAGATAAAACAGGCTATCCCCCGCGTGTCCCGCGGTTTTTATAAGTACGGATGCGAACTTTTTTATTGTGTTATCATGCACATTCTATAAGGATCCGTTTTCCTTCGTTCATGATATTGAATGCCGCATTCACATCACGATCCATTCTGTTTCCACATTCACAGTAATAAATTCTTTCAGATAAAGACAAAATCTGGATGTGTCTGTACAAAGAACAGAAATTAATTTTGTGAGATTTTCCTGAGATATGATATTAAAAGAATGTTCTATTATTTTAGGATAACGAAATTCCAGCTGAGAAAGATGATTGATATATCCCTGCTTTTCTCCATATTGAAGGATACTGTGGAATAAAATAAGAATGTTTTTATGGTGCGGGAAGAAAGCCCTTCTTTTTTCAGTTTTTCGGAAAATCTGTATATAGAATCTGATGAGATATATTTTACAGGAATGTCCCCAAATTCAGGAATAATATGTATGCTGATCAAAGTTTCATAACAGGTATAAGTACTGATCTTTACAGTGTATCGAACAGATGCCAGCCATTCCTGATTAAGGTTCCGAAAGAGGATTTTTCTTCCGATATTTGTCTGTGGCCTGTTTTTACATAAAATTGCCAGCTTTTTTCTTTTTTTACAGAATCATAAGTGTGAGCATATACATAGCCATACTGAATCCGGCCATTTTGGTCACGGGATTTTTTCATAGCGCGCTTCCCATCTTCCATCTTTTTCTCTTTTCTGATATTTTCCCCTTTTTCTAGGCATAATTGCAGTCTCCTTTTTTCATTCATTATAGCAAAAGCCTGACCATTTTTTGTGACCACGAATCGGCGAAAAAAAGGAAGCCAGGTGGCGTATTTAGGAATATCTCACACCCAAAAAAGAGCATAACCTGCTAAATATAGTGCATTTTTTCGTAGCTTGACAACACATATTGCCGATGCTATCATTGTTTATGATTCGGAAACTATGTATAATTGAGAAAACAGGTGTCGCTTATGGAAATGATAAGCGACATTTTTACCCCCAAAAAACAGGCAGGCCTCTCTTATAAAAAGAAGCCTGCCTGTTTTTATTTATGATATGTATTTACCGTTTCTTAATCCTCGTATCCATTCGGATTCTGGCTCTGCCATTTCCAGGAGTCTGCACACATCTCGCGGATTCCGTTCTCTGCTTTCCAGCCAAGTTCTCTCTCAGCTTTGGATGCATCGGAGTAGCAGGTTGCGATGTCTCCAGGGCGGCGTGCTTTGATCACGTATGGGATCTTAACACCTGTAGCTGCCTCGAAGTTCTTAACGATGTCGAGAACGCTGTAGCCTTTACCTGTTCCAAGGTTGTAAATGCTTAATCCGGATTTATCTTCCAGTTTCTTGAGGGCTTTTACATGGCCTTTGGCAAGATCTACTACGTGGATGTAGTCACGGACACCTGTTCCGTCCGGTGTATCGTAATCGTTTCCGAATACGCCGAGTTCTTTCAGTTTACCTACTGCAACCTGTGTGATGTATGGCATCAGGTTGTTCGGGATACCGTTCGGGTTCTCACCGATGGTTCCGCTCTTATGAGCACCGATCGGGTTGAAGTAACGAAGAAGAACTACATTCCACTCCGGATCTGCCTTCTGGATATCTGTAAGGATCTGCTCCAGCATGGATTTCGTCCAGCCATATGGGTTGGTGCACTGTCCCTTCGGGCACTCCTCTGTGATCGGGATGATTGCCGGATCTCCGTATACGGTCGCTGAGGAAGAGAAAATAATATTCTTGACATTATGCTTTCTCATCACATCCACAAGTGTCAGGGTTCCTGCGATATTGTTCTCATAATATTCCCATGGTTTGGCAACGGATTCACCTACTGCTTTCAGTCCTGCGAAATGAATACAGGAGTCGATCTCTTCTTTGTCAAAAACTTCATTCATTGCGTCACGGTCCAGAATATCTGCTTTATAGAATTTCACCGGTTTTCCTGTGATCTTGGATACTCTGTCCAGAGCCTTCTCACTGGAATTACATAAATTGTCAACTACTACAACATCATATCCTGCGTTCTGCAGTTCTACAACGGTATGACTTCCAATGTATCCTGCTCCACCTGTTACTAAAATTGCCATAGTTTTTCTCCTCCTCTACTGGATCTAACTGTTCCTGTTTATTTTAGCACTGTTCCACTGTTTCCACAATAGCTGAAACCCAGGTTTACTACCTGACTTTTCCCATATCTTTGGAAGTTTCTCAGAAATTTCCGGTTAATCCCAAAGTCCCTGCGGATAAAGTCCCTGATCTTTCAGTTTCTGGATTGCCGCAACCACTACCGGTTTGTCTTCTTTATAAGTGACTCCGTACCATTTATCCTGTGTGGTAAGGACTTTTGACGGTCGCTTTTCTTTTCTTTTAAAAGTTCATCCACTACAAACGGAAGGAAATATTCACATTTCAGAGGATTCTCCGGAATATTCTTCTGGAGAAATACAGGAAAACGGTTTACCAGCTCTTTCATAAAACCGCCGGTAAAGCCCCACATGTTCATGGATACCGGTGTGTCTCCCGGAAGGCTGATCCATGTTTTTCCATCGTCTTCTGTGTAGGCTGCTCCGCCATCACGTTTCTCGATGTGGGTTCTCTCATTGATGTCCGCAAGATACCCATCTGCATCTGTCTCGCAGACACCACGGGATACATAACCGTTGTCTGTCAGTGTATTCTCCAGACGATAACCCACCATCATATACTGGGCAGGAACGGCATCCTCCTGCGCCTGAGCCAGAAAATCATATGCCATCTTAAAAGCATGTGTTCCATAATAATCATCTGCATTGATCACCACAAACGGGCCGTCAATAACTTCAGCACAGCTTAATACGGCATGTCCCGTTCCCCACGGTTTCACACGTCCTTCCGGAACCTGAAAGCCTTCCGGAATATTATTCAGATCCTGATGGACATACACGATTTCCACCTTATCGCTTAAACGGTCACCGATGGCATCGCGGAAATCCTGCTCGTTTCTTTTTTATGATAAATATTACTTTTTAAAGCCTGCACGTACTGCATCATAAATGGAAAAGTCCATGATGATATGACCTTCCTGATCTACAGGATCGATCTGCTTCAGTCCGCCGTAGCGGCTTCCCATTCCTGCTGCCATTACTACCAGAACCGGCTCTTTCATAATCTTGTTCCTCCTGCTATTTTAGAGATTCGGGGATTTTTCCCCTTACATAGTTCGGGCCGGTCAGATTCTCATCCGGCGGCCTTTGAACCTCGTTTTATTATACTACACTTCCCCTGGAATCCTACTGCTTCTTTCCATTTTATCCCCGGGCCTGATCTTTTCCAGGAAAAACAATCTCCATTCTGGTTCCCTCACCCTGCTCACTTTCCACATGGATCTGTGCATGATGAAGGGTTGCTCCATGTTTTACAATGGAAAGGCCAAGCCCTGTTCCGCCAGTCTGCCTGGAATGGCTTTTGTCCACCCTGTAAAAACGCTCAAAGATCCTGCCCTGTTCACTTTTCGGAATGCCGATTCCATCGTCTACCACACAGTAAAACGGATTTCCCTTACGGTTTCCGACCATGATACGCACATGACCATTCTGTTCTGTATAGCGCACCGCATTATCCGCAATGTTAAAAAACATCTCATACAGCACATGACGGACACCCTGGATCTTCTCGGAACTTCCTGTAAGCTCCAGGGATATATTTTTCTTTTCCGTCTGGATGGACGGAGATTGTTCTGTACATCTTCCGCAAAGCTCATAAAGGTCCACTTCCTCAAAAGGAACTTCACTGTTGCTTTCATCCAGTCTGGACAGCTGTATGATATCTGCTACCAGATTGGAAAGACGTACCGCCTCATGATAAATCCTTCCGGAAAATTCCTGGACATGATCTGCCGGAACCATTCCGTTCATCATCAGCTCCGCATATCCGGAAATGGACATCAGCGGTGTTTTCAGCTCATGGGATACATTGGCCGAAAATTCTTTCCGGATTTCTTCGGCCTCTTTCAGCTCTTTTACCTGCTGCCGGATCTGACGGTTCTGCTCATCCACCCGCACAAGAAGGGGGCGTAATTCTTCGTAGCACACATTGTTCAGCGGATGCTCCAGGTCCAGATCATTGATCGGTTTGATCAGCTCCCTGGTCTGCCTCTCGACAAACGCAAACTCCAGGATCAGGACCAGTACCATCAGGATTCCAAGAACCGCAAGGCTTGAAATCCAGGTAGAATATACAGAATCTACCGTCTTTCCTACCCTTAAGACATTCCCGTTATCCAGCCGCACCGCATAATAAAAAAGTCTTTTTTGGCAAATGTCTCGGAATAACGGATACTTTCACTTTTTTCCGTCTTTTTTCCGCTTCCATAAACTCCGGACGGTTGCTGTGATTTTCCAGTTTTTCCGGGGATGTCTGGGAATCAAAAAGTACGGTTCCGTCTTTTTTGGATCAGTGTTACACGGCTGGAGGATACTGCCCGCAGTCTTTTTGAGAGAAACGTATCTCCATATTCTTCCATGCCAAGGCAGATGTACCTGGCCTCCTCGCGGACCCCATTTTGCATGTAAGTGTTGAATTTACTGTAAGTGACCACACTTGCTGCCAGAAAGGTGATCAGGACAGCAAGGACGATCATAATACTTGTATGATTCAGGATCTTTTTTTTTTCATAAGTGATCTCCGATCCGGTATCCGACTCCGCGCACAGTCTCGATCAGATTTCCTGCCTCACCCAGTTTCTGCCGGAGGGTTCGCACATGTACATCCACCGTTCTTGTCTCACCGTCAAAATCATATCCCCAGACATGACACAAGATCTGATTTCTGGACATAACCAGGCCTTTATTCTCAAGAAGATACTCCAGCAGTTCAAATTCCTTTCTGGTAAGCTCTTTCAATTCGCCCTGATAGCTGACTTCATGACGGGCTACATTAACCCGGAGGTCTTTGCAGTGCAGTTCCCGCTCCTCGTTCTGTCTTGCGCAGCGCCTGAGAACTGCTTTTACCCTGGCTACAAATTCCATCATTCCAAAAGGCTTCGTGATATAATCATCCGCACCGCCCTCCAGACCTTTCACCTTATCAAATTCCGCTTCTTTGGCAGTGACCATGATCACCGGGATATCCCTGGTCCTGGTATCGCTTTTCAGCCGTTTCAGAATATTATATCCATCTTCTCCCGGGAGCATAATGTCCAGAAGGATCAGTTCCGGCAGGCTTTTTTTTCATCGCTGCGTCAAACTCCACTCCTGTCTCAAACCCCTCCGCCTCGAATCCGGTTGTCTCCAGGGTATAGACAAGAAGCTCCCGGATGTTTCGTTCATCTTCCACACAGTAGATCATTCCACATCCCTCTCCGTTCGTTACACCGGCTGTTTTTTTGTCAGCCGTATTTTTATTTTTCTGTTTTCAGTATAACTATTTCTTTTTACTGCACAAGCCTGGTTCTCCACACTTTTGCGGATAGCCAGGGCATATGAAAGCCGACATTTCTATCAGCCTTTTATGATTCTGTTTTTATGCACCAGCGGTTACTGTTTTATCCTTTGCTATTCTTCGGATAATGTTGGAAGCTGATACTGTCTGCGGATCAGCTCCAGTTCCCGGTAGAATGTTTCATCCGGGCTGTGCTTGATCTGTTTCAGGTGCTGATGCGTATCAAAGGAATCTTCATGAACCTGGGTTACACAGACGCCGATGTTGGAACAGTGGTCTGCCACCCTCTCCAGGCTGGTAGTCACATCAGAAAGGATAAATCCCATTTCAATGGTACATTCTCCTGCGCGAAGTCGCTGGATATGACGGTATTTCAGCTCCTTGCTCAGCTCATCGATCACTTCTTCCAGAGGTTCGATCTCACGGGCCAGCTGTACATCCTGATTTTCGTAAACCTTATAGGCGATATCCACGATATCCTCCACCGCATGTTCCATGACACGAAGTTCCTCCAGAGCTTTTTCGGAGAACTTCAGTCCTTTTTCATGAAGCTCCTGGGCAGATTCCATAATATTCACGCCGTGATCGGAAATTCTCTCAAAATCACCGATACAGTGAAGCATAATGGAAATGCTGTGGCTGTCATGCACAGAAAGATCTTTCTGGTTCAGTTTTACAAGATAGGTTCCAAGCTCATCCTCGTAACGGTCCACCTTTTTTTCCGATTCTTCAACTGCCTTCTTTCCGTCTGCACTGTAATGCTTCAGGAGATCCAGAGCTGTAAACAGAGTTCTGTGGGAATCCTCTGCCATTTTTTTTTTTGCGGCATTTCGGCTCTGCTCAACTGCAAATGAAGGCTTTTCCAGAAAACGGCTCTCCAGGATCATGAAATCCGGATCTGCTGCCACGCTGTCTCGGTTTCTTCTTTTTTTGTCCCGGATGGTAAGACAGGCGAGTTTCTCCAGCCATTTTCCAAAAGGAAGCAGAACCAGTGTTGCTGTAACATTAAAGGCACTGTGCAGGATCGCGATTCCCGCCGGTGTTGCAGCCTGTGGCATAAATGAAAAATGCACTGCCGCATTTACCGTATAGAATACTGCCATAAAAAGCACAGTTCCGATCAGGTTAAAATACAGATGGATCATTGCCGCACGTTTGGCATTTACATTCGCACCAATGGCAGAAGAATAGCTGTGATACAGGTTCCGATATTCTGTCCCATGATGATCGGAAGCGCTGCACTGAACGGTACCATTCCGGTAAGGCAAAGTGCCTGCAGGATACCGACAGATGCGGAAGATGACTGAATGATCGCAGTAAGCACCGCACCGGCCACAACTCCCAGCAGAGGATTTGAAAATTTCACAAGCATTCCGGTAAATTCCGGTACATCTGCCAGCGGTTCAACAGCTCCGCTCATGGCACTCATTCCATACATCAGAATTGCAAATCCCACAAAAATGGTTCCCACATCTTTTTTCTTCTGGCTCTTTGTAAACATGATCAGAATTACGCCAACCAGAGCAAGAATCGGTGAAAATGATGTCGGTTTAAAAAGCCGGATAATAAAGTTATCACTCTGGATTCCGGTAAGACTTAAGATCCAGGATGTTACTGTGGTACCGATATTTGCACCCATGATAATTCCCACTACCTGGGAAAGTTTCATGATTCCCGAGTTTACAAAACCTACAACCATAACCGTGGTTGCTGATGAAGACTGGATCACAGCGGTTACACCCATTCCTAGAAGAACCGCTCTGATCGGGCTCGATGTAAGGGTTTCCAGAATACGTTCCAGTTTTCCACCTGCGACTTTCGCAAGTCCGTCTCCCATTAAGTTCATTCCATAAAGGGAAAATAGCAAGGCCGCCAAGCAATGCCAGTACGCTGAAAAAGTCCATAATACTCTCCTTCACTTTCTCTTTTAGATATGTTTATTTCCTTTTTTCTCATTTCAACGTTTTTCATGATAGCGGCCCTTTGTAAAGTTTTCCCCACCGGAATGTAAAATCTATGTAAAAAATAAGACAAAAGACCTGATTGCAGGTCTTCTGCCTTAGATTCTTTTTCGTGATAATTCTCCGGTAATCCGGATTTTCAGAGAAGTGTCCTATATATCGGACACCGGTTTTCTGTAATTGAAAGCTTCAATCAGAATCCGCGGATCTCCTCATCCTCGGAACCTGTTTTATCGATAGACTTGATCACAAGGTAATAACTGTAATCATCATTGACCTTCACTTCGACCCGGTCACCGACGCGATGTCCCCGAAGTGCTTTTCCAATAGGGGATTCAATGCTGACACGGTTCTCCATGGAATTTCCACGGATGGAAGTGACTAGCTTGTACTTTTCCACTTCATTGTCTTCTTCAAAAAGCACTTCTACGATATCATCCATCCCCACTTCATCATCTCTGGAATCATCGGATACAATGGATGCCGTCTTCAGCATTCTCTCCAGATAACGGATACGGCTCTCGTTCTGGTTCTTATGTTTCTTGGCTGCATAGTACTCAAAGTTCTCACTTAAATCTCCCTGGGCACGTGCTTCCTTAACTGCCTCAATGGCTTCCTTACGGACTACCAGTTTACGGTGTTCGATCTCCTGCTCTATTTTTTCAACATCCTTGCGGGTAAGCTGTTCTCTCATTCTTCTGGCATCTCCTTTTCTTTACAGCATTCAGGCTGATCCTGCATCTGTTCTACACTTCCTGCAGTCCTGTGTCACGGATACAGAATTTCCCGAAAGGTTACCGGAAATACCATAGCAGATACGCCTCACTTTGTCAAACAGCGCAGGCCTGTTCTTCTTCTCTGTGCTGATGCACCCGCTGTTCAATATAACCTGCATATGTTCCTTGGGAATATCCAGTAGCATGGAAAATTCAGAATAGAGATGATCCTCTGCCAGTTTCAGATACCGTTCATCTGTAGCGGTTGTTTTTTTGCCATGAGATAATCTGGCCTGTTTGCGAATATAGATTGTCTTGATGATCCGGAGAAGATCTCTGCATTCGCAGGTGCGGATACATTTTTTGTAGCTGTCTTCCCTGAATTTTTCGTTCTCAATACTCAGTGTCTCTATGGAAGGAATTTCGTCGATCAGTTTCTCAGCTTCTTCTTTTGTAATGATTCCACGAAGCACCTGTTTCCCGCCTTCCACCGGTGTAAAAATCTTTCCTTCCGTCTCCCCTCCCGGCCTTAATATATAATAAAGTCTCTCCGAGGAGGAACCGTCCATCTTCATTGTAGTAACTCCCGTCACCTGGCAGATTCCGGTACGGCCATACACAACATATTCGCCTGTTTCAAACATTTTTCCACATCCTTTCATTTTTTGCTTTTTCTTCTGTTATCGTGGCGTCTTATTGTGCTCTGTGAGCATTTCAATGTCCTTGAATTGCTCTAATGAAAACTCCCTGCCAGGGTATATATCCGGACAGGGAGCTTCTCACTGAGGATTCTATCCTTATTTTACTACTTTTCCCATTTATTTGCAAAAGAATTCAAAAAAGTTTTTTTTATTTTTGTGAAATATTCTGGTTGACTTTTTAATAAGTTATACCTACTTAATAATATTGTTCCATTACTATACAAAAAAGAACCCTGATAACTAAATTACCAAGGTTCTTCCATATTTCCGTAAGAAACTAAATCATATAATCTTAGCTTCTTGCTCTTTCTTCTAATAAAGCTTTAACTTCTGCTTCTGTTTCTAACTGCATTACTTCATCTACTAATGCTTTACATTCATCCATTGTCCACAGAGACATTACTTTTCTTGTAGCAAGAATTGCTGTAGCACTTACTGAGAATTCGTTTAATCCGAATCCTAATAATACTGGTACTAATAATGGATCGCTTGCTGCTTCTCCACACATACCTGCCATGATGTCTTCTTTGTTTGCAGCTGAGATGATATTTCTGATAGAACGAAGTACAGCTGGATTGTATGCAGAGTACAGATATGCAACATCTGGGTTACCTCTGTCGGCTGCCATTGTGTATCCAGTTAAATCGTTTGTACCGATACTGAAGAAGTCTGCTTCTTTTGCAAGAATGTCAGCAATTAAGCTTGCTGCAGCAGTTTCCATCATAACACCAACCTGGATGTCTTTGTCGTATGCGATACCTTCTGCATCTAATTCCTGTTTCAGTTCTTCGATAATTGCTTTAACAGCACGAAGCTCGTCTACACATGTTACTAATGGTACCATGATACGAACTTTTACCGAAGGCACTTGCACGTAATAATGCACGAAGCTGTGGTTTGTAAATATCTTCTTTTCTCTGTAAGCAGAAACGTACTGCTCTGAATCCTAAGAATGGATTCTCTTCTGTTGGAAGTCCAAGATATGGAAGTGCTTTATCTCCACCGATATCCAGTGTACGGATGATCACTGGTTTACCGTCAAGAGTTTCAGCTACTTTCTTGTATGCTTCAAACTGAGCTTCTTCTGATGGAATCGCATCGCTTTCCATGAATAAGAACTCAGATCTGAATAATCCAACACCTTCTCCATCACGCTCTAAGACACCTTCTGCTTCGTCTGGTCCACCGATGTTAGCAACCAGTTCCACAACATGTCCGTCTGCTGTCTGGGATTTCTGTCCAACAAACTTCTGAAGGGCAGCTTTCTCTTCTAAGAATTTTGCTTTCTTAGCTTTATATTCTTCTACAACAGATGCTTCAGGATTGATGAATGCTTCTCCTGTTGATCCGTCAAGAACAACTTCATCTCCAT
>ENA-OQAR01000647-OQAR01000647.1-human-gut-metagenome-genome-assembly--contig:-NODE-647-length-10416-cov-1.790261_pt1 | contig 10416 bp, 16 predicted proteins | sample MGYA00242738_ERZ504533 | MGnify/ENA primary metagenome ERZ504533 (study PRJEB26092, sample SAMD00036276) | human gut metagenome | host: Homo sapiens | study: EMG produced TPA metagenomics assembly of...
TCATTTGAATCATCGGGTATTACTGGAGGCCGATGGTGACTCCCTTCCGCTATATGAGCGAATAAATTTTGTTTCAATATATTCTTCCAATCTCGAAGAGTTCTATAAGATACGTGTGGCAGAACATAAAGCGATTGCTTCGGGCGGTCACAGTGATGATATTACTCAGGAAGAGGCAAAACATCTTATTCATCAGATAACCGAGGTGGTGAATGAGCAGATGGAAGACCGTATTCGCATTTATGAACGCAAGCTGATTCCTGCTTTGCGTGAACAGCAGCATGTGGTGTTTTACCAAAGCAAGCAGGAGGTGGAGCCCGTGCATACGGAGTTCATCAGGAACTTCTTCAAAGAGGAGATTTTTCCTTATTTGCAGCCCCGTGCCTGTATGTAAGAATCGCATCAAAGACTTTTTTTTGCGTGACAACCGTCTTTTATCTTTCGGTGCGTGTCATCCGTCGTGACACCAGTGAGAAGGAATATTATATCATCAAAACTGCCATATAGCAAAGTGCCCCCGTTTCATCGAGCTTCCCCGGGTGGGTGAGTATTTCTATCTGATGTATATGGAGGATATCATCAAGGCAAATATTGACCGTATGTTTCCCGGCTATGAGTTGGATTGCAGCTATTGTTGCAAGATATCGCGTGATGCCGATATTTTTGTCGATGATGCCGAAAGTTCTGAAAAGATGGTAGAGCAACTGAAAAAGAAGGTGAAGAAGCGCGAAGATAGGGGCGGTATGTCGTTTTGTGTATGACCGCAAGATGCCTGTGGACTATCTGGAATTCCTTGTGGATGCCTTTGACATCAATCGTGATGAGCTGGTTCCGGGTGACAAGCATCTCAACCTTGAAGACTTGTCGCATTTGCCCAATCCTAATCGTGGTAATGAAGCACCGGTCAAGCCGGTACCTATGAAACTGAATTATCTGGATGAAAAAGAATCCATCTTCCGATATGTCAATAAGCGTGATTTGCTGTTGCACTTCCCCTATCATTCGTTTGACCATTTTATCCATTTCCTTTACGAAGCGGTGCACGACCCTTCTTGCAAAGAGATTATGATTACCCAGTATCGGGTGGCAGAAAACTCGGAGGTTATCAATACGCTGATAGCTGCTGCACAAAACGGTAAGCAGGTGACTGTCTTTGTGGAGCTGAAGGCACGTTTTGATGAAGAAAATAATTTGGCGACGGCCGAACTGATGGAGAAAGCGGGAATACACATTATATATAGTATTCCGGGACTGAAAGTGCATGCGAAGGTGGCATTGGTGCTTCGCCGCAACAAGGAAGGAAAGCAAGTGCGCAGCTATGCTTATATCAGTACGGGGAATTTTAATGAGAAAACGGCAACGGTATATGCCGATTCGGGTTTGTTTACTTCGAATGAAGTAATTGTCAATGACTTGCATATGCTTTTCCGTGTGTTGCGTAAGGAGGTGGCTGAACCGAAATTCAAACGTCTGCTGGTGGCACGGTTCAATCTGTTGCCGGAGTTGCGCAGGCGGATTGGTTATGAAATAAATATGGCGAAAGCCGGAAAAGAGGCACATATCATTTTGAAAATGAATGCACTGCAAGACCCGGCTATGATTGATGAACTCTATAAGGCGAGTGAAGCGGGGGTGAAGATTGATTTGATAGTCCGTGGTATCTGCTGTTTGATACCCGGCCAGGCATACAGCAAGAATATCCGTATCACCCGTATAGTGGACAGCTTCTTGGAGCATGCCCGTATCTGGTACTTCCTGAACGGTGGGAAACCGCTTCTTTTCATGGGGTCGCCGGACTGGATGAGGCGTAATCTGTATCGGCGGATAGAGGCGGTGACTCCTGTCATGGACGAAGAGTTGAAACAGGAGATGATTGATATGCTTCATATCCAGTTGAGGGATAACCAAAAGGCAGGATGGGTGGATGAGAACTTAAAGAATGTGCTGAAAAAGAATCCGAATGAAGAACCGGTACGCGCTCAATATGCATTTTATGAGTATCTGAAAGAGAAGAATGACCGTAATCGGCTGTAGTCCGGTGAGTTCTTCATTTGCGGTGGATGGTATGAATCTCCAATATTTTGCTGTTTTCGGGCGAGGTTTGCTCGCCCGAAAACAGTTTGCTTTGTGCATTACTTCCAAGGCTGTGACCGTTGGTTTGGTCTGGACATATTTTCCAAGGTCTTTTTTGAGTGTTATTTTTGGATTCCCAGTTTCAGCTTGACAAACTCTTTGATAAACTGCACAGTTCCGTCTATTCCTAATACCGATGAGTCAATGCACAGGTGGTAGGTTTCTGCAGCTCCCCATGTTTTATAGCTGTAATAATTATAATAGGAAGAGCGTTTCTTATCGGCTTTCTCCATTAACTCTTCGGCAGCCTCCGAAGGTATGTTGTGGATTCTCATCAGCCGCTCTATTCGCGCCTCTTTTGAAGCAGATACAAATACATTGACACATCGCGGATGGTCGCGAAGGATATAATCGGCGCATCTTCCCACAAAAAGGCAGGACTGTCTTTCGGCCAACTCGCGTATCACATCACTCTGAATTTTGAACAGTGAATACATTGCTCAGACAGCTTCCATAGGGGGATGGCACCGTCACTGATAAAAAAGGAAAAACGAGTACCAAAACAGACCGCCGATGATGCTTTGTGAAGCGCGCTCATCGGCTTTCTCGAAGAACTCCTTACACAATCCGCTCTCATCGGAAGCAAGTTTTATCAATTCTTTATCATAGAAGGCGATACCGAATTCTTTTGCCAGCTTCTCGCCTATTTCTTTACCACCACTGCCTAGCTGACGTCCTAGGTTTATGACATAATTCTCGTTCATAGTCGTAATAAATTAGTGAGTATATCGGCAAATATAATTATTTAATTTGAAACTTGCTTCTGTGCATGAGACTTAAAAAATCTGAAATTGCCGATAAAGCATGACGGCTGCCACGATGCTGGCTGCCAAGTCGGAAATCGGCATGCTCATCCATATTCCTTTTGAACCCCAGAACATGGGTAAAATAATGATGCAAGGTAACAGGAAAAGCAATTGGCGGGTAAGGGACAGGAAGATAGCCTTGGATGCCATTCCGATACTTTGGAAAAAGTTGGAAGTAACCATCTGAAAACCGATAATGGGGAAAAACATGACTACGATACGCAGTCCGGTGGCCGAACGCTCAATCAATCCTTCGTGGGTGGTAAAGGCGGATACAGCCAGTTCGGGCATCAGTTCGCCTACAAGGAATCCGCTGGTGGTGACAAGGGTGGCTCCGTAGATGGTCAGTTTTAATACTTGGTTAACCCGATGGTATTGACGGGCACCGAAATTGTATCCGGCAATGGGTTGCATGCCTTGATTGAGACCCATCACAATCATGACAAACAAGAATACGATACGGTTTACAATACCGAAAGCGCCAATGGCAAGGTCACCATCATATTCTTTTAATCCTTTGTTGATAAAGATGACAATGAAGCAGGCTGCCAAATTCATCAGGAAAGGAGACATACCGATGGCAATGGTGTTTTTTACGATGCTGCCGCGCAATTTGTAAATGCCGTGGCGCAGATGGAGCAATTCGTTTTTGTTGGTGAAGGTTTTGAACTGCCATGTCAATGAAATGATTTGTGCCAGGATAGTGGCAATCGCCGCACCTTCAATACCCCATTTGAATATATAAATGAAGATAGGGTCGAGCAGTGTATTGATGATAACGGTGGTGATGGTGGCTATCATTGCCTTTTGCGGATGTCCGGATGCCCGAAGCAAAGCGTTCAATCCGAGGTACATGTGTGTCACCACATTACCTAAAAGGATGATGTACATGTAGTCGCGGGCGTATGAAATAGTGTCTGCACTGGCTCCGAAGAAATAGAGAATAGGGTCGAGGAAGAGGAGTGTGAGGATGGTGAAGCCGATGCCGATAATGAGATTCAGGGTGATGACATTGCCCAGAATATGTTGGGCGGTATCATAGTCTTTTTGTCCCAATCGGACAGACACAAGTGTGGAAGCACCTACGCCTACCAGCGAACCGAAGGCGGCTGCCAGATTCATAAGAGGGAAAGTAATTGCCAATCCTGAAATAGCCAAGGGACCCACTCCGTGTCCGATAAAGATACTGTCTACCATGTTGTAAAGTGATGAGGCGGTCATTGCGATAATTGCGGGGATTGCGTATTGCATCAATAATTTTCCAATCCGTTCTGTGCCTAGTTCTGTTGCTGTTCCTGCTTTAGCCATATTCTTTCTTTTTACCTGTTTAATTCTGAAATTCGTTGCAAAGGTACGCAAAAATGAGCTTTGAGGGAAAAGATTATGTATCTTTGCGATGAAAAAAATAATAAGTAAGAGTTGCTAAGATGAATTTTAAGAGTAGAATTATAATAGGTTGCCTGCTTGGGCATGCACATTGCAAGTATCGGCGGAAAAGACTTATAAGTATCGTATCAATCTTCGTGATAAGGCAGAAACTGCTTACTCTGTCGGCAGTCCGCAAGCTTATCTTCCGAGCGCGCCTTGGAACGCCGGGAACGGCAGGGGTTGAAGGTGGATGAAACGACTTGCCGGTGTGCCCGGTACTTATATTGACGCCATTATCGGTAAGGGTGCCTCTGTGGTGACAAAAAAGTAAATGGAACAATACAGTGGTGGTAGAAGTGGTCGACACCACCTTGATAGAACAAATAGCGAGGCTGCCTTTTGTCACGAAAAACAAAGAAGGTATGGACTTCTCCCGACAGTATTCCGGCTCGTAACCCGGAGCGCAGGAAAGAGGTGACGAACAAGTTCTCGAAAACAGATAATTATTACGGTCAGGCTTACCGGCAGATTGCGGTTCACCGGGGAGACAGCCTCCATGCCGCAGGGTTCAAGGGGGAAGGAATGCAGATTGCAGTCATCGATGCAGGTTTTTATAATGCCGACGAGATGAAGTTTTTCAAGAAAATGCATCTTTTGGGTATTCGTGACTTTGTAAATCCACAGTCGGATATTTATGCCGAGAACTATCACGGCATGAAAGTGTTATCGTGTTTGGCTGCCAACCAACCGGACGATTGGTAGGGACCGCACCCGAAGCCTCATATTGGTTGCTTCGCAGTGAAGACGATGATACGGAGCAGCCGGTGGAGGAAGATTACTGGGCAGCGGCTTTGGAATTTGCCGATAGCGTGGGAGTCGATGTGGTGAATACTTCGTTGGGTTATTATGAGTTTGACGATAAAAACGTGTAATTATCGTTATCGTGACTTGGACGGGCATTATTCCCTGATGTCACATTCGGCTTCGATGGCTGCCGATAAAGGACTGATAGTGGTGTGCAGTGCCGGCAATTCCGGTCGCGGTACTTGGAAGAAGCTGACTCCTCCGGGAGATGCGGAGAATGTCATTACTGTGGGTGCCATGGATAAAAATCTGGTGAATGCAGATTTCTCGTCTGTCGGTAATACGGCAGACGGTCGCGTAAAACCTGATGTAATGGCAGTGGGGGTAAGTTCTGCGGTAGCCGGAAATGACGGGACAGTGTCGCGTGCCAATGGAACTTCGTTTGCATCGCCCACATTTTTGCGGACTGGTGGCTTGTTTCTGGCAGGCATGTCCGTGGCTCACGGCGAAAGAGGTGATAGAAGCGGTACGTCGTTCGGCAGACCGGGCAGATGCTCCCGATAATATTTATTGGCTATGGTGTTTCAAATATTTGGAAAGCTTATAAACGGAATTAAAGAAAAAGAAAATAATGGATGCACATCCTCTGTCTTTATATGAACTGAATGCGCTGGTAAAGCGCAGTATTACCTCTTGTATGCCCGATACTTATTGGCTGCAGGCGGAACTGAGCGATGTGCGCAGCAACTACTCCGGTCATTGTTACCTTGAATTTGTGCAAAAAAAAGAACCGAGAGGAAATAATCTGATAGCCAAGACGGGGGAACGATTTGGAATAATGTGTATCGCCTGCTGAAACCTTATTTTGAGGAAGAGACCGGACAGGCATTTGTGGCGGGTATCAAGGTATTGGTGGAAGTATCGGTGGAGTTTCACGAACTTTATGGTTATTCGCTGACCGTACTCAATATCGACCCCACCTATACATTGGGAGACATGGCGCGTCGCCGGCGTGAAATATTGAAACAGTTGGACGAAGAAGGCGTCCTTACCCTGAATAAAGAGTTGGAACTCCCTTTGCTCACTCAGCGGATTGCTGTCATTTCATCGGCCACGGCAGCAGGTTACGGAGATTTCTGTAATCAGCTGGAACATAATCCGTATGGCTTTGTATTCTATCCGCGTCTTTTTCCGGCCGTCATGCAGGGTGACAGGGTGGAGGAGACAATCATTGCGGCTCTCGATACCATCAATGCGCGGCGTGATGATTGGGATGTGGTGGTCATTATCCGGGGAGGCGGTGCCACTTCCGATCTTTCGGGGCTTTGATACATACGACCTGGCGGCAAATTGCGCGCAGTTTCCGTTGCCTGTCATTACCGGCATCGGTCATGAACGCGACGATACTGTTCTTGACAGTGTATCACATACACGTGTAAAAACTCCGACAGCTGCTGCCGAGTTTCTCATCAACCATCTGCGCAGCACGGCTGAAACGCTGGAAGATTATGCTTCGTCCATTCTTTATGCGGTCACTACCCGGATGGAGAGGGAAAAGACAAGAACTCACCCGCCTGGTGGAACGTATACCGATGCAAACCCGGATGCGCTTACGCGAAGAACGTTATCGGCAGGAACGTGTAATCAGGCAGATGGAAGTCAATTTGCAATCCCGGTTGATGAGAGAAAGTCATCGGTTAGAATTGGTTGAGAAGCAATTGGGCAGTCTGTTGCAGAAGAAACTGACGGAAGAGAATCATCGTCTCCGGTTCCTGGAGCAACAGATAAAGGCAGCCTCGCCCGAACATCTGCTGAAACGCGGTTACAGCATTACCCTTAAAGAAGGCAAAGCAGTCACGGATGCTTCCTGCCTGAAGGAGGGCGACAAACTCGTCACCCGTTTTGCAAAAGGAGAAGTAGAAAGTATAGTAATCACCGATAAATAACATTCAAAGTATATGGCAGCAAAGAAACAGACATACGAACAGGCCATGAAGCGCCTTGAAGAGATAGTAACCCGCATCGATAGCAATGAACTGGATATCGACAGTCTGGGCGAAAGCCTTAAGGAGGCGCAGGAACTCATTAAGTTCTGTCGTGAGAAGCTTTATAAGGCTGACGGAGAAATCAAGAAAATATTGGAAGAGGAAGATAAATGATAAACAATTCTTTTTATTTGGTTGGAATTTGCAAATATAAACCTTAAATTTTTGCTCGCAATCGTAAAATAATAACATTAAAAAGCATACACAATGAAAGAGATTGATTGGGCGAATCTGTCCTCGGTTATATGAAGACAGATTATAATGTACGTTGTTACTATCGCGACGGTGCATGGGGAGAATTGGAACTTTGTTCGGAAGAAACATTGAACATTCACATGGCAGCCACTTGTCTGCATTATGGACAGGAAGCTTTTGAAGGATTGAAAGCGTATCGCGGTAAGGACGGTAAAATCCGTATTTTCCGTCCGGAAGCCAATGCACAGCGTTTGCAGAGTACATGTAACGGTATACTGATGCCTGAATTGCCGACAGAGACTTTTCTTGCAGCAGTGAAGAAGGTGGTGAAAGCAATAGAGCGTTTCATTCCGCCATACGAAAGCGGCGCTTCTCTTTATATCCGCCCGTTGCTTATCGGTACAGGTGCACAGGTAGGTGTACATCCTGCCAACGAATATATGTTTGTGGTATTCGTAACTCCCGTCGGTCCTTATTTTAAGGGAGGTTTCTCTACTAATCCGTACGTTATCATCCGTGAGTTTGACCGTGCGGCTCCTTATGGAACCGGTCGTTACAAGGTAGGTGGAAACTACGCCGCCAGTCTGCGTGCCAATAAGAAAGCACATGACTTGGGCTACTCTTGCGAGTTCTATTTGGATGCCAAAGAAAAGAAATACATCGATGAGTGCGGTGCCGCCAACTTCTTTGGTATCAAAAACAATACGTATATCACTCCGAAATCATCTTCCATCCTGCCTTCCATTACTAACAAGAGCTTGATGCAACTGGCAGAGGATATGGGTATAAAAAGTGGAATGCCGTCCTGTTCCCGAAGAAGAACTGGAAACTTTCGAAGAAAGCGGGTGCTTGCGGAACAGCAGCCGTTATCAGCCCCATTCAGCGAATTGATGATTTGGAAAACAACAAAATCGTATGTTATCTCGAAAGATGGTAAACCGGGACCGATTTGTACTAAGCTGTACACAAAGTTGCGTGCCATTCAGTATGGTGATGAACCTGATACTCACAACTGGGTTACTATTCTCGATTAATAGATAAAGAATAATAAGGTTTGCAAGCGAATTGCAAGCCTTATTTTTTTCTCTTTCTTAGATATTCCCTACCTTTGCCCGACAAAACAATAATCATAAGAATTTGCATGGGAAAAGGAAAACTGGAGAAATTTGCAGATATGCGTGACTACCCGCACGTGTTTGAATATCCCTATTCGGTGGTCGATAATGTTCCGTTTGAGATGAAAGGGAACTGGAATCGTGACTTTTTTTAAGAATGATAACCCGATTGTGCTTGAACTGGGATGCGGACGCGGGGAATATACCGTGGGATTGGGACGTATGTATTCTGATAAGAACTTTATCGGAGTAGACATAAAAGGAGCCCGTATGTGGACAGGCGCCACAGATGCGCTGAAAGCAGGCATGAAGAATGTGGCATTTCTGCGTACCAATATTGAAATTATCGAACGCTTCTTTGCTCCCGGCGAGGTAAGTGAAATCTGGCTCACCTTCTCTGACCCTCAGATGAAGAAGGCTACCAAACGGCTCACTTCTACTTATTTTATGAACCGTTATCGCAAGTTCTTGAAACCGGACGGATTAATTCATTTGAAGACAGACAGCAATTTTATGTTCACTTACACTCGCTATATGGTGGAGGAGAATCGTCTTCCCGTCGAGTTCCTGACCGAAGATTTGTATCATTCGGGACTTGTGGACGATATCTTGGGCATTCGCACTTATTATGAACAACAATGGCTAGACCGTGGTTTGAATATCAAATATATGAAGTTCCGTTTGCCGCAGGAAGGAGAGTTGCGCGAACCCGATGTGGAAATAGAGCTGGACGAGTATCGCAGTTACAACCGCAGCAAGCGAAGCGGTTTGCAAACAAGTAAATAATAAATATGTAAATTATGACCTTATATCCGAAATTGATTTTAGACGCTCTGGCAACGGTGCGTTATCCCGGAACGGGAAAGAATTTGGTGGAAGCGGAGATGGTTGCCGACAATCTCCGTATTGACGGAATGTCTGTCAGTTTCTCTCTGATATTTGAGAAGCCCACCGACCCGTTTATGAAATCTATGTTGAAGGCTGCCGAAACAGCTATTCATACTTATGTATCTCCTGATGTTCAGGTAACTATCTCTACGGAGAGCCGTCAGGCGGCACGCCCCGAACCGGGAAAGATGCTTCCTTTGGTAAAGAATGTTATTGCTGTTTCCTCAGGCAAAGGAGGGGTAGGTAAATCTACCGTAGCTGCCAATCTTGCAGTAGCATTGGCTAAGTTGGGTTATAAAGTAGGTTTGCTGGATGCCGATATATTCGGTCCTTCCATGCCTAAAATGTTTCAGGTGGAAGATGCACGCCCATACGCCGAGCAGATTGACGGACGCGATTTGATTATTCCGATTGAGAAGTATGGCATCAAACTTCTTTCCATAGGTTTTTTTGTAGATCCCGACCAAGCGACTTTTGTGGCGCGGCGGTATGGCAAGTAATGCCTTGAAGCAATTGATAGGTGATGCTAATTGGGGTGAATTGGATTATTTCATTCTTGATACTCCTCCGGGCACCAGCGATATTCATCTTACTTTGGTACAGACACTTGCCATTACGGGAGCTGTGATTGTCAGCACACCGCAGCAAGTAGCACTGGCTGATGCGCGTAAGGGTATTAATATGTATACCAATGATAAGGTGAATGTGCCTATTCTCGGATTGATAGAGAATATGTCATGGTTTACTCCTGCCGAACTGCCCGAAAACAAATATTATCTGTTTGGCAGAGAAGGTGCGAAACAGTTGGCAGAAGATATGAATGTTCCTTTGCTGGGGCAGATTCCTATCGTACAGAGTATTTGTGAGAATGGTGATAAGGGTACTCCTGCTGCTTTGGACGAAAACGACTATCACGGGACGTGCTTCTTGGAATTGGCGGAAAATGTAGTGAAAGCAGACTGAGAAGCGTAATGCCGAGCAAGCACCGACACATATTGTAGAGTTGAAAAGTAAATTCGGCCTATCAATTTGTCATCCTGAACGAAGTTGAAGGATTTGGTT
>ENA-OQAR01000648-OQAR01000648.1-human-gut-metagenome-genome-assembly--contig:-NODE-648-length-10415-cov-2.727741_pt1 | contig 10415 bp, 13 predicted proteins | sample MGYA00242738_ERZ504533 | MGnify/ENA primary metagenome ERZ504533 (study PRJEB26092, sample SAMD00036276) | human gut metagenome | host: Homo sapiens | study: EMG produced TPA metagenomics assembly of...
TTTTTGGCTTCTTTCTATGGCCGAAGTGTATTTTATCAGCTAATGATAAGAGAGTAGTGTCGCCACTTAACTCATATAGATACCACACTGACCCAGGGAAAAAACCACTTCGCCAGTCGGCGTAGTCACAATAATAAATGGTACTGTCAGTTTTTCAGTGTCACAGGGTTTATAAAATTTTCTCTGATTTTTTCTATAATTTGTATTTCATTTCCCGATTTTGTGCACGTGCAAATGCTACATTTTTTTCTATAAAGGAATCTGTTCTGGCGGATTGTTTTATTTTTTCTCTGTGCAAGATCCCCATAAAGTAGAGCAAGCGAGTATTGTAATATAGAGGACTTTCTTCATAGTACTTATTTTTTTATAATTTGCTACGAAGATAATGATAAATTTGTTGAAGAGAAACTTTAAGGTATTCTTTTACTTTGAAAACAGATTGATTCTGCTTCCAAAGTAAAAAGAATATTGATCATAGAAATACAATAATCATTTCAGTTATTATTCTTCTTTTTGTAACTGAACTTTTTATAGTATTGCTGTATCACTTAATAGTTGATATACCCCACTTTATAATTCCTAAAACGAATATGCCGGCTACACATACCAACAGACTGATGCGCATCGGAGTTGCTGTACGAAAAATTGCCGATAGGGTCTTCATTAGGTGTGATGAACATGGCTTTTACAATCAATAAGTAATAATACAATGAAATGATTGTATTGACCAATGCGATAAATACAATAAGATAATATCCGCTATGGAATGCTGCCATGAATACAAAGAACTTACTGAAGAATCCGGCAAATGGCGGGATACCTGCCAATGAGAAAAGAGCAAGTGTCATGACCATAGTTAGTTTGGGGTTGGTCTTATAAAGTCCGTTATAATCTTCGCGCTCTATTTTACCGTGGGTATGTTGCTCAATGGTATTGATGACACCGAATACGGCGAGATTGGCGGCAATGTATACTACTATATAATATACTAGGGATGCCATGCCCTGCGGAGTTCCAGCCAGTACAGCCAACATTATGTAACCGGCTTGTGAAATACTGCTGAAGGCCATAAAGCGTTTCAGGTTGTTTTGGCGGATGGCGAACAGATTGGCTATAGTGATGGTGGCTACAATGATAATACATAGTATTTCACTCCATTGTTCAGTCATTGGTCCGAATACTTTCATTAAAATAATCATTAAAGCAAAAGCAGCTGCGCCTTTTGAAATAACGGATAGGTAGGCGCTTACTGTAGTCGGTGCACCTTGATAAGTATCTGCTGTCCACAGATGAAAAGGTACCAAGCTTAATTTGAAGGCCAGTCCGGAGAAGAAAAATACTAGTGCAAGAACTTGTAATGGAGTTCCTGTCAGTCCGGCAGGGATATCTTCAAAATATAAAGTACCTGCTGTCCCATAAATCATAGAAATGCCATAGAGGAAAATACCGCTGGAGAATAAAGCCGAAAGAATGAATTTAGCTCCGGCTTCGGCACTATGCCCTTTATATTTATCGAAAGCTACGAGACAAGCCATAGGAACGGTTGCCAATTCCAATCCAAGGAAGAATAGCAGGAAGTGCCCTGCGCTTACCATGAAATACATACCCAGCAAGGTACTGAGGGTAAGGATGTAGAATTCGCCTTGTTTATGACGGGTGTCTTCACGTTTTAGCCAAGGGTCTGCTTGTAGAAAAACCAGTATGGTACCTATGGTCAGGATGCTTTTCAGAACAGACGCCATAGGGGTTGAATGGTACATGCCGCCGAATAAAGTCACCTCTTCCGGCCATAGGTTTGCTAAGAGTTGAATGGTCAGCAGGATACATGCCATGGGGCGTAACCAGTGACGTTGTGTTGCCGGTAAAAATAAATCTAACAGAAACATCAGAATAAAAACGGCTGTCAGACTCAGTTCGGCATGCATATGGAGTATTGCTGTTATGTCCATCATTGCTATTTTTAATTTTAATTCTCAAATTTTAATTTAATAATTGACTTATGATTGGTTCTACACTGTTACTGATCAGATCGCTTATCCAGAATGGAGCCATTCCTAAACCTGCTACACAGGCGATGAGGCAGATAACGGCTACTCGTTCATCCCAGGTTGCGTCTGTGAGTTTCAGATGTTCGGGATTCAAAACTTTGCCATAAAGAATTTTACCTACTACACGCAGGATATAGACTGCGGTAATGACGATACTTGTTGTTGCCACTAGGGTACATACGCGATGGAATGTATCATCATTTTGGAAAGAACCTACAAAGACCGTCATTTCAGCAACAAAACCACTTAGTCCCGGAAGTCCCAAGTTAGCAAGACCGGCAATAACATAACCTACAGCCAGAAAAGGCATAATCTTCATCAAACCTCCCATTAATCGGACATCACGGGTGTGGGTACGTCCGTATATCATACCGATAAGGGCGAAGAACAAAGCGGTCATTAATCCGTGACTCAACATTTGGAGAATAGCACCCGTACAACTGGTGCGTGTCATCATCAGCAGGGCAAAGAGCACTAATCCGCAGTGGGATACGGAGGAATAGGCATTGATATATTTTAAGTCGGTTTGTACCACAGCACTGAATGCACCGTAAACTACAGAAATAGTGGTCAATATCAGGAATACATCTCCCCACATGGCTGCACCTTCAGGCATCAGGTACATAGCAACACGGAAGCATCCGTAACCTCCTAGTTTCATCAATACTCCAGCGTGAAGCATAGAAACAGCAGTCGGTGCAGAAGCATGACCATCGGGACTCCATGTATGGAAAGGGAACAAAGCTCCTAAGACTCCGAACCCCAAGAAGATAAGCGGGAAGAAGATGCGTTGCATTTCATGAGGTATATGCAGTTTGGCGATTTCCAGCAAGTTCATAGTTTCACCGCCTGCACCATAAAAAATACCGAGAATTCCGATCAGTAGAAATGCAGAACCACCCATTAACATTAATGTAAGTTTCATGGCGGCGTATTCTTTACGTCCGCTTCCCCATACACCGATGAGCAGATACATTGGAATTAAGGCTACTTCATAAAACATGAACATGGTGAACAGGTCTGTTGAAACGAAGAATCCGAATACCCCTACACTCAATAGAGTGAACCACATGAAATATTCTTTTGTCAATGGTTGTAACTTCCACGATGCAAAAGTACCGGTGAATACAATAATGGAACTAAGTAGCAACATTGCTACTGATATACCGTCTACTCCTACTGAGTAGCATATATGGAGCGGTGCATACCAAACTGTGCTGGCTGTGAACAGCATCTCTCCTGTAGCACCGGCTTGGCGTAGTTCGATATAATCAATGGTGAGGTAAACGGATAATGCCAATAATATGGAAGATCCGACAACCATCACTCCGCGAACTTGATTGACGCTGCGCGAAGCCCAAAGGCTCGCGAGCATCAACAAGGGAACTATAATGAAAAAAACTTAGTATGTTCATCTTTTTTAAATTTAAAAAATTAAAAAAATGGCCATGCGGCGGATTTTATTATTCATTAAATTAATATATCAGCGTCATATCAATGCACCTGCAAGGAAACCAAATACTGTATTGCTGTACGTTTCCACTTTGCATGTCACGTATTTTCATCGGCGGTAGCATGAGTACTCCACGCAGTGAAGTTAAAGAATTGATCGATAACGTGCCGGTCCCACCAGGCTATCGGAGTACTGATGCACCGGAAGATGATTTTCTTGGTTACGAACAACCATATCTCATCCATATAGAAACGGTGGTAAGCTGCTGTGTGCAAACGTGGGAATGTGCGCGCCAGATAGTTGGCTACGGGTTGTCTCTTACCTGCATACATCCATGTAGCTAAAGTGATGGAGCTATAGCAATAATGATACTTGTAGCAGCTATCTGCATATCCAGATGAATGGTATAGGCTTCTCCGTTACTACTGATCAGATTGCCGAAGGGTATGAATCCGGCAATACAGGTGATAGCGGCTAAAAACATCAGCGGGAATGTCATGGTACGTGGAGCCTCATGCGGAGTATGTGCATCAGGTCCGGATTCGTGGGAGTGTCCTTTCCATTCTCCATTCCAGAAAATACAATAATAAAGGCGGAACATATAAAAATGCTGTCATGGCGGCAATGCCTGTCATTATCCATCCCATAACAGGACTGAATTGGAAGCAGGCAGTCAGAATTTCGTCTTTAGAGAAAAAACCTGAGAATGGCCAAATACCCGAGATAGCCAGACAAGCAATCAGGAATGTCCAGTGGGTGACGGGCATGAATTTATGAAGTCCTCCCATGGCGCTCATCTCGTTACTGTGTACGGCATGAATGATACATCCGGCTCCTAAGAACAGCAATGCCTTGAACATGGCATGTGTGAACAGGTGGAACATGGATGCCATGTAGCCTAGTCCTCCTTCATGAGGGTTCATGGAAGTACAAACGCCTAATGCAACAATCATAAATCCATTTGAGATATAGTGGAGAAGGCGAGCACACGTTTGATATCGCTTTGTGCACACGCCACACTAGCGGCGTAGAATGCAGTGAACGCACCGATATAAGCTATCCAGTGCAGCACTTCGGGCGCATATCCTACAAACAACGGGAACATACGGGCTACCAGATATACACCGGCTACTACCATGGTAGCAGCATGGATTAATGCACTGACAGGAGTAGGACCTTCCATAGCATCCGGTAACCAGATGTGCAATGGAAACATCGCACTTTTACCGGCACCACCGATAAACATTAGCCCCAAGGCCAATGGTATCATACTTCCGGCAACTGCAAGTACCTGAAGTTGGGGGGTGAACGAGAATGTTTCGGCATAATAGCCGTAAATCAAGATACCGATCAGAAAGCCTAAATCAGCGAAACGGGTAACAATAAATGCTTTTTTACTGGCAGCAATCGCTTCTTTCTTGGTGTAATAAAAGCCGATAAGTAGATAAGAAGAAACACCTACCAGTTCCCAAAAGACATACATCTGGAAAATATTAGTTGCTACTACGAGCCCCAGCATGGACATGGTAAACAGGCTAAGAAATGCGTAGTAACGTTGAAAGCCTTTTTCACCTTTCATATATCCGAATGAATAGATATGTACCATCAGACTGACGGTGGAAATAACGACTAGCATCATAACTGAAATAGGGTCAAGCATGATTCCCATGTCAATATGCAGGTTCGTTGTGAAAGGTAACCATTCAAAATTATAAGGTGTGAGAGTAGGATAGACGCCTTCTGCCGTACGCCCTCCTGCAAAATAATTGAAGGCAGTGAGGTAGGAAAGCAACGTCACCCCTGCCAGTGAAACGGTGCCGATGGTCCCTGCCAATCCGTTCTTCATACGCATACCTGCCAGCCCCAGTATCAGGAAACTGAGGAAAGGTAGGATAAGGATTAGTATTGTATGTTCCATAATTAGTTTTTCATTTCATTTAAGTTCTTCACTTGGATATTGCGTACATTGCGGTAAATATTGATAATGATAGCAATAGCTACTGCTGTTTCAGCCGCACTCACGCCGATAGCGAACAGGGCGAAAAAAAAGCCTTCCAGTTCTTCGGGAAAGAGGTATCGGTTGAATACGGCGAAGTTGATGTCTACCGAATTCAGTATCAGTTCCACACTGATGAGCATGGCCAATAAATTGCGGCGGGTGAAGAAACCATAGATTCCCGCAAACATCATAAAGGTGGAAACCACCAGATAATATTCCATGTGTACCATAAGTTCTATCTTTTTCTAGCGATTAGGATTCCTCCTACGATGCAAGCGAGTAATAACACGCTGATTACTTCGAAAGGAGGATATATTGATATTTTTCCATGCCCATCAGTGCATGACCGATCGTGCGTACATCCAGTTCACCATGAACAAAATGAGAGGGCAAGAATTCGTTCTTCAGCATGACGAACAGACAGATAGCCAGTCCTGCTATAGTAGAAATAGCTCCGGCCACCATCTTTCCATTTTTTAATCTCTCTGCTTTGTCTCCCTGTGAAGAGGTCAATAAGATACTAAATACATAAAGCACTGTTATACCACCGGCGTAAATCAGTAATTGTACAGCTCCCAAGAATGAGTAGTTGAGTTGGAAGTAAATACCTGCTGTACCAAATAAAACGAACAGCAGATAAGTTGCTGCACGCAAGATACGTGAGGTCGTGACTGCCAATACCGAACAGACAGCGATAAACAACGCCAGTACAATGAATACAATTAGTTGTAGTGTCATAATATCGTTTGTTTTTATTTTGTTCAGAGTGAGAACTAGTTTGCTGCGGTCGAATACAGCATTTTCGAATTCTGTATCGAACCGAATGGCATCGTGTGGACAAGCGTTCACACAAAGTTGACAGAACATACAGGCTCCCAGGTCGTACTCATACTTTACTAATATTTTCTTTTTCTTGCCTGTTTCTTCGTTGGTCACAGATTCGCTGGTAATGGTGATTGTATCATTGGGGCAAGCCATCTGGCAAAGTCCGCAAGCAATACATTTGTTATTACCATTCTCATCAACCGGCATGATAAGCCGTCCTCGGAAACGGGGCGATATTTTTTAATGTGGCACGGTTTTCGGGATATTGTTCAGTGACTTTAGGAGTGAAGAACTCTCGTCCTGTCACTTTCATGCCGGTAAGTAATGTACCGATGCCATGAAGCAGCCCTTTTATATAGGAATGTTTTTCTTCTTTCATCAGAAATGTAATTTAAATACAACAATAATTACCATCAACAACAGGTTGCACAAACCTATTGGAACCAAGTACTTCCATTCCAGCGTTAGAATTTGGTCAATACGCAGACGGGGAAATGTCCATTTGATCCACATTAGTAACCATACTACAAAGAATGACTTGCCAAAGAACCAAATAAATCCGGGTATATAATCCATGATGGCATTGAATCCGTCTAGCCCAGGAATATGTAGCGGCATCCATCCTCCCAGGAAGATGGTTGTGGCTACTGCGGCGATGATAAACAAGTTTACAAATTCTGCCACATAGAACAGGCCGAAGTGCATACCGGAATATTCGGTATGATATCCCGCAGTCAGTTCACTTTCTGCTTCAGGCAAGTCAAACGGGCCGCGGTTGACTTCTGCATTTCCGGCTATCAGATAAATGATAAAAGCGATCAATGCAGGTATATGTCCTTTAAAAAGGAACCAGCCGTCAGCTTGGCGTTCTACAATTTCGCTTAGTTGCATGGTATCTGTTAAGATTACAATGGTAAGGATGCTTAATCCTACAGATAATTCATAACTAATCATTTGAGCGCCACTTCGCATGGCTCCGATTAATGAATATTTGTTATTGGAACTCCAACCTGCCAGCAAAATACCTACCACGCCGATACTGGATGCTGCCAATAAGAAGAAAATACCTACATTGAAATCAAGGACCTCCATGCCCTTGTTGATGGGTAGGCAACTGAAAGCCATGATAGAGGCGAGGATAACAATGTAAGGTGCCAAATTGTACAGGAACTTGTCAGCATGCCGGATGGTGATAATTTCCTTGATCAACATCTTGAATACATCGGCAAACACCTGTATGGTACCTTGGGGACCTACACGCATTGGCCCCAAGCGGCATTGGAAAGCGGCGCACACTTTACGTTCCATGAAAATCATAATGATAGCAATAACTGCATATGCCAACATGATACATACGCCAATTACTATACATTCTATGAGCACTGCCAGTTCTTCAGGCATAAATGACGTGAGCAGTGAGTGTACCCATTGGGTGACTATACTAAAATCGAACATAATTTAATAATGTGTCAATTTGCTAATTTGCCAATAGGCAAACTTGTAATTATTTAATTTGTTAATTCTCAGTCTGATAAATAGTGCATTCTCCAAATTGTATATTGAAGAATCGGCACATTATTATCGGTCAATATCCGGTACTACATAATCCACCGTTCCACCAATAGCAATTAAGTCGGCAATTTTTGCGTTGCGGCACATAGTTTCCATTGCTGATACTAAAGGCAAACCGGTAGCGCGGAATTTCATGCGGTAAGGAAATTTGTCTCCACGACTTTCCAGATAAACACCGAACTCTCCGCGAGAACCTTCCACTGCGGCATAATAATTCCCTTCGGGCACACGTATAATCGGTTTCATCTTTTCCTGATAGTTCCCTTCAGGAATATTGTCTATCAGTTGCTCAATGATATCCATACTTTCCAGTATTTCTTCCATACGGACCATATAACGTGCAAAGCAGTCACCTTCAGTGTGGACAATCTCTTTAAAATCTACCTTGCCATACATCGCATAGGGATGACGCTTGCGGACATCGCATGCCCAACCGCTGGCGCGTCCTGTACCTCCTGTCGCTCCGAAAGAGATGGCATCTTCCCGTGAAAGAACTCCCACACCTTTCAAACGTTCTTGGGCAATGACATTTCCGGTGAATACTTCATGGTATTCTTTTAGCATCGGACGCAGATAAGCAATGAATTCTTTTACTTTCTGTACAAAGTCCGGAGCGATATCAGCTTGTACTCCTCCAATGGTGTTATAATTCTGTATCAAACGTCCTCCGGTAGTTGCTTCGAAGATATCCAATATCTTCTCACGATCACGGAATCCATAGAAGAATGCGGTCAAGGCACCCATATCCATACAGAGACAGGAGAAGAAAAAGCAAGTGAGAATCTATACGTTGCAATTCGTCCATAATGGTACGAATGTATTGTACCCGTTCGCTTACTTCTACGCCCATTGCCTGTTCAATGCACATACAGAGAGCATGGCGGTTTTGGTGCGCACCTAAATAATCCAAACGGTCGGTCAGGGCCAAGGTTTGGGGATAGGTAAGACTTTCGCACATTTTTTCGATACCTCGATGGATGTATCCGCAGTGCACATCCAGTTTTTTGATAATCTCACCTTCCAGTGAAACACGAAAACGAAGTACACCGTGGGTTGCCGGATGTTGAGGACCTATGTTAATGATATATTCGTCCTCATCAAAAATGGTTTCGCGTTTTTCTATTACACTGCCATCATGTTGTACTTCTATATATTGTGTCGTGTCTACAGGTTCCTCATTGGTCATACGGAGTGGGTTGAGGCTTTCATCGTAGTCCTTACGCAATGGATGGCCTACCCAGTCATCACGCAGGAACAAACGGCGCATATCAGGATGTCCTATAAAGCGGATACCATAATAGTCGTATACTTCGCGTTCATTGAATTCAGCACCTTTCCAAATATCACTTACACTAGGAAGCTCCGGTTTTTCTCGGTTGGTTGTGCGAGTGCTGACCACTATGTTTTCTCTTGTCTTCGTATCTTCCAGATGATAGACTACACCTAGTCCTTCTTCGCCCCAGTCCATTCCGGTAAGGCTGCGTAGAAAATCCATATGTTTACCCTGCCGCAATTTCAGCATTTCTTCATGTAGCTTTTCGGCAGGTATTTCTATTCTTTCACTCATGCTTGTTCGGGATTTTGTGGTTCATTTTCTTTGCGGTTCACTCCGCCGAAGAATTTTTCCAGTTTTACTTTACGTTGCAATTGTATCATGCCGTACAACAAGGCTTCAGGTCGGGGCGGACATCCGGGAATATATACGTCAACGGGAAGAATTTTGTCTACTCCGTTCAATACGTGATATGATTTTTTAAAAGGACCACCGCTAATGGCGCATCCGCCTACTGCAATGACGTATTTAGGATCCGCCATCTGGTCATACAAACGTTTTTAGTACCGGAGCCATCTTGTGTGTGATAGTTCCTGCTACCATGATCATATCTGCCTGGCGCGGACTGGCACGGGCTACTTCAAACCCAAAGCGGGCGAAATCATACCGGGCAGCACCCACTGCCATAAACTCGATTCCACAACAACTGGTTGCAAATGTAAGCGGCCACAACGAATTGCTGCGTCCCCAGTTGATAAGGTCATCCAAACAGCCCACCAGTACTTTGGTACCGCCTTCATTGAGCTGCTTGACCATGTTTTCCAAATACTCATTGTCTTTGAAGTCTTCATAAGGAATAGACTTTATGGTTGGTTTCTTTACTTCCATTCCAACGCTCCTTTCTTCCAGGCATATGCCAGACCTAAAACTAATATAACTAAAAAAGAAAAGGATGCTAAACAGACCGTACACTCCTAGGTCTTGTACCACTACAGCCCAGGGAAATAAAAAATACTGTTTCCACATCTAACATCAGGAAGAGGATAGCAAATAGATAATAACCTACTTTGAATTGCATCCACGACCGTCCCCGCGTAGGAATACCACATTCGTAAGCTTCTCCCTTTTGTGAGTTGTATGAACGGGGAGAAATGGCACGGGCAATTCCCAATGCTACGGCAACTAATGCGATTGCCGTCAGGATAACGACAACTAATAGTGTAAAATACATATCTAAACTTTTTT
>ENA-OQAR01000649-OQAR01000649.1-human-gut-metagenome-genome-assembly--contig:-NODE-649-length-10401-cov-2.637532_pt1 | contig 10401 bp, 17 predicted proteins | sample MGYA00242738_ERZ504533 | MGnify/ENA primary metagenome ERZ504533 (study PRJEB26092, sample SAMD00036276) | human gut metagenome | host: Homo sapiens | study: EMG produced TPA metagenomics assembly of...
GATTAGCACTCTCACGTCGAGAGTGCCAACCCGATGACGTTCTTTGCGCTGTGAGCAAGATGTCAGTCGCATCGATCACTTGAAAACGCCGGATTTCCAAGAAAATAAAGAACCTCGCCTATGTTCGGGCGAGGTTCCAAACCGGTTCGGACGGCGTTTTTCAGTTCAACAGCACCACAACGATCGGCGTGACCAATCCGCTGCTCTGCTGGACATTGGAGATTCCCAGCGTCTGCGCGACATTCTCCGCCGTCGCCTTGTCGGCCTCATTCTGATACCAGACAACCGTCTGGCTGGGAACGTTGCCGGTCGGATTGCTGGGCGTCACGCTGGTGTATCCGGCCTGGGTCAGGGCATCGGCCTTGCTCTTGGCGTAACCGGTGATGCTGGTGGCGTTCACCACGCGGATCTCGGTGGCCAGATTCACGCTCTGCTCAGAAGCCGCATCCTGGCCATTGTTCTGATCGTTATTCTGTTCCGCGTTCTGGTTGGCGTCCGAAGCGTCCTTCGACTGGCCATCCGAAGTACTGGTCTTCTTGCCGTCCTCGGACTTCTTGTTCTCCGTCTTGGCGTCTTTGGACGTGTCGTCCGTCTTCTTATCCGCCTTATCCGCCGTGGAGACGGACGATGAAGAGTCCTCCTTGGCCGACCAAGGCATTCTCAGGTTGCTGATCTCACCAGAATAGACTCCCCAGAACAGCAGGCCGGCGAGCAGAGCCACAATCACGACAATCACATACGGCAGAGCCCTGGACGCCATGGAACGTGCGCCACGGTGCACGCCCATCGGTCCCGCCGGAGGATTGTCGAACATATCCTTGGCGTAGGATTCGTAGGTCTCCTTGTCCTGCTTAGCCATTTTCTGCAACCTCATTTCTCACACTTACCGCCCCAGTGTACCGGCCCGTGCAGTCAGCCCACAATCAGCATCGTCGATTTTGCGCGTATTCGACACGTTTCCGCATGGAATCGGCATGGACATCCACAGGGCACGTCGTACAGTGGGAAAGTATGACTCATATCAAACCATTGAAGGATCTTGTGGAGCCCGGATGGGCCCAGGCCCTCGCCGATGTCGAACCCCAGATACATCTCATGGGAGACTTTCTGAGGTCGGAAATCGCGGCGGGACGTAAGTACCTTCCGGCCAGCAGGAACATTCTGCGCGCGTTTACCATTCCATTCGACGACATCAAAGTGCTTATCGTCGGCCAGGATCCCTACCCCACGCCGGGCCATCCGGTGGGACTGAGCTTCTGCGTGGCACCGGACGTCAAGCCCATTCCGCGCAGTCCGGCGAACATCTACACCGAGCTGACGACGATCTGGGCGTGCCCCATGCCGGCCAACGGCGACCTGACACCCTGGACCAAACAGGGCGTCATGCTGCTCAACAGATGTCTGACCGTCGAACCGGGAAAGCCGGGAAGCCATCAGGGGCGAGGCTGGGAAGTGGTCACCGACGCGGCCATCAGCGCATTGAACAATCGCCGCCGGCCTGACGGCAGCGTCAAGCCTCTGGTCGCGATTCTGTGGGGACGAAAGGCGCAGACGTTGGAGCCCCTGCTCACCAACGCTTTCATCATCAAATCCCCCCATCCAAGTCCGATGTCCGCCCGCTACGGATTTTTCGGCTCGAAACCGTTCTCCCGCGCCAATCAGGCGCTAATCGAAGCAGGAGAACAGCCGGTGGATTGGACCCTCCCGTCAGCTTGACCCGTTAGAGTAGCAACCATGGCTTTATTCCCTCCAAAGAATCCGGCGCCAGCACCGGCACCCATCCCCATGCCCGCAGCCGCAAGACCAACCACGCTGTCGGCCGAAGACATCGCACGCGCCAGGAACATCGGTTCGCAGATTCGCGGACGTTTCGCGCAGACCCTGGTCGGACAGGACAATCTTCGTGAATCGCTGATCACCACTTTGGTGGCCGGCGGTCATATCCTCATCGAATCCGTCCCGGGTCTGGCAAAACCACTGCCGCGCAGACCTTGGCCACTTCGGTGTCCGGCTCGTTCAAACGTGTGCAATGCACTCCCGATCTGATGCCTTCGGACCTGGTCGGCACTCAGGTCTTCGATTTCGCCACGCAGAAATTCTCCACGCAGATCGGCCCGATCCACGCCAATTTCGTGCTGCTCGACGAAATCAATCGTTCCACGCGAAAACCCAGTCCGCCATGCTTGAAGCCATGCGAGGCGCGACCACCATCGGAGGCCAACGCATCGCGCTGCCCGAAACCATTCATGGTCATCGCAACGCAGAATCCAATCGAGGAAGAGGGCACCTTCAATCTTCCCGAGGCGCAGATGGACCGTTTCATGATGAAGGCCGTACTGACCTATCCGACAGAGCAGGAAGAGCAACGCATGCTCGCCATGCTGACCCGCCGCGGCTCCGATACCGTAGACCAGCACGCGCTCACCGGTGACACCGTTTCCATCAGCGACGTCGAATTCCTGCGTTCCGCGGCACGTCGTGTGCACGTGTCCGATGCGATCATGCAGTATGCGGTCGATATCGCGGCCACCTCCCCGTGGCGCTGGAACCAAGCCCGTCCAAGGACTTTCCTCGCTCGTCAGGCTGGGCGCCTCGCCGCGCGCGTCCATCGCGCTGGTGCGCATAGGACAGGCCAACGCGCTCCTGCAGGGACGAGATTACGTCATTCCTGAGGATGTGAAGGCGTTCGCCCACGAAGTGTTGCGTCATCGTATTCTGATGACGTTCGAAGCACTTGCCGATGGCGTCACCAGCGACCAGGTGGTGGATTCGATCGTGCAGGCGGTCCCCGTTCCATGATCGACCAGATCCGTTCCGACGATCCGATCCGCAGAAAAATCGAGACGCTTGGAACCACGCTGAGTCTGCCGACGGTACGCAAGGCGCTCGGCATACTCGAAGGCGCGCACGCATCGAACAAACGCTTCGGCGCGACGATGTCGTGGATATCCACGCCTATGAGCCGGGAGACGAGGCGAAACGCATCGATTGGAAGACCAGTGCCCGAGCGGGACGTCCAATGGTGGTGCAGCGTGAGCGTCCCTCCACTTCGAAGGCATGGTTGCTGCTTGACGTCGGACAGGAAATGACCGCCGCATGCCCTTCCTCGGAACAGGCGTACCAGGTGGCGGCAAACGCCTTATGCATGTTCGCCGCGCTCAGCCTGCGCCGAGGCGACGAAGTGTCCATGGTGTTCGGCGACAGCGCTTCCATCACCCGGGTGCCGTTCAACGGTGGCCTGGCGCAGTTCGAACGAACCTTGGATACGGCATTGCAGCGCGAGTGGACCAGGCCCCGCAATATCGACGCGTTGCTGGAATACGCACGCCGCATTCGGGACAAAGAGGCGCTGGTCGTCATCGCCACCGAGGAGCATGCGTTGGAGGAACGTCATTTGAGCGCCATCCGCATGATTGCAAGGACACATCCGATGGTGCTCATCGATGTGGCCACCATCAATCCGTTTGATGTCAGCCATGCGCGCGTGGTGCTTGACGGGGCTGGAAAACGACGCGTGCCTGCGTTCCTGCGTAGGGGAAACACAGCTGGGCAAGTGCGAACGCATCGTGAATACCTGGCTGCGTCCATTCGCCATGAGCTGAATCGCTGTGGCTCGACGGTAATTCGATCCGATTCCAGCGAACGCATGTTCCATGAGTTCGTGCGCATGGTTTCCACGGCTTTGGCCCAGTCCACACGTAACCAATTGAGAGCCCCGTCCGTATTGTCGTTGGGAGACAAGGCATGATGCTCTTCCTTGCCGAGGATGACCTCGTCATCAAGGACCAGATTCATCTTGAGAACGGTTTGGCCGTCGTCATCGCGGTCTGTCTGTTGCTTGCCGTCGTTTTTGATGGCTCTTGTGGTCTGGCTTGCCCGGCCGAGCCGGAAGCCCGCAAAAAATAGTCAATCGCGGCCGACATGACGCGCTTGCCGGACAAACGTCTGGCATCAGCGTATCGATGATGTTGTGTCCCGCCATGCCCGGGGGGAGCTGGAGCGCGAGGAGGCTTTCGCACAGCTGGCCGCAATCGCCAGGGATTTTGCTTCCACTGCCACCGGAACGGACGTGCGCAACCAGACGCTCACGACATCGAAGAGACGCCTCGGACCACGGGGAACCAGCAGGGTCTCACCTTGCTCAGGCAAACCATCGAGGCATTGTATCCGCCGGAATTCGCGGATGCCGAGCGCAATCACATCGCCAGGCAGGCCACGGTCGAGCAGGCTGGCGAATGGGTGGCCAATCTTGTGGAAAGGTGGCGATAGATGCAACTGTCATGGCATTGGCCTTGGGCCTTTCTGGCAGGCGTCATCGTGGTGCTGGCCGTTGCCGGCGTCACGTTGCTGGTGGCCGCGCCACAAAACCGATGGCATCGAGAGTGCCCGCACCTTCAGCCTGGATGATGACCTCAACACGGAATCCGCATCGAGATTATTCCGCCAGTGGAGGGTTCTTTCACGTTTTGGCGGTGATTCTTCTAGTGGTCGCGTTGGCACTCGCCACGGCTCTGGTGGCACGTCCCAGCACCGTGGATGAAGGCGAGGAGAAGGCCAGCAGCCGAGACATCGTGCTGTGCTTGGATGTTTCCGGCTCGGCGCTCCCCTACGACCGCGAGGTCATCGACACCTACCGTCAACTCGTCGACAGCTTCAAGGGCGAGAGAATCGGCCTGAGCATCTTCAATTCGACGTCACGTACCGTTTTTCCGTTGACCGACGACTACGAACTGGTGTCCAAACAGCTTGGCAAAGCCAGCAGCATCCTCGCAGGCGCGAGTCCCAAGACGATATCGACAAGATGAAGGACAGCGATTATCAGGCGATTTCCGACTGGCTGGAAGGCACGCAGAACCGTAAGGAGTCCACTTCGCTGATTGGCGATGGCGTGGTGAGCTGCGCGGCCATGCTTCCCGGATTCGCCTATGGGAACGCAAGCGCCGACAATGCCGAGCGTCAACGCGCCGCATCCATCGTGCTTGCCACGGACAACGTCGTTTCCGGAAAACCAACCTATACGCTTGACGAGGCGCTGAACCTGACCAAGCAGGCCCAAATCACCGTGGATGGATTGTTCTCCGGACCGAAGCAAAGCGAGGCCGACGAGACCACCCAGAAATTCAAATCCGCCATCGAAGCTCATCATGGGGTGTTTCTCACCCAATCGAATGGAGCATCCGTCTCTTCGCTGGTCGAGGAAATCGAATCTCGGCGGAACCATGAAAACGAGTCGAGCAACAAGGCCGCCATGGTGGATGCTCCCGGATGGTGGACACTGGCCTTGGCCATCGTTTTGATGGTCTGGCTGGCATTGGCTTGGAGGTTGAGGAGATGAACCATCTGACGCTTTCCCCTGCTTTGGGTTGGCCTGTCGGCGGAGCCGTCGCCGTGGTTCTGCTGGCCTGCGCCATTGCGCAGATCGTATTGCATGTCCGTCGCCGCGCTGACAGCGACGAAACCGTTTGGGCATGCGTTCGGCGCGTATTGCTTTGTCTGACGGTGTCGGTCATGGCATTGACGCCCAGTATCGTGGCGCCGACCAATAGCCGTGCGGTGAACGCCACCGACGTGGTGGTGGCCGTTGACGTGACCGGTTCCATGGCCGTCAAAGACGCGCAATATGGTTCAGCCGAACAGTCAAGCCGTCTCGACGTGGCAAAACAAGCCGTGAAGGACGTCACCGCGCTATATCCCAATTCCAGTTTCGCCGCTTTGCGATTCGGAGCTTCCGGCACGTTGGACGTGCCGTTGACCCCGGATTCGAACGCGATCGACAATTGGGCGGATACACTCGCGCCCGAAGCGACTTCCGTTTCGGCCGGTTCGACGTTGGATGCCCCTATCGACCAGCTGCTGCTGACCTGCAAGTCCATTCATGATCAGCATCCCGATGATGCGATCGTGCTGTACCTGTTTTCCGATGGAGAACAGACCTCATCAAAAGGCACGGCGCACGTTCTCATCATTGCGACGATACCTATCCGATGCCTTCACCGTAGCCATCGGCAGCGAGCAGGGAGGCAACATTCCCCGTAACGCCGACGGCGTCGATGGAAAATGCGGACCAGTGGGTCACCGACCCTGATACCGGCAAACCCGGAGTGTCACGCATGAACAAGGATGAGATGGCGTCCATCGCCGACGAGTTGAGCGGTACCGCGCTGGTGTTGACGCCTCCAACACCATGCGTGACGGCGTGTCCAAGGAAGCGTCCGATAAGTGGCGAGTCACCCAAACCACCAAGAAGCGCACCAGGACGATGCCCGTCGTATGGCCACTGGCCATCGTCACGCTGCTGCTGCTCGCATGCGAATTGGGGGCTTGGATAATTCAGTCGAGGAGTTTGCTATGACCAGAACAACCATGAAACCGCGTGCCTCGCTGACGGTTCGCATCGTTTTTGGCCGTCATGGCGGCGTTGCTGGTCATGGCCGCCCTATGGGCCATAGTGAATCTCGCAGCCGTCAATAGCTACAACCAGGCCACGCAAAGCCTGCAGGAGAACATCTCGACCAGCAGAAAAGACGATGCCGATTGGGACAAGCTGCACACCAGGCAACAGCAGACGGACGCCCAATTCAACGAGGCATCAGCCATGAAGCCGCTGCTGCTGCCCCAAGTGCGCGAATCAATCGAGCATAACAGTCATGTTTCCAGCCAGCTTACGGATCACGCGTCCAAGAAGATCAAAGCCGAGCAGAGCGATCAGTCCGCCTCCACGGATTCAAACACCGCCGACGCTCAGGAATCGGATAAATCAAGTCACAAGAACGACGAAAACCTATCCGACGAACAACGTCGGAAAATAGAGGAGCTATTGGCTCAGAACGCCCAATCCACGCAATCGGATCCCAATGACGATTCAGGTTCGGCTGCGAAAAAGAACCCAAGCACGTCATCCTCGCAGACCAAACCCTGGTAGGGGGCTTTTTCGAATATAGTTATCCACATGCCTCGACGTGGTTTTCGTTGTTTTCCCAATAACGACACGCCGACGGTTTTTCATAGACTCGTTCTTTGACCACAAGCTCTGTTTTTCCGATTGGCGTCAACACCGAATGTGGTCAAATGGCTGCCATGAACGTTTTCAAATGCTTTTCTTGGTGCCGCCCCAGGCGTCGCAGCCTTCAATTCGTTGGCATCCCTGTCGGGAATGTCCTGTCGTTGCCGAATTGGCGTGCGGACCACCCAAACATTGATCAATGCGAAACTTGTTGCCGCGTCACGGCTTCTCGATGAACTTGATGCGGCAATAGCCTCCAACAGACTGGCCGACTGGACCGGCACCGCGGCCGAGGAATACCGCACCCGTCTCAATCGCATCGCACGGCAATCCGCTCTGCTACGTGACGATATGATCGCCACGTCACGTCTTCTCTGGTCGGCAGGTGCGGCATGAACCAACGAGTGACGGCCCGCATCGTTGGCGGAAAGAGATTCACCACCGCCGAATACCGGGAATACTTCAATGCTTCAAGAATCCTCAGAGATCAAGCGAATCGTCTTGGCACTTCCCGTAGATCCTTCATTGCCGCAGGCTATGAACTCAAAATCCACCCTCGCGCCACACCGCTCCTGTCCGCTTTGACCGGGGCAAGTCCACGGTGTACGGCGCAGGACCATATCGAATTACCGTACCGGCAGCTGCTCGGACGTTGCGAAGCACATGCCGAGGCCCTGCAATCCATGGCATCCCAGCTTAATGAGCTATCCTCATTGATCGCACAAGCCCAATCCTTATCGCCCAAGCTGAGGAAGCCAGCAGGAAAGGCTGAATATCATGTTGCGAGGGCTTTTCATGTCATCACGGGAATCCGCGATTCTCGCCTTGACCGCCAGCGCACTGATGGGGGTAAGACGCAGTTACGCCAAAGAGGGGAAATTCAACAAATTCTATCTTGTGGAATCCACCGCATGGATGCAGGAAAGCTTCGTGAGCGTCCTCGGAGAGCATGCGAGCCGATTGAACATACAGGAACGACCTTCAAAAGACACGTCCATCCTGGAATACATCACGAAAACCTTATTCATGGTCACCAAACCGGGAGCGGTTATAGCAGAGGGGCTTTCCGGCAAAGGCTCGGTCAATCGCGGTCTTAAGAAAATCGACAGACTGCTCATACCGTACTTCGACAAAGACCATGGAGACAATCTCTCCGTAACCCGTGTGTATCCGAAAACCAAAGTGGTCAGAGGCGGTACAAGCACGAAGGACGCCATCGCCGACCAACGGCGGCTGTCCGAAGGACCATCTCAACGGCGAACGTGAAAGCGGTCTGGAATACGGAACCATCGCATGCTGCAAGTACCGCAAAGCCGATGGCACATATGCTTGGAGGATCATCATTCCCGGGACCGACGGCAATCACGATTCGCCTATGGACTGGTACACCAATTTCGAGCTGATGAGTGCCGATGAGCGGCAGCGCGGAACCGCGGAAAGCCTCCGTTTCCTGGATGAGACCATGAAACAGGCCGGCATCCAGCCGGATGATCCCGTGGAAATCGTCGGCCATTCGCAGGGCGGCATCATCGCAGCAGCGGCGGCGACGGATTTCCAAGACAAATACGACATACAACATATCGCCACGCTTGGCTCCCCGATAGCGAATTTCGAGATTCCCGAGAAAACACGGGTCACCGCCATCGAGATGGATGATGAAGGCATCGCGGCACTTGACGGGGAGGCCAACCCCCATACGGAGAACTGGCTCACCATACGATGCTCCGTCCATGAGGAAGATGCGCCGAAGAGGGCTTTTCCAGGAGCCGAAGTCAGTGATTCGTCCGGGGAGAAGAACTCCACGCACTACCCGAAATACCATGAGGCGGGATACCGGTACGCCTACGACACCGGAAGCAAATCCGTGCTGGACCATGACCGTCATTTCCAAGAGGTCGTGGAAGGCGAGCTGGAGGAGGTCCAGTATTATGAGGGACGCATCAGCAAATGACGGGACCAATGGTTCACGGCTGAACGTATGCTGTTGTCTATGAAGCTTACTGACATCTCCCCCGCAATCGCACTGACCCCTCTTGACGGCCGCTACCACAAGCAGACCGCTCCCCTTGTCGAATACATGAGCGAACCGGCGTTGAACCGCGAGCGCATGCGCGTCGAAGTCGAGTGGATGATTCTGCTTGCCAACGGTTTCGAGGGCAACGGCAATCAGACCATCGTTCCGGGTGTCAAGCCGCTCACCGATGATGAGCAGGCGTATCTGCGTTCCATTCCGGAGAATTTCGGAGCCGAAGGCATTGCCCAGCATGCCGCTTATGAGGCTAAGACCCACCATGATGTGAAGGCCGTGGAGTATTACATCGACGACCAGCTGGAGAAGGCCGCCGATGTGTTGGGTCATGACACCCAGCTGACCGGATTGAAGACTCTCGTGCATTTTGCCTGCACGTCCGAGGATATCAACAACCTATCTATCGCCCGTTGCGTGAAGAACGGTGTGGAGCAGGTGTGGCTGCCCGCAGCCCAGGCCATTGTCGACCATCTGGCACAGAAGGCCGACGCCTACCGCGACAAGGCCATGCTGTCGCTGACCCATGGCCAGCCTGCCACGCGACCACGCTGGGCAAGGAACTGGCTGTTTATGTGTATCGTCTGAACCGTCAGCTCAACAAGGTCAAGGCCCAGGAATATCTCGGTAAGATCAATGGCGCGACCGGCACGTTCGGTGCGCATCTGGCCGCCTGCCTGATGTTGACTGGGTGGCCGTCTCCCGCGAGTTCGTCACCAACCGCATGGGTCTGACGTGGAATCCGTTGACCACGCAGATCGAATCGCATGATTGGCAGGCTGAACTGTACGGTACCATCAGCCACACCAACCGTATCCTGCACAACCTGTGTGTGGACGTGTGGATGTACATCTCCCGTGGCGTGTTCGCGCAGGTACCGGTCAAGGCGCGACCGGTTCCTCCACCATGCCGCACAAGGTCAATCCGATTCGTTTCGAGAACGCCGAAGCCAATCTGGAGATCTCCTGCTCGCTATTGGACACTTTGTCGGCGACGCTGGTCGAATCGCGTTGGCAGCGCGATCTGACCGACTCCACCACGCAGCGCAACATCGGCTCCGCGCTGGGCTATTCGCTGCTGGCGTTGAACAATCTGATGGGTGGTCTGAACTCCATCCATCCGAACGATGTTGCCATCCAGGCCGAGCTCGATTCCAATTGGAGGTGCTCGGCGAGCCGATCCAGACCGCCATGCGCGCCTGCGAGCTTGCCGGACTGCCGGGTATGGATAAGCCGTACGAGAAGGTCAAGGAGCTCATGCGCGGTCACGAGATCTCCAAGGATGACGTCGAACGGTTCATCGACCAGCAAGGCCTTCGACGAAGCCACTGCGGCGCGTCTCAAGGCGTGGCTCCGGCGACATACACCGGAGT
>ENA-OQAR01000650-OQAR01000650.1-human-gut-metagenome-genome-assembly--contig:-NODE-650-length-10401-cov-1.632957_pt1 | contig 10401 bp, 12 predicted proteins | sample MGYA00242738_ERZ504533 | MGnify/ENA primary metagenome ERZ504533 (study PRJEB26092, sample SAMD00036276) | human gut metagenome | host: Homo sapiens | study: EMG produced TPA metagenomics assembly of...
CATCCGGCAAAAATCATAGAGATAAATTTGAAGAAGGCAGTTTCGTCAAGAAAGGACAATTACTTGCCAAAGTTAATGACCGGCCGCTGCAAGCACAATTGCAACGCCTCGTCTCCCAATTAAAGTTGGCAGAAGACCGCGTGTTTCGCCAGAACGCCCTGTTGGAAAGGGATGCGGTCAGTAAAGAAGCCTACGAACAAGTAAAGACCGAGCTGGCCACCCTGAATGCCGACATTGACTTGATAGAATCGAACATCGCACAAACCGAGCTGCGTGCCCCTTTCGACGGTGTCATCGGTCTGCGCCAAGTCAGTGTGGGTACTTACGCTTCCCCTACAACCATTGTAGCCAAGCTCACCAAGATTTCACCGTTGAAGGTGGAATTTGCCGTACCCGAGCGGTATGCCAATGACGTAAAGACCGGCGCCGGACTGGACTTCACTCTCGAAGGAAAACTAAACACCTTCCACGCCACGGTTTATGCACGCGAATCAAAGATAGACCCTACTACCCATACCTTGACAATCCGTGCACTTTATCCCAATGCCAACGGAGCCGTGCTTCCGGGCCGCTATGCCAGCATCAAGCTGAACAAGGACGAAATTCAGAACGCCCTCGCCGTACCGTCCGAAGCCATTGTACCGGAAATGGGAAAAAGACAAAATATTCCTCTATAAAGTCGGGAAAAGCCCAGCCGGTAGAGATTACTACGGGAATCCGTACGGAAGCGGAAGTACAAGTATTGCAAGGCTTGCAGGCAGGAGATACCATCATCACCTCGGGAACCCTGCAACTCCGTACCGGACTACCGGTAACACTGGACAATATCAATTGACAACTGTCAATTATCAACCGTTAATTATCAATTGTAAAGAATGAATATATCCGAATTAAGTATACGGCGACCGGTACTCTCGACAGTACTTACCCTGATAATCCTGCTGTTTGGCTTCATCGGCTACAATTATCTGGGTGTACGCGAGTACCCGTCTGTAGACAATCCCATCATATCAGTATCCTGCTCCTATCCGGGTGCCAACGCCGATGTCATCGAGAACCAGATAACGGAGCCTCTGGAACAAAACATCAACGGCATTCCCGGCATACGCTCCCTCTCCAGTGTCAGCCAGCAAGGTTCATCACGCATTACAGTAGAGTTTGAGCTTTCCGTTGACCTGGAAACCGCCGCCAACGACGTACGTGATAAAGTGTCGCGTGCACAGCGCTATCTGCCTCGTGACTGTGATCCGCCTACCGTATCAAAAGCCGATGCGGACGCACCCCTATCCTGATGGTTGCCCTCCAAAGTGACAAACGTTCCCTACTGGAGCTCAGTGAAATAGCCGACCTGACTGTCAAGGAGCAGCTTCAGACTATTTCAGATGTAAGTAGTGTAAGCATCTGGGGAGAAAAGCGCTATTCCATGCGGCTTTGGCTGGACCCCATCAAGATGTCCGGCTATGGAATCACTCCTCTGGATGTAAAGAATGCGGTGGACAACGAAAACGTAGAGCTCCCTTCCGGAAGTATCGAAGGAAACACTACCGAGCTCACCATCCGTACGTTGGGTCTGATGCATACAGCCGAAGAGTTCAACAATCTTATCCTGAAGGAAGACGGTAACCGTATTGTCCGCTTCAGCGACATTGGACGTGCCGAACTGGGACCAGCCGACATCAAAAGTTATATGAAGATGAACGGTGTGCCCATGGTAGGTGTCGTAGTAATTCCGCAGCCGGGTGCCAACCACATTGAAATAGCCAACGCCGTATATGACCGCATGGAGAAGATGAAGAAAGACCTTCCCGAAGATGTTCATTACAACTACGGTTTTGACAATACCAAGTTTATCCGTGCCTCTATCGACGAGGTGAAGCAGACGGTGTATGAGGCCTTTGTACTGGTTATCATCATCATTTTCCTCTTCTTGCGCGACTGGCGTGTGACGCTTGTGCCATGTATTGTAATCCCCGTTTCGCTGATTGGAGCTTTCTTCGTCATGTATCTGGCCGGTTTCTCCATCAATGTGCTCTCCATGCTTGCCGTGGTGCTTGCCGTGGGCTTGGTGGTGGACGACGCCATCGTGATGACGGAGAACATTTTATGTCCGCATCGAGAAAGGGATGCCACCGAAAGAAGCCGGCATAGAAGGAGCCAAGGAGATTTTCTTTGCCGTCATTTCCACTACCATTACGCTGGTGGCGGTATTCTTCCCTATTGTATTCATGGACGGGACGACGGGACGACTGTTCCGCGAATTCAGTATCGTGGTCTCCGGTTCGGTGATTATCTCCTCCTTCGCCGCATTGACTTTTACGCCGATGCTTGCCACCAAACTTTTAATCAAAAGGGAACAGCAGAGCTGGTTCTATCGCAAGACCGAACCTTTCTTCGAAGGGATGAACCGGGTATACAGCCAGTCACTGGCCGCCTTCCTGAAACGGCGCTGGATTGCCTTGCCCTTCACCATCGTCACCATTCTGCTTATCGGAGTCCTTTTGGAATACTATCCCGGCTGAAATGGCGCCATTGGAGGACCGTTCGCAAATCAGTATCAATACAATGGGTGCCGAAGGAGTGACTTACGAATATATCCGCGACTATACCGAAGACATCAATCATCTGGTGGACTCCATTATCCCGGATGCAGAAGCGGTAACAGCGCGTGTATCCAGTGGTAGCGGTAACGTACGTATCACACTGAAAGACATGAAAGACCGTGACTATACCCAGATGGAGGTTGCCGAAAAGTTGTCGAAGGCAGTGCAGAAAAAGACCATGGCACGCTCTTTCGTACAGCAGTCCTCCTCATTCGGAGGACGGCGCGGCGGTATGCCCGTGCAGTATGTATTGCAGGCAACTAATATCGAGAAATTGCAGGAGGTGCTCCCCAAGTTCATGACGAAGGTCTACGAAAATCCGGTATTCCAGATGGCAGACGTAAACCTGAAGTTCAGCAAGCCTGAAGCGCGCATCAACATCAACCGTGACAAGGCGAGCATCATGGGCGTAAGCACCAAGAACATTGCCCAAACCCTGCAATACGGCTTGAGCGGACAGCGCATGGGCTACTTCTACATGAACGGAAAGCAATACGAGATATTGGGCGAAATCAACCGCCAGCAACGCAACAAGCCTGCCGACCTGAAAGGCATCTATATCCGTAGCGACAATGGAACCATGGTGCAGCTGGACAACCTGATTGAACTGACCGGCGGTATCGCCCCTCCGAAGTTGTACCGTTACAACCGTTTCGTTTCCGCCACCATCTCCGCGGGACTGGCGGACGGCAAGACCATCGGACAAGGTCTGGATGAAATGGACAAGATTGCCAAAGAGACACTGGACGAGACCTTCCGCACCGCACTGACCGGAGACTCCAAAGAGTATCGGGAAAGTTCCTCCAGTCTGATGTTCGCCTTCATCCTGGCCATTGTGCTGATTTACCTGATTCTTGCCGCCCAGTTCGAAAGTTTCAAGGACCCGCTGGTTATCATGCTGACGGTGCCTCTCGCCATTGCCGGCGCGCTGGTATTCATGTATTTCGGAGACATCACGATGAATATATTCAGCCAGATTGGCATCATCATGCTGATTGGTCTGGTAGCAAAGAACGGTATCCTGATTGTGGAGTTCGCCAATCAGAAGCAGGAAGCGGGTGAAGACAAGATGCGAGCCATCAAGGACGCCTCCCTGCAACGTCTGCGCCCCATCCTGATGACGAGTGCCTCCACCATCCTGGGACTGATACCGCTTGCCTACGCCACCGGCGAAGGTTGCAACCAACGCATCGCCATGGGTACTGCGTCGTAGGCGGCATGCTCATCTCCACACTACTGACGATGTACATCGTGCCTGCCATATATAGTTATGTATCAACGAACCGAAGTAAACTGAGACCGAATGAAAACGCATTGTTTTAATTTTCATAGCCACTGCCTGCACAGCGCTGGGCCTTTATGCACAGCCTGCGCCTACCTACACCTTGAAGTCCTGCCTGGAGCAGGATTGCTGAACAACTACTCCCTGCGCATTGTCCGCAATGAAGAGCAGGTCAGCAAGAACAACGCCACACTGGGCAATGCGGGCTACCTGCCCACACTGGGCCTCTCCGCCGGCTACAAGGGAACCATAGACAATACCGAGACCAAGCCCGAGCCACCGGAGAGACAACCAAGGACAACGGAGTGTTTGACCAAACTCTCGATGCAGGCATCAACCTGAACTGGACCATCTTCGACGGTTTCAACATTACCGCCAACTACCAACGGCTCAAGGAGCTGGAAACGCCAAGGCGAGACCAATACGCGCATCGCCATCGAGGACCTGATAGCCAACATAGCCGCCGAATACTATAACTATGTTCAGCAAAAAATCCGCTTGAAGAACTTCCGTTATGCCGTATCGCTATCCAAAGAGCGCCTGCGCATTGTGGAAGAGCGTTACCACATCGGTAACTTCTCGCGCCTGGACTACCAGCAGGCCAAAAGTGGACTTCAATGCCGACAGTGCCCAATACATGAAACAGCAGGAACTGCTGCACACCTCACGTATCCAGCTGAACGAACTCATGGCAAACAAAAGATGTAGACCAGCCGTTTATCATACAAGACAGCCTCATCAACGTGACCGCCTCCCTGAACTTCGAGGAGCTGTGGAACGCCACCCTCACCATCAACGCCTCACTGCTACGTGCCGAACAGAACAATACCCTGGCCCGTCTGGACTACAAGAAAGTCTGCTCGCGCGACTACCCATACGTGAAGATGAACGGCGGATACGGCTACACCCTCAACAAGTATGACATCTCTGCCAACAGCCGCCGCAGCAACCTCGGTCTGAACTTCGGCGTCACGGTCGGCTTCAATCTGTTCGACGGCAACCGGCGCCGCGAACGCAAGAATGCCCGCATTGCCGTGCAGAACGCTCGCCTGGAACGGGAGCAACTGGATCAGGCCCTGCGCGCCGACCTCAGCAACCTATGGCAGGCCTACCAAAACAACCTGCAAATGCTGAACCTGGAACGCCAGAACCTTGTGGCTGCCAAGGAGAACCACGAGATTGCCATGGAACGATATATGCTGGGCAACCTCTCGGGAATCGAGATGCGCGAAGCCCAAAAGAGTCTGCTGGATGCAGAAGAACGTATTCTCTCCGCGGAATATGATACCAAAATTATGTGAAATCTCCCCTACTGCAAATCAGTGGAAAAGTAGCGCGCTATATGGAATAAGCAATATAATCCGTACCTTTACGCCCGATTATCAGAATTAAAGCACAAATGGGATTATTCATCAGAAAGCCATTCGAGGCACTGCAAGCGGAGGCGAATGCCTCCGGAAAGAAAACATTGAAACGTGTACTTGGTCCGTGGAGCCTTGTTGCCCTGGGCGTGGGAGTCGATCATCGGAGCGGGTCTATTCTCCATCACCCGGAACGGTGGCGGCAGGCTATACGGGACCGGCCATCACACTGTCCTTTGCCATTGCCGCACTGGGATGCTGCTTCGCCGGACTATGTTATGCGGAATTTGCATCCATGATACCCGTAGCCGGCAGCGCATACACCTACTCGTATGCCACGATGGGCGAACTCATCGCCTGGATTATCGGGTGGGACCTGGTATTGGAATACACCGTAGCCGCAACCACGGTAAGCATCAGTTGGAGCCGCTATCTGGTCGTCTTTCTCGAGGGACTGGACATACATCTACCGCAAGTCCTCACCGCCTGTCCCTGGGATGGTGGAGTCGTAAATATCCCCGCCTTCCTTATCGTCGTGCTGATGAGCCTCTTCCTGATACGGGGTACGGAAGGCAGCTCCATCTTCAACGGCTTCATTGTATTCCTGAAGGTTTCCGTCATACTGATTTTTGTCATACTCGGCTGGAAATACATCAATACCGACAACTATACACCTTACATCCCTGCCAATACGGGCGTGCTGGGCGAATATGGCTTCTCCGGCATCCTGCGAGGGGCGGCCATCGTATTCTTCGCCTTCCTCGGTTCGACGCTGTGAGCACAGCCGCCCAAGAGACGAAAGAACCCGAAGCGGAACATGCCTATCGGCATTCTGGTCTCCTTGCTGGTATGCACCGTGCTCTATATGGTTTTTGCCCACGTCATGACGGGAGTGGCACACTACACCGCCTTCAGCGGACAGCAAGGCATTGCTCCCGTTGCCATAGCCATAGAGCACATGGGGCAGGCTGATGCTGCAGGTATCATCCAGCCGGACTATCCCTGGCTGAACCGTGCCAATCGTGCTGTCCATTCTGTTCGGATATTGCTCCGTCATCATGGTGACACTGCTGGGACAGAGCCGCGTATTCCTAAGCATGAGCCAATGACGGGCTGCTGCCTCCCTTTCTTCTCGCATATCAACGAAAAGTTCCGTACTCCGGCACGCAGCAACCTGCTCTTCATGGTACTTGTGGGCCTGCTGGCAGCTTTTGTACCCGCACGGCTGGCCGGAGAGATGACAAGCATCGGCACGCTGATGGCCTTCACGCTGGTCTGTGCCGCTGTACTGGTAGTACGCAGAACCATGCCTGACGTGCCCCGTTCCTTTAAAACCCCACTTGTTCCACTTATCCCCATACTGGGTATTCTTACTTGCCTTTGCATGATGTTGTTCCTTCCTGCCGATACATGGATACGCCTGGTGCTGTGGATGCTCATCGGTCTGGACATCTACGTGGGCTACGGCATGAAGCACAGTAAGCTGGAGCATGGAGGCGCCACCCGCCACGGCAGGTGACCTTGAACATGATTGGACTTATCCTTGCCGTTCTTTGTGTCATCACCGGACTGTGGCACCAACAGACTGTGGGATGGGGAGAAAGCAAAGTGCTGCTGATTATCTCGTTTGTTTTCGCATTCACGCACTGCGCTTACTATATGTGGAGAATCTGGAGGAGATAATAAGCCCTAAATCTCCTCCTTTAAAGATAAACAATCTTTCATCCAAACTACCCCAGCACCCACTTGGTCCGTTTCCCGAAACAACGGTATGCCATTGCCACCAGAAACCAGGAAGTACAGAAAGCGACGACTGCGGCACAAGGTATCTGAAGATAGATAGGAACATGGATAGCACGCATCAGGACTACGCTCGGTCCGGTAAAGAAATAGTGTATCATATAGACTCCAAAACCACAGAGCGTCAAGTTTGCCAATGCTTTCTTGATGCGCTCCGAACGGAAATTGGCCCGCTTGCAAAGCATAAACACGGGGATGGTCATCATTACTACATTCAGCGAACAGTAGGTGAAGAAGAGTTCGAGCATCTCATCCGTAAAATCCGGCAAGGAGGTCATACGACGGAAACCAAGGAATGTTACGGCATAGCCAATGGCAAACATGGGAATGCCGATGCCACAGAGTTGCCGGCCCGTCCAGTTATGGTTCCTCAGATAATGGCCCAACAATAGGTACCGTTAAAACCGGCAAAGTAATACAGCATACCGAACGAGTTCCACGAGCAAGTCCCCCAAAGGTACGGAGCGGCAAACTCGGTATAATAAGGCAGCAGCAGTGTCACTCCCCATGCTGCAAGAAACCATAGTTTGGCACGTTCCGAGGCCTTCTCCACCCATGCCGAGAATATCGGAAGATAGAGATAAAGCCCTATCAGCAGATAGATATACCACATGTGTACATCCAATAGAGAGAAATTAAAAGGCATTTCTGCAATATATCCCAGGCTCACTGCCAGAGACTGGCGCATCACTTCCTCACCCGAATAAGGGAAGAAATCCAGAATCACTTTCGGCTCCACTCCCAGCAGTCCCGTTATCCAGGGGAACAGATTGTAAATCACAGACCAGATGAGGAAAGGAAAGAATACGCGGGGGATACGTTTCTTGTAGAATGCCGAGGCGTCACCCCGTACCGGCAACAGCAATGCACCGGTAATCATTACAAAAAGCGGTACGCAAGGACGGAGCGCCGCACCGTAGACAGCTCCCCAGAACTTGATGTCAACAATGTCGGGCGATGTGCCCGGATAGAAGTTAAAAGGGTCTGTGCAATGGCAGCAAACTACTGTAAACATTGCAACAAGGCGTACCACATCCAGCCATACGATGTGTTGTGCCGGAGTTTGTCGTGTAAGAGTTGGTTCCATGTTTTATTAAATTGGTTGTTTGGAGGGCTAAAGATAAAGAAGTTAACCGAGAAATGAAAAGGAGAATGTAACAAAAATACGACAACAAACGAGTTTCAGTTTTATTCTCCTATAGAGAACAATCTGTTTTATCAAGGCAGAACAGAGTGTTCCAATAGGGAAGAACACTTTGTTCCAACATGAAAGAACAGTTTGTTTCTTCCTATTGAAACAATTTGTTTCAACATAAAGGAACAGTTTGTTTTGCTTGATGAAACAGAGTGTTCTATGCCGCGAAACACTTTGTTTTCCTCTACAAAACAAAAAAGCCGTAACAAGATTTTCTCCGTTACGGCTTTCTTTATATTATGCCTTTCTAAAAGGCTTCTGTTTTACTTGCTGCAATTCCAGGGCTTCAGTTGCTTGAAGAAGTCGTTGCCCTTATCGTCCACCAAGATGAATGCAGGGAAGTTCTCCACCTCAATCTTCCAGATAGCTTCCATACCGAGTTCGGGATATTCCACGCACTCAATGCTCTTGATGTTGTTCTGTGCCAAGATAGCGGCAGGACCACCGATAGAGCCCAAGTAGAAACCGCCATACTTTTGGCAGGCATCTGTCACTTGCTGGCTGCGGTTACCTTTGGCAAGCATAATCATGCTGCACCGTGGCTTTGGAAGAGGTCTACATACGGGTCCATACGTCCGGCAGTAGTCGGGCCCATGGAGCCGCAAGCCATGCCTTGAGGAGTCTTGGCAGGACCGGCGTAGTAGATGGGATGGTCTTTGATGTACTGCGGCAGGTCTTCGCCACGGTCCAGACGTTCTTTCAGCTTGGCGTGTGCGATGTCACGGCCTACGATAATGGTTCCATTCAGAGACAAACGGGTGGAAACCGGATACTTGGTCAGTTCCTTCAGAATATCGGCCATCGGCTGGTTCAAGTCAATCTTCACCACGTCGCCTTCACCGGCCTTACGGAGTTCTTCGGGAATCAGTTCACCCGGATTGCTGTCGAGCTTTTCAATCCAGATACCTTCTTTATTGATTTTACACTTGATGTTGCGGTCGGCAGAGCAGGAAACGCCCAGACCCACGGGGCAGGAAGCACCGTGACGCGGCAGGCGGATGATGCGTATGTCGTGAGCCAGATACTTGCCGCCGAACTGGGCACCGAGGCCAATCTTATGAGCTTCTTCCAGTACCAGCTTCTCCAGTTCCACATCGCGGAAAGCGCGGCCGAACTCATTGCCGGTAGTGGGTAGGTTATCGTAGAAGTGGGTGGAAGCCAGTTTCACAGTCAACAAGTTCTTTTCGGCAGAGGTACCGCCGATAACGAATGCGATGTGATAGGGAGGACAAGCTGCCGTACCCAAAGTCTTGATTTTTGAGATAAGGAAGGGAACCAATGTTTCGGGGTTGAGGATAGCCTTTGTCTCCTGGTAGAGATAAGTCTTGTTGGCAGAGCCACCACCCTTGGTTACGCAGAGGAACTCGTACTCCATACCTTCCGTAGCTTCGATGTCAATCTGTGCGGGAAGGTTGCACTTCGTATTCACCTCATCGTACATGGTGAGGGGAGCATTCTGCGAATAGCGCAGGTTCTCTTCGGTATAAGTCTTGTAAACACCCAGTGAGAGAGCTTCTTCGTCACAGTATCCGGTCCATACCTGCTGTCCCTTCTCACCGTGGATGATTGCCGTACCCGTATCCTGGCAGAAAGGAAGTACCCCTTTGGACGCTACCTCTGCATTGCGCAGGAAGGTGAGTGCCACGTATTTATCGTTATCGCTTGCTTCGGGGTCACTCAGAATCTTAGCAACCTGCTCGTTGTGCGAACGACGCAACATGAACGATACATCACGGAAAGCCGCATTGGCCATTGCCGTCAAACCTTCTTTTTCAATCTTCAAGATAGGTTTTCCTTCAAACTCGCTTACTGACACGTAATCTTTTGTAAGCAGATAATACTCAGTAGTATCTTTCCCCTTCTCGAACATGGGCTGATACTTGAACGGAGGTGTTGTTGCCATAATTACTCGTATATTTAATGTTTAAAAGTGATTCGGGTAGCAAAGGCAGCACAAAACCGCCTTTACCGAGCAAAGGTAAAAACTATTATTGAAATAATTCTTTAATTAGAGTAAAAACGCAACAAATCATAATTAATTTTCTGACACCCGCTGCATCCGCCCTATCAGTTCATCGCCCAGCGCCGTCTTCACCTCAATGTGTTTCAGCACAGCCATTACAAACGGATTGCTTTCAAAGTCGCCGCGTACCTGCTCAAAAT
>ENA-OQAR01000651-OQAR01000651.1-human-gut-metagenome-genome-assembly--contig:-NODE-651-length-10390-cov-2.529475_pt1 | contig 10390 bp, 7 predicted proteins | sample MGYA00242738_ERZ504533 | MGnify/ENA primary metagenome ERZ504533 (study PRJEB26092, sample SAMD00036276) | human gut metagenome | host: Homo sapiens | study: EMG produced TPA metagenomics assembly of...
CGCTTGGATGGCTTCCTTCTGGCCGATCACGCGCTTGCGAGGTACTCCTCCATGTGCAGGAGCTTCTCGTTTTTCGCCCTGCATAAGACGGCCCACGGGGATGCCGGTCCAGTCGGAGACGATTTCGGCGATGGAGTCGGCGTCGACGCGGTCGGGGACCATCGGCACGTCGGCGTTGGCATTGTCGGCTCCGCCCGATTCCGCCTCGTTCTTCTCGGCTTGGGCGATTTCCTTCTGGATGGCCGGGATTTCGCCGTAGTTGATGGCTGACGATTTCGCCAGGTCGCCTTCGCGCTCGTACTTTTCGGCTTGCGTACGCAGCTCGTCGAGCTTCTTGCGCAGGTCGCCGATACGGTTGTGGCCGTTCTTTTCGGCGTCCCAACGCGCTTTCAGCCCGTTGAGCTTTTCGCTTTTGTCGGCGATTTCCTGGTTCAAATCGGCGAGACGGTCCTTGGCGCTGTCGTCCAGTTCCGCTTCGGCCTTTTCCGCGGCCTTGTCGTTCTTCGGATTGCCCAGCAGGTACGATTTCTCCATCTTGAGGCGGTCCACCTGGCGGCGCAGTTCGTCGATTTCCTCAGGCGAGGAGTCGAGTTCCATGCGCAGGTGCGCTGCGGCCTCGTCCACCAGATCGATGGCCTTGTCCGGCAGCTGGCGTCCGGAAATGTAGCGGTTCGACAGGGTTGCCGCCGCGACCAGCGCGTCGTCGCCGATGGTCACCTTGTGGTGGGCCTCATACTTCGGCGCGATGCCGCGCAGGATGGCGACGGTGTCCTCCACGCTCGGCTCGCCGACGAACACCTGCTGGAAACGACGTTCGAGCGCCGGATCCTTTTCGATGTTCTCACGGTATTCGTCCAGTGTGGTGGCGCCGATCAGGCGCAGTTCGCCACGGGCCAGCATGGGCTTGAGCATATTGCCCGCGTCCATGGAGCCTTCGGCCGCGCCCGCGCCGACGATGGTGTGGATCTCGTCGATGAAGGTGATGATCTGCCCGTCGGCCTTCTTGATCTCCTCGAGCACGCTCTTCAGACGTTCCTCGAATTCGCCACGGTACTTGGAACCAGCCACCATGGAGCCCAGGTCAAGCGAGATAAGCTTCTTGTTCTGCAGGGTGGTCGGCACGTCGCCGGCGACGATGCGCTGCGCCAGGCCTTCGACGACGGCGGTTTTGCCGACGCCAGGCTCGCCGATCAGCACAGGATTGTTCTTGGTACGGCGGGACAGGATCTGGATGACGCGGCGGATTTCCTGGTCGCGGCCGATCACCGGGTCGAGCTTGCCTTCCTTCGCGGCGGCCGTCAAATCGGTGGAGTACTTCTCCAAAGCCTTGTACGAGCCTTCCGCGTCGGCGCTGGTCACCTTGCGGTCGCTGCCGCGCGCGGCGGTCAGGGCGTTACGCAGCTTATTCCGCGGTAAGACCGTTCTTTTCCAAGATGTTCCGCGCTTTGATTCGGTTTCGCGGCCGCGATTGCGACCAGCATGAGGTCGACGGTGACGTACTCGTCTCCCCTCCGTTGCATTTCTTTTTCGGCTTGCGATAGCACCGCCGACAGCTGCCTGCTGACGTCCGGCTGCGTTGTGGTCGATCCGCTGGCGCTCGGCAGCGATTGCATCGCCTGATGCACTTCGGCGCTCACGTTTTGCGCGTTGCCGCCTGCCGCTTCGATGAGCGCGCGGGCCATGCTGTTTTCCTGACGCAGCATCGCGTCCAGCAGGTGCAGGGTGTCGACCTGCGGATTGCCCAGCGCCGCCGCGTTCTGAACGGCGTCCGAAAGCGCTTCCTGCGCCATCTGCGTGAACTTCTGTTCCATATCATCCTCCATGGTTCGCGCCCGGCCGCCCGGCCTTCGCTACCGGGCCGGCGTTCGGACGCATATGTCGTTGTCTGATATGCTCAACCGACTTCATCGCCATTATATTCCCAAAACTTGAGTCCCACACACTCAACTTTTTGCGTTTCTCAAAACCGTCTTTCGACGCAGGACGGCAGTCACCGACAATCACCAGCGCTCACCGGCAATCGCAATACATACGAAAAAAAGGCGGGCAGCAACGTAACGAAATCACGAACGTTGCAAACCCGCCTAATCCAAAGTCCGCCAGCAAGCCGAAAATCAGCCGCGCACCACCACGTTGCGCAGATCGCCGATGCCCTCGACGTGCACGATCGCCTCGTCACCCGGATCCAGATGACCCGACGCGTTCGGCGTACCCGTCATAATCACATCGCCCGGCAGCAGCGTGGTGAAACTCGTAATCGCCGCGATCTGCTCAGGAATGCCGTGAATCAGATTCGCCGTGGTACCCGACGCCATCGGCACATCCTCACCGTTGAGCGTGAAGGAAATCTTCGCATCCTTCCAATCCACATCGTCACGCGTCACAATCCACGGACCCAACGGGCACGCCGTATCAAAACCCTTCGCACGCGTCCACGTCGGATCAAGACCCTGCAGATCACGCAACGTCACATCATTCACGCACGTGAAACCCAGCACATAATCCATGGCCTGCTCCACCGGCACATTCTTGGCGATACGACCCATCACCACAGCCAACTCCGGCTCGAAATTCATATCATTCGAACACAGCGGAATCACAATCGGATCATCCGGACCAATCACCGACGTGCTCGGCTTGGTGAAAATCACCATATCCTCCGGCGCATGCTTGATATCGGAATGACCGGCCTCATGCATGAACTGCGCATGCGCCTCATAATTCTTCGCCAAACCGTACACCTTCGACGGAATCACCGGAGCCAGCAGACGAATGCCGTCACCATCCACCGGATAGCGCTCGCCGGTCGGCTCGACGGCCTGGCCGGACAGCGGATAGCCGTTCAAGGCCACGAGATAGTCCTTGCCGTCGTTCTTGTCGGTCTGAACGAAGGCGTACTGCGGTACATCATTATGCGTAAAACGTGCGATTCTCATACCCGCAAGTCTACCCGCTCGCCACGCCCGCCGTTCTCGACATGCGTCGCTTTGCGGACGATGCCGATTGCTCGCATTTTTTACGATTTTTGCGATTATTTGCGATGCAGTTCCGCCCGCAACGCCGCCACCTCGCGTTCCAGCTCGTCGATGCGGCGCACCTGCTGGGCGATGAGCAGGTCGCGCACGTCATCTCCCGACAGAATCGGGACTTCGGCTGCGTTGCGCGGCGCGGGCAGCGTCGCATTGCTTTGCGTTTCCGTCGTTTGCGTTGGCTGCACCGGCTGCGATACCTCAGATCGAGCAACCTCCGCAGATTCCGCCGACGCGCCACATCCGCCGACGCCGATGGCACCACTCCACCATTCCCATCAACCGATACCAGCCGGTCCGTGCCCATACGGCAGGCAATCTTGCGCCAGCGCGCGAAACAACGTTCGATGCGCTTATAGCCGATCAGCGATGGGTCGAGTCCGGCTTCGCGGAACAGTTCGACCAGCGATTCGCCCGCATGGTACCGGCGCATGCAGTTGTGTTTGAACGATTCCGTGTAGGTGATGCGTCGCGACGTCGCTTCGGCCACCACCGGCAGCGAGCGCAGATATTCGACTTCTTCCGGACTGAACGCTCCCCCACCGTTGCACATGATGTTCCCTTTCGGCTTGGCGTGCGGCGGCTCCCTTCCACCGCACGGCAGTCGAATGGCCTCCGTCATGCCATTCCCCCTGTTCGGCTTGCGATTCGGCTTGCGATGCGCGCTTGCGATACGTGTTTGCGATACGTGTTTGCGATGCAAGGCCGCAATCCGATTCGTTGTTCGCTTCGTGTTCCATCATACCGGTACGAATGGCGTTTTTTCCAACCATTTCAGGCGGCACGAAACCCTAAATCGCCCGTATTCGTCACAACAAAAGCGGGTGAACCGTTGATCGCTCACGACCCACCCGCCCGAACAAGCCCCGTTGCCTGTCTGCTGGCCCGCTCAGACCGCCATCGGCGTATCGGATTCGCGGAAGCGCAGCACGAGCGCCAGTCCGGCTCCGGCCATTACCAGGGCCGCGATGGTGAACAACGCGGTGCCCATTGCGCCGGTGAGCGGCAGCTGCGTGACGTTCTTCACGTTCTTGACCTGGATTGCCTTGTCGGACATGCCCTCGTCAAGCCTGCTTGCCAGACCGAGGTTGTTGGCGCCGACCAGCTTGAAGGTCGACTTGCCGGTTTCCTGGTTCACAGCTAGTTCGACGGTGAAGATCGGCACAAAGTTCTTCGCATAGCCGCTCACGAATCCGGTTTCCTTCAGCGTGTACTTGCCGGACTTCAAGCCCATGATTTTCACGTCGCCGGTGGTGGTTTCCACATCCGCGACAGCGCCGTTCTCGTTCGCTTCGGCAAGGCGGTATTCGCCATCCACAATCTTGATGAACTTGAGCGGGGTCTGCGAAACCTCGGTTCCCTCGAACACGTGGAACTTCGCTCCTGCGAGACCATTGGCATCGCTTCCGACACCGTACTTGTGGAAGGAGAAGCCCCCCGGTATAGGAGTCGAATTCGACCGGCGTATTCCACACCTCGGTGTCACGGGACACGGCCGCCTTGTTGGTAACCTTGTTGCCCATGTCGATGATGTCCTTGTTGACCACGGCAGTGTAGGTGATGACCAGCTGGCCGCTCTTGTTGGCCAAGTCGAATTCCAGCACGGTGGTGGTCTTGCCGTCGGCTCCAACGGTCGGAACGGTCACGTAGGCGAACGGCATATTCGTTTCCGTGCCATCCGCGGCTCGGACAACGGCCTTGAAGTCCTTGTTGACCGTCAGGCCCTTGGATGCCACGCCTTCACGAAGTACGGATACTTGTCGTACCTTCGGCCGCGTCGGAATATCCAGCGTGATGGTGTAGGCGACGGTCTGCCCAATGCTCACGCCTTCAGTGGTGGTAATCGTATCGGCCGTCTTGCCCGGCTGGTCGGGCTCGTTCTCGTTCTTGGCCACAAACATGCCGACAGCGTTGATCTTGCCCTGGCCGGTTGCCGGATCGCCCTTCACTTTGAATGTGGCGGCCACGCCGTTCAGCGTGGTGGCGACGATGGCATTGGTTCCCCGACCGCCGTCCTTGTCCACATCGGTGATGAGATACCAGCCTTCTTCAAGCGAACCGATGGCAGCCGTACCGCCGTTGCCTGCAACGGTTTTGTCGGCAACGACGCCATCGCCAACCGCCAACGAGGCCGCGAATGTGCGGAACCAGGCGGCGTCGTTATCGCCGGTCTTGGTTGCGGCGAACGCGGCCGGATTGCTGTCATATTCGGAGGGCATGCTGACAACGGGGTCCATGTTGTTGTTGGCGGCGGCCACCGCGTCGGTCACCGCAGTCACCCAATCGGCGTCGGTGTCGACCTGCACGGCGTCGCCGTCCACCGTCAATGACGCGAACTTGTACGCGGAGTAGGTGTGCCCCTTCTGCGAATGCCGCACTTCGATCGATGCGCTGCCGGTCGCATACGCTCCGGCCGTGCCGAACGCCATACCGCCCAGCAACGTTGCCGCCGCGGCGATTACTGCACAAAGCCTTCTCGTCTTCATGATGAGAGACCTCTCTTCCTTGGTTTGGTCGGCCTTGTTACCGCAGCCGATTGGTTGGTTTTATGGGAAGTTTCGTAAGTTGTGTTGCTCTTTAGTTGTGATTGAAAAATGCGATTGCCGGATTGCGATCAGAGAATTGCGATTGCCGTCCGGCAGTTCCGTCACGGCCGTCCGCGCCCGATCAAAGCCAGTCCGACGATGCCTGCAAGCAGCAGCACCAGTGCCGTGACGCCGGCCACGACCAGCCAGGTCCGTCCTTCCGATGCGCCGGACAGCGGCAGCACGGCCACCGTCTCTTTCACGTTGGTGAACGAGGCTTCGTAGGTGGCGGTCTGTCCCTTGTCGAACGCGCTCCACATGTCGGCCCTGGTGATGCTGATCGGCACTGAGGTGACGTTGCCTTTCGCGTGATAGCCGGCGATGTTGCCTTCCGTGACGGTGTAGTCGCCTACCATCACGCCACGGAATGTGTACTGCCATTCGCCGGTAGGCAGCTCGTCATCTTCGGAAAGGTCTTTGCCCAGCTTCGATGCGCCGCCCTGCATGAAATCGATGCGCAATGTGGCTCCACTCGCCGGCATTCCGCCTTCCCAATGTTTCGTCACGACCACGTTGGCGGACGGCACCTGCAATACGGGATGCTGGTAGGCCGCGCAGGCGGACTGCTTGTCGAAGGTGTAACAGACCTGCGCCGACGCGTTCGATCGGAAGCCCGGCTTTCCTGCGGAAGTCGTGCCGGTGCCCGCGTCGCCGGTCGCGTCGTAGTTGATGCCGCCGTCGACCATATTGACCCGCGCGTAGGCGCTGTCGGTTGGCACTATGCCGTACGAGAGCGTGTAGGTCGCGTTGTGCAGCAGCTCGTAATCGCCGGCGAATTCGACGCGGATCTTGCCGTTGCCGGCGTCGCTGTACCACAATGTGTAATCACGTTCCAGCACTGGAGGCGTAGCCCCCGAAGGCAGATTCGTCACGTTGAGCGTCACGCCGCCGGTCACCCGGTAGTAGGTCGTTCCGCCGAAGTTCCGCATGCTGGCCATGTTCCAGACAACGCCATCGACCTGCGCGTATTCGGACAGCTCGTCGACGATCGAGACGCCGCTGTAGGCGCTTCCCGTGGTGATCTCCTTCTGGATGTCGTCGAAGATCTTCGTCAGGTCGTCAGCGCTGTTGGTGGCTTGTAGTAGCCGAGGTTGCCGCCCGTACCCCAATTGGCTTTGTCGTACGCGGTGCGTTCGGATAGTTGCTGGACACGGCGTGCATGAACTGGTTGGTTGGTCGTTCTCCCTGTTACCGAACGATTGCTGCTCCGGATTGGCGCCTTCGAAGATGCCGATGCTGTAGATGAGCGTGCCGGCCGATTTCATGGCGAGCGCGGTTGTCACGGCGTCATTGGCGACTCTCGTGCTAAAAGTGTTTTGCGTGGTCGGCACACCGTCCGCGAAGAAAATGACGATTTTCTTCGCGCCTGGCCTTGCCTGCAGCAATGCCGTCTGCGCGGCGGCCATGCCTTTGTCCGCAGGGGTCGCGCCATTGGCGGACAGCCTGCTCACCGATGATTTCAGAGCGGCGGTATCGCTGGTCAGGGAACTCACCACGCCGGATGTCTGCCCGAATTGAGCGATGGCGATTCGCACTTTGCTGTCTTTGTCCTGGATGGTGTCGTTGGTGGTCTCGGTGGCGTCGATGAAGCTGGTCGCCGCTTCTTTCAGCGCCGTCAACCGCTTCGGATTCGATTTGTTGCATCCTCTTTGGCTTCCGTCCATGCAGTAGTTCATCGATCCTGACGTGTCCAGCACGAGCACCACTTCGATTTTCTCCGTGACCTCATGGCTTTCACGGGTGTCCTTGCCCACCACGTTGAGGTTCAGTGTGTATTTGCCGCCGCCGTTGTATGTGATGCTTTTCGCGTGATCCGGCTGCGGCACGGCGACGTTACGCGCGGCACGCATCACGGTTTTGCGATTGAAGGTGAAGCGATCGCGCATGATGTGTTCGTCGGCGTCGGCATCGTCTTTGGCAGCATCGTCTTTGGCAGCATCATTCTTGTCGTTATCGTTGCCGTTTTGAGCCGACGCGAAAGCCTTGTCGGCGTTATCCTTGTCGGCGTCATTCTTACCGTTCTTGTCGGCATCGTCGGCATCTTCAGCAGTGTTGCCATCGTTGTCAGCATCGTCCGCATCGCCGGTTTGCCGTCATCGGCTGTCGCGCCCGCATCGCCATTCGCCACAGCATCCGTGCGATTTTCGCCGGCATGGTCGTTTCGATCGCCGTCTTGAGCCGGTGCAGCACCATTGCAGGTACGTCAGCGTTCTCAGCCGTCGCTGCTAACCGCCTGCCGTTCCTGCTCCTTCTGCTCATTCGGCTGTTCCGTCTTATCGCACGCTGCCGCTGTTCCGGCATCGTCTCCGACGGTTGTTCCGGTTGCGATTGCGACTGCAGTTGCGATTGCGCTTGTTCGTTCAATGGCTGCTGCGATTCGCCGTCGTCCGTAGGGCATTGTGCATCGTCATCGTCCGTTGCGGACTGTCCGGCAACATCTTGCCCGGCAATGTCGGCAACGTCCGATCCGACTGCGTTTTCAGCATCGGATTGTTGTGTCGATTCCGGCTGCTCGCTGCGGATTGGCGGCCACGTTGCCGCCATCCGTCACCGTTTCGTCGGCGAACGCGGTCGCGCGGCTCCCGTGGTGCCGGCCAGCATCGCAATCGTGACAAGCAATGCGGTGAATTTTCCCATCCGCGCGCCACACCGGCTTATGAAGCCGGCAAGCGGGTCCTTCATCCACTTCATGACATGTCCATCTCTCATGGCGCTGCGGCGAATTGCCTATGCGCCTCCATGCCTTGAACCTTATGGATGAACGTTTCGAAACCCGTCCCCTCCATTGATGGGTTCGGGGAACGTGCGGACCCGCGAAAATCGCGGCCTTCCCCCTTATCCTTTACGCGGCCAGGCGGAAGCGTGCCGCATGATTCGGTGTCGGGGCCGCATCGACCGCACGACCATGCAGCACAACAGCATGCCGCCCATCGTGCAAACGATGGTCATGGCGAGCACGCCCAGTTCGGTCGCACGTTCGTCGCGCACGTCGGCCGGATCTGCGCGGGCAGCGGTATTGCGACGCGATGCCCGGAGACTAGCAGCCGATGCGTGTTGATGCCGTATGCGTGCAGGTCATCAACGTCAGCCGGTCTTCGCCGGGCACGATTTTCAACCGTGAGACGTCGTCCGGTTCGATCACGCTGATTCGGTCCACTTCGTATCCCAGCGTCTCGTCCATCACTTTGATGTACATGAAATCGCCGTCGTGCAGTTCGTCGAGCCGTGTGAACATCAACGATTTGACCAGGCCGCGATGCCCAGTGACCACCGTATGCGAGTCAGTGCCGCCGACCGGCAGGCTGGTGCCGTACAGATGCCCGGCACCGACGGCGAGCACCGGTTCGGACGTACCATGCCGAATCGGCAGTTCCACGCCGATTTTGGGCACCAATACCGTGCCCATGATGCCTGCGCCGGAATCCAGCAGGCCCTGATAGTTCGCGTCCGTGTCCGCAGCGGAAAGCCCGGCACCGCCGGAAGGCGCCGAATCGTCGGCGGTATCAGCATCTCCGGCAGTGCCAGCCGGTCTGGTAGTGAACGGATCGGCCGCCTCGCCCAATACCGGCTGTCCTTCCACGGCAAGCCGCCGATTGTATGCGCGCGCCCGTTCCAACTCCTCCATCGCCATCGGATACGGCCATCCGGCAACCGTGCGAGCCGCCGAATCGGATGTCTCGGCCAAGCGCCGCGCGGAATGCGCCTGCATGGCGAACGGCAACGACGCGACCACCACCGCGCCCACGATCAGCAGCACGGACACGCACCGCACCAATATGAAACGAATCCGCCGCAGCCTGCGCGCGCGAACCACATCGGCAATGTCAATCGCCTCGTAAACGACGGCGTTCCAGCGAACGTTCCAGCAGACGTTCCAGCGAACGCAACAGTTCCGGCATGACCACTGTCGCAGCTGCACCGGCATCAGATCCGACTCCGGCGCATTGCCGATGCCATCGTTATCATCACCGGCATCATAGGAATCAGCCGAGGCGCCCGCCACGGCACCGAACAGCCGCATGGGCGAACGCAGCACCGCATGCGCATGCACGTAGGAATCCGTCCTGCGGGCGAGCAGACGGACGGGTTTACTCATCAATCGAGAGGCAGACCAAAACATGGGTTTCTCCTTCGAACACACCCATGTTCACACCCGCCATACGAAAGCCCTTGCCCCCTATAGGAGGGCTTACCCCTAGAAAGACAACGGTTTCAGGCACGAAACCGGCAATTATGGCACCAAACCGCGCAGCACCCCACCTACCGGCGGAACGCAGCTCAGACAAGCCGTTTTCAGAGGAATGCAAGTCAGACGAATGTAAGCCAGACGAATGCAATCCAGGCGGACGAGCCCCGCAAATCCTTAAAAAACAGAAAAAGTCAAAGAAAGCGCTCAGATGAACGCACGCTCACCGAAAATCGCAGTGCCGACGCGCACGATGGTGGAACCTTCGGCGATGGCCAGTTCCATGTCGCCGGTCATGCCCATCGACAGTTCCCGGCAACGGTCCGTGCCCGGTTCGCCGGATGCGAGGATGAGGTCGCGGGTCTTGCGCAGGTGCGAGAAACCGCGGCGAATCACCGTTTCGTCGTGCACATGCGCGCCGATCGTCATCAGTCCCTGCAATTCGATGCCGTCCAACGTGCCGATTTTCTGCGCGATGCGGATGCGTGCGCGGATCGCAACCGGATTTCGATTCCTCGCCGGATTCGTTGACTTCCAGCAGCACGCCGACAGTAATACCGCGAGCCACGGCTCTACGTGAAATTTTTTTT
>ENA-OQAR01000652-OQAR01000652.1-human-gut-metagenome-genome-assembly--contig:-NODE-652-length-10378-cov-3.926251_pt1 | contig 10378 bp, 14 predicted proteins | sample MGYA00242738_ERZ504533 | MGnify/ENA primary metagenome ERZ504533 (study PRJEB26092, sample SAMD00036276) | human gut metagenome | host: Homo sapiens | study: EMG produced TPA metagenomics assembly of...
CCCGGGATAATGGAGTGGTCGGCCCGAGTCGCGATCGAGCGAAGCGTCAAAAACAATTGGCCCTCTTTGATGGAGCCAATGCCGTGCGCGACCATAATGCGCGCCACCAGCCCAGGAATGCCCAGACCAGCCGAAAGTTCCTTTTCGAGCTCGGGATTTTGCTGAGCGACCGCCCAGCGATGCGTCGTCTTAAGCGATGACATAGGCACCCACCCCCCGATAGGGGCAGGTCGCCGCGATACCTCTCACGGTTCATAGCGATGAGTCCTCTGTGTATGCCCGCTTCGGCAGGCAGATCTGTTGAACGGATTTATTATACCGTGCAGCGCGGACGCAAAAACGCCGCGGTGCGCCGCGGTTTCGGCAAACGATGGCGGTAATGCCCTCGAAACAATCGAGCGTTTCAGCCGCACGGACACATACGAGCGTCTAGCATATCCATACAAACAAGTTCGCGGATAAAGGGAGTCGCGGGGCATATGAAGCAATGGGCTGGACTGGGGAAGTTCCTCGCGGGGCACATGCAGATCATCGTTCCGATTTGTGTGGCGCTCGGCGTGCTCTTTCCTCAACAGATCGGCGTTCTCAAGCCATTGTTCCCGCCCTCTTCGCCTTTATGACGTTTCAGGGTGCGCTCAGCAACACCTTTCACCAGGTAGCCGAGGTGTTCCACCGTCCGCTGCACCTGATTCTGGCGTTGTTGGTCTCGGCGGCGCTTATTCCCATCGCGGCCTATGCCATGGGATCGTTGTTCTTTGGTTCCAACCCCAACCTTGTCTGCGGCATCGTGCTCGAATACAGTGTGCCCGTGGCAGTCACCGCTTTTATGTGGATCAGCATGTTCGGCGGCAACGGCCCGCTCGCGCTCACCATCATCCTGCGTCCTCGGTCATCTCCCCTGTGACGATTCCGCTTACGCTCAAGCTCCTGCTGGGCGCCACCGTCTCGATCGACGTGCCGAGCATGATGCAGAACATGGCCTTTATGATCGCCATCCCCGCTGTGCTCGGCATCGTGATCAACGAGCTCACGCGCGGCTGGGGGCACGAGAAACTCTCCCCCGCGCTCTCGCCCGCCTGCAAGTTCATGATGATGGGCGTTATCGCCTCCAACTCCACCGCCATGAGCGAGTACGTGCTGCACATGAACGCGTGCGCTTGGAGTCGCCCTCTTTATTTTGGTCTTCGCCATCAGCGGCTTTGTCGTCGGCATTCTGGTCGCCCGCGCGCTGCATCTGCCATATAGCGAAACGACCACCATGTGCTTTACCTGCGGCATGCGCAATATCTCTTCGGGCGCCGTCATCGCCACGCAATACTTTCCGGGCGAAGTTGTGTTTCCCGTCATGTGTGGAACGTTGTTTCAGCAGGTGCTCGCCTCGCTTATCGGACACTTCTTTGAGCGTCTGACCGGCGAGGAGCGCGCCGCCCAGCGCAAGCCCGCCCGCGTGGAGGATGTCAAGGCACTGGAAAGTATTCTTGGCCCCAGTGTGCGCATCAGCCCCACGCGGTTTGAACGGTACATCAGCTGTCCGTTTGCCTATTTTATGCAGTATGTGCTGGGGGCGCGCCCGCGCCAGAAAGCCGAACTGGCCCCCAATATCAGCGGTACGCTGACCCACTGGGTGTTGGAGCAGGCCCTGCGCCGGGAGGGCAGTGCCTTTGCCAAATTGACCCAGCCGCAGCTGGAACAGCTGGTGGAAAGCCTGGTGCAGGAATACACCGCCGCCAACCTGCCCGGTGCGGGGGTGCGGATGAACTACCTGCTGGGGCGGATCCAGCGCAACCTGGTGGGGCTGCTGGGGTTCATCCAGCGGGATGTGCGGCAGTCCGGCTTTCAGCCCGTGGCGTTTGAGCTGCGCATTGATGACCGCCCGGACAGCGATGACCCGGATGCCCCACGCGTGGACCCCGTTCAGCTGGACGATGGCAGGGGGCACACGGTGCGTATTGTGGGTACGGTGGATCGTGTGGATACCATGGAACTGGGCGGCAAAACCTACATCCGTGTGGTGGACTATAAGACCGGAACCAAAAAGTTTGACCTGCGGGAAGTGTATTACGGCCTGGACTGCCAGATGCTGCTCTACCTGTTTACCCTGGAACGCAACGGCGGGCATCTGTTCTCGCAGGGCACGGCAGCCGGGGTAGAATACCTGTGGGCGGATCCCGCGCCGGAAAATATCATTCGACCGGAAACAGATGATGCAGAACCTTTGCAGGCGCAGAACTACCCGCTGGAAGGACTGCTGCTGGATGAGCCGAGCATTTACCATGCCATGGATACCAGGGGCACCGGTGCCTTTGTGCCCCTCAGCTTCAGCGCCAAACCGGGGAGCCAACGGCACAGTCGGCCAAAGCGCGGCTGGCTGACCGGGAAAAGTTCAACCGCATCCGGGACCACCTGGATGGAATGCTGACCGATATGGCCAAGAACCTGTACAGCGGTGAAATCGACGCGGCCCCGCTGGTGCCCAATGCAGGCAAAAGCCCCTGCCTTTGGTGTGAGTACCGCACCGTCTGCCGTCATGCGGACGGCGAAGGGGAGCGCACACCGCTTAAACCGGACGACCCGTTTGGCGCAGAGTAAACCGGCGGAGCAGCTGGAAAGTCAAGAATTCAGCCTCTTTCGACCAAACACAGCTGAATTCTGTGTTAAAAAGCATTGGAATTCGTCTTGTGTTTGTAAAATTGTCGTTATTTTCTTTGCTTTCAGATATACCTTAAAAATGCAAAAACGCCGGATAAGGAGACAACAATGGCGGAAGCGAAAATTCAATTTACCCCGGCGCAGGCCGCGGCCATTCAGGCCCGCGGCGGCAGCCTGTTGGTTTCGGCTGCGGCCGGCTCCGGCAAAACGCGGGTGCTGGTGGAACGTGTGGCGGGGCTGATCGCCGACCCGGACCACCCGGTGGATGCAGATTCTCTGTTGATCATGACATTTACCAATGCGGCAGCGGCCAAGCTGCGGGCGGATATTACCAAGCGCCTGGCAGCAGAGATTCGCCAGCATCCACAGGATGTGCGCCTGCGCCGCCAGCAGATGCGGCTGCAGCGGGCATCCATCGGCACAGTGGATGCGTTCTGCCTGCATTTTGTGCAGCAGAACTTTTCGGCTCTGGATGTTCCGCCGGATTTTACCATTGCGGATGACGCTACCCTGGTGCGCCTGCAGCAGGAAACCCTTTCCACCGTGCTGGAACAGGCATATACCGATCCTAACTTCTGTGCCTTTGCGGACCTGTATGACCGCGGCCGGACGGATGATACCACAGGCCGGGCGGTGCAGGAACTGTATCACTTTACCCAGGCGCTGCCACACCCGGCGCAGGCGCTGCAGCGCTTTGTTGAAATGTGGCAGAGCGATGCCCCGCCGGAAAAGACCCAGTGGGGGCAGGCCGTTCTGCGGGAAACCTCTGCGCGGATCAAGGGCGTACTGCGCCTTTTGCGCACGGCGCAAAAAATTGCAGCGAAGGACCCGGCGGCGGATAAAGCCCTGACAGCCGTACTGATGGATGACGAAGACCGCATGCTGCTGGTGCTGGATCGGCTCGATCACGGCGCGTGGGACACCGTTCCGGAAGCACTGGATAACGCAGATAACTGGCGCAGAGCCGGGCGGGTGCCCGGTGGGATCGCATCCAACATAGCGGCAATGTCGGCCAATATGCTGCGGGACCGCGCCAAAAAACAGATAGCGACCCTGAGAACGGACTTTTTGCTCTGCCCGGCAGCTGACTATCAGGCAGACCGCCGCCGCGCCGCCCCGCTTGTGGCTGCGCTGGTCCGCGCAGTGGAGCAGTACCGCCGCACACTGCTGGAAGCTAAACTGGCAGAAAAAGTGCTGGACTATGCAGACCTGGAGCACATGACGCTGGAACTGCTGCTGACACCGGAGCACGAGCGCACCAGCCTGTGCCGCACCGTCAGCGCGCGGTACTCTGCTGTGCTGGTGGACGAATACCAGGATACCAACGCGCTGCAGGATGCCATCTACTTTGCCCTTGCCGCGCCGGATGCTTCTAACCTGTTTTTTGTGGGGGATATCAAGCAGAGCATTTACCGTTTCCGCCAGGCGGACCCCTCCGTCTTTGTGGGCAAGCAGACGGCGTGGCAGCCCTACCCGGCCGATGCCCCGGTACCTTACCCGGAACCGGCCACCATTGCGCTGGATGCCAACTTCCGCAGTGCGCCGGATGTAATCCGGGGGATCAACTACTTTTTTGAAACGTTTTTCTCCCGGCGGCTCGGCGGCATTGATTACGGCGATGGCCAGCGCCTTGTGGTGGGCAGAAAAGACGAAACCTACCCCGGCCTGTGCGAGCTGGATGTGATCCGCGAAGCCGATACCGCGGCAGATGCCCGCACCATTGCTGCACGCATTGCCCAGATGATGGCGGATGGTTACCCTGTGCGGGACGCCGAACCCGGCAAAACCCGCCCCTGCCAGTATGACGATTTCTGTATTCTGCTGCGCGGCCGTTCGGACTTTGCGCTGTATGAAGCTGCCCTGACCGCGCTGGATATCCCGGTTTATGCCGATGTGGCGGCTGACCTGCTGGACGCCCCTCATGTGCGCCCCTTTGCCGCACTGCTGCGTGTGCTGGATAACCCGGCACAGGATGTGGAGCTTTCCTCTGTGCTGCTCAGCCCGCTGTACCCTTACACCCCGGATGATCTGGTGCAGCTGCGCGCGGCTGTGCGCGGCGGCAGCTGTATGCGGCGGTGCTGCACGGCAGCGACCCGCGTTTTGCACCGTTTTTGCAGGATATGGAGGTTTACCGCGAGCTGGCCCGTACCCTGACGGTGGGGCAGCTGATCGAAGAGCTGTTTGCCCGCACGGGTTACCTGGCGGCGGTCGGCGCCATGCCGGACGGTGCCCGCTGCCGGGATGACCTGCTGGCATTTGCCGCGTGGGCAGCGAACGCGGGGCGCGAGGTCTTTCGGCCCTGGTGCGCGCAATGGATGCCGCCAAGGCGGGCAGCGGGGTGCAGGCGCCTTCCATCGGCCAAAGCCGCCCCGGCTGCGTGAGCATTATGACGGTCCACCGCTCCAAAGGGCTGGAATTCCCGGTGGTGTTTGTGGCCAACACCTCCCACAAGTTCAACCAGAGCGATGCCATCTATCCGGTGCTGTATCATAAGAAGCTGGGCATTGGCCTGATGCTGCGCGCGGGCAGCAGTGCCAGCCGCTACAAAACGCTGCCTTATACCGCCGTGGCGCAGACGATCAAACGTGAAACACTCAGCGAGGAAATGCGCATTTTATATGTGGCGCTGACCCGTGCGCAGGATGCGCTGATCATTACGGTACCGCTGAAAAAGACCGGAAAGTGAATTGAAAAATCCGGCCATGTTTGCCAGCGCCGAGGCAACGGATGCCGAAGCCATGCTGGGGGCACAGAACTGGGCGCTCTGGCTGCTGACGGCAGCTATGCTGCACCCGGCCAGCGAGGAACTGTGGAAATACAGCGAACTGCTGCCCCATCATATTCCAACGGAAGCGCCGCTGAACATCCGCCTGCTGGACCCGCCCCCCGCGGTGCAGGCAGCGGAGCCGGAAGCCCCGGCCCTGCCGGACGATGCCCTGACCGAACGTCTGCTGGAAGCGTTTACATGGCAAAGCCCCAACAAAGCGCTGGAAACCATCCCGGTTAAAGTCAGTGTCAGCGCCGTGACCCACGCCAAACAAGAACTGACCCTGCGCCGCCCGGCCTTTTTGCAAAAGTCCGGCATGACCGGGGCGGAACGCGGCACGGCCATCCATGCGTTTTTGCAGAGCGTCCCCTTTGGCCCGCAGCCGCCAGCGCTGGAAGCCGAAGTGCAGCGCCAGCTGGACCTGCACCTGCTGGACCCGGAGCTGGCCAAAGTGCTGGATCTAGAACAGGTACGCCCGTTTTTTGCCAGCGGGGTATGGCAGCGCATTGCCGCTGCCCGCCAGGTCCTGCGGGAAGAACCGTTCATTACCGCGCTGCCGGCCGGAGAAGTCGTCCCCGAAGCGGCGGGGCAGGGGAGAGCGGCCAAGCCCCGGTGCTGGTGCAGGGCATTGCCGATGTGGTGCTGGTGTTTGACGACCACGCCGAAATTCTGGACTATAAAACCGATAAAAGCCGCAATGCCACCTATTATATTGAGAGCTATGCTGCGCAGCTGCGGCTGTACCGCCGTGCGTTTGCCCTGCGTTTGCCGGTGCCGGTAACAAAGCTGACCATCTACTCGTTCGCCATGCAGGATGAGATCGATATCCCGCTGGAATAGGCGATAAACTTTTGGGCAGATAACGTGATTTTTTTCTGCCTGCCCCCCTTGACGCACGGGGGTTGGTATGCTATTATAGTAATACCTCTTTTGCGGGTCTATTTTTTTGTGCCCATTTTTAGGCACAGGCCCGCGGGCGCAAAGGGCGGCAACCCTTTGCACAACGAGGGAGGCCTTTGGGCGCAGCGCAAAGCATCAAGCTTTAACTTCGGTGCTGCACCCGTATAAACCGTTAATTGGAGGTGCCGAACGAATGACTGTCAAGATCACCCTGGCCTGCACCGAGTGCAAGCAGCGTAACTACAACAAGGAAAAGAACAAGAAGAACAATCCGGATCGTCTTGAGATGAAGAAGTATTGCCGTTTCTGCAAGAAGCATACTGTTCACCGCGAAACAAAGTAAGTTTGAAGGAGCTTTTAAGATGGCTGATAACAAAGCGGTAAACCAGACCGCCGCCAAGCCGGAAGAAGCTAAAGCCGACAAAAAGGCTAAGGCAAACGACGGCAAAAAGAAGGTTCCCTTCACTGCCAAGGTCAAGAACTTTTTTGGCCGTATCACCAAGTATTTCCGTGATACCAAAAGTGAGCTGAAAAAGGTTGTGTGGCCCAGCAAGGAAGACACCCGCAACAACACCATTACCGTTATTGTGGTTGTGGTAATCGCGGCTGTTGTGCTGGTGCTGCTGGACATGGCGTTTGGCGGTATCATTCACCTGCTGATCGGCGCGTGAACCGGCTTTTGAGCGGAGGCAACTATGGCTGAACAAGCATATTGGTATGTTGTGCATACCTATTCCGGCTATGAAAACAAAGTCGCAACGGATCTGATGACCATGGTGGAAAACCGCCGCATTCAGGATCTTATCTGCGATGTCAAGGTCCCCACCGAGACCGTGATGGAGGATCAGTTTGATAAAACCGGCAATAAGATCGGCGAAAAAGAAGTTCAGCGCAAGATCTACCCCGGCTATGTCTTTGTCAAAATGGTCATGAACGATAATACCTGGTACATTGTCCGCAACACCCGCGGCTGCACCGGTTTTGTCGGCCCGGCTTCCAAGCCGGAACCCCTCTCGGAGGAGGAAGTCGCCAAGCTCGGCGTTGATAACGGCGTTGCCGCGCCCGAAGTCGATTATGCCGTGGGCGACAATGTCGAGATCACTTCCGGCACAATGGAAGGTTCCATCGGTACGGTGGAAGAGATCAATCTCGACGAACGCAAGGTCCGCATCAAGATCAACATGTTTGGCCGCGAAATCCCGGCAGAACTTGGTCTGCACGAAGTCAAACTTCTGTAAGCGGAACTTAGCGCAAATCGCCTGGCAACAGGCAAGTAATTCCGGTAGAAACTGCGCATGAGCAGTTTTTATAGAGCGTGCGAGGGTCGCATGCTCGTGGGAGGCCTGCACCGCGGGCCGCAACTCACCACAAATTTTGGAGGTGCAATTTATCATGGCACAGAAAATCACTGGCTACATTAAGCTGCAAATTCCCGCCGGCAAGGCAACTCCGGCTCCCCCTGTTGGTCCTGCTCTGGGCCAGAAGGGCGTTAACATCATGGCGTTCACCAAGGAGTTCAACGAACGTACCAAGGGCCAGATCGGCATGATCATCCCCGTTGTCATCACTGTTTACGCTGACCGTTCCTTCAGCTTCATCACCAAGACCCCGCCGGCTCCGGTCCTGATCAAGAAGGCCGCTGGCATCGACACCGCCTCTGGCGTGCCCAACAAGAACAAGGTTGCTCCATCACTCTGGCTCAGGCCGAAGAGATCGCCAAGACCAAAAATGCCTGACCTGAACGCTGCTTCTCTGGAAGCTGCCGTCAGCATGATCAAGGGCACCTGCCGCAGCATGGGCGTCACCGTCGAGGGCTGATTAAGCTCTTTTGCGTGGGAGGATAAATCCGATAACTACCACAATGGAGGAATAAAGTAATGAATCACGGTAAACATTATGTCGACAGCGCTAAGCTGATCGACCGTACCAAGACCTACGAGCCCCAGGAAGCCCTGGAGCTGTGCTGCAAGACCGCTAAGGCCAAGTTCGACGAGACCGTTGAGCTGCATGTCCGCCTTGGCGTTGATAGCCGCCATGCTGATCAGCAGGTCCGCGGCGCTGTTGTTCTGCCCAACGGCACTGGCAAAAAACGTTCGCGTTGTTGCTATCTGCAAGGGCGACGCTGCTAAGGCTGCTGAGGCTGCCGGTGCTCAGGAAGTTGGCGATGATGATCTGATCGCCAAGATCCAGGGCGGTTACCTGGACTTCGACGTTCTGGTTACCACCCCCGGATATGATGGGCCGCGTTGGCCGCTTGGGTAAGATCCTCGGACCTCGTGGTCTGATGCCGAACCCGAAGGCTGGCACCGTTACCCCCGATGTTGGCAAGGCTGTTACCGATGCCAAAGCCGGTAAGATCGAGTACCGCCTGGACAAGCAGAACATCATCATGTTCCCGTTGGCAAGGCTTCTTTTGGCGCTGAAAAGCTGATGGCCAACCTGGACACCGTCCTGGAAGCCATTGCTAAGGCTAAGCCGGCTGCTGCCAAGGGCCAGTACTTCAAGAGCGCAACCATCGCCACCACCATGGGCCCCGGCGTCGCGTGCCACCAAACAAGTATGGTGTATAAGAGAATTTTTCTCTTAAAAAAATGCTTTGACAAAACGCACATTTCCCCGTGCTATTATAATTTAAAGCTGTTTTTTAAGACAGCAGGCGCCTTTTGGGGGCCTAACGGGGTTTGACCCACCTGCCGAGAAAACGTGCGTTTTTGAATTTTGCTTCAAAGCCCATTTTTCCCGGCAACGGGGAAAAGTGGCTTTTTTCTTTTTGATAGAGCCGCTTGCCTGTATATCTTACAAGCGGAATGAGGTGAAAACAAATGCCCAGTGCAAAGATTCTGGAAGCCAAGAAGGCTTATGTTGCAGAACTGAACACCAAGATCGCTGGTTCTCTGGCTGGCGTTGTCGTTTCTTACAACGGCATCAGCGTTGCTGATGATACCAAGATGCGTAAGGAACTGCGTGAAGCTGGCGTTGAGTACATGGTTGTCAAAAACACCATGCTGCGCCGTGCTGTTGCTGGCACCCAGTACGAAGCTCTTGCTGAGTACTTCAAGGGTGATACCGCAATTGCTCTGTCTGCTGAGGACCCGGCTGCTGCTGCCCGCATCCTGTGCAAGGTTGCTGACGCAGACAAGTCCAAGCGCTTCACTGTTAAGGGTGGCTTCTGCGACGGCCAGGTGCTGGATGCCGCTGGCGTCAAGAGCCTGTCCACCATGCCCAACCGCGAAGGCCTGCTCTCTATGCTGGCTGGCTCCCTCAACGGGATCATCGGCGGTCTGGCTGTTGCGATCCAGGGGATCGTCGACAAGCAGGAAGAAACCCCCGCTGCCTGATTTATCTTGCAGCATGAGGAAAGCGGCGTAAACCTCAACAAAACCGCCGCACACAAACAATTATAAAAATTATGGAGGTAACTACCATGCTTCTGAAAAGATCACTGCCATTGTCGAGTCTGTCAAGACTATGACCGTTCTCGAGCTGAAAGAGCTCGTTGATACCATTTGCGAAGAGTTCGGCGTTTCCGCTGTTGCTGCTGCTGCTCCGGCTGCTGCTGGCGCTGCTGCTCCTGTTGAGGAAGAGAAGACCGAGTTCGATGTCATCCTGGCTGATGTCGGCGCTAACAAGATGCAGGTCATCAAGGCTGTTAAGGAGCTGACCGGCGCTTCTCTGATGGAAGCTAAGAAGCTCGTTGAGACTGCAACGCTAAGCTGAAGGAGCAGGCTTCCAAGGCTGACGCTGAGGAAATGAAGAAGAAGCTGGAAGAAGTCGGCGCTAAGGTTGAGCTGAAGTAATTCTTCTTACTTGAATCTTTTCCAAACCGCCCCGTGGTGTAAACCGCGGGGCGGTTTTTGTATGTCAGCCACCTGGATCCCCTTTGCGCGAAATACACAAATCACGGTTTCATTTTTGTTACAAAAACGAGAATTTGACAGTGTGATTTTACAAATTGTTCAAGATATAATCCATTTCTTTCTGACACAAAAATCCTTATAATAAAAAATGATATAAATAAAGTGCTCTCTGCGCCCGGTTCCATATAAAAATAGGCAGGAGAGT
>ENA-OQAR01000653-OQAR01000653.1-human-gut-metagenome-genome-assembly--contig:-NODE-653-length-10366-cov-2.651235_pt1 | contig 10366 bp, 11 predicted proteins | sample MGYA00242738_ERZ504533 | MGnify/ENA primary metagenome ERZ504533 (study PRJEB26092, sample SAMD00036276) | human gut metagenome | host: Homo sapiens | study: EMG produced TPA metagenomics assembly of...
CGTAGCTGTCAATGCGTACGCCGATGCCGTTAGGCTCCGTCAGCTGTTTGATGATACCCGGCGAAGGCATGAAGTTGTTCTCCGTGTCTTCCGCACAGATACGACATTCGATGGCATGACCGCGCTGGAAAAGTTCTTCTTGCTTCAGGTGCAGCACCTCGTTATTGGCTATACGGATTTGTTCTTTTACCAGATCCACGCCCACCACTTCTTCGGTGATGGGATGCTCCACCTGCAAACGGGTGTTCATCTCCAGAAAATAGAAATCGCGGTTCTTGTCCACCAGAAACTCGATAGTTCCGGCTCCCGAATAGTTCACCGCCCTGGCGGCAGCCACTGCCTTTTCCCCCATCTCCTGGCGGAGTTCCGGAGTAAGGAACGGAGACGGGCTCTCCTCTACAATCTTCTGGTTGCGACGCTGGACAGAACACTCGCGGTCAAACAGATGGATTACATTGCCATGATTGTCACCCAGAATTTGAAATTCTATATGATGGGGTTCCTCCACAAATTTTTCCAGATAAACCGTATCATCCCCGAAAGAAGACATGGACTCGGAACGGGCGGTGTTATATGCCTCCACCACTTCATCTTCACTGTGTATCAGCCTCATCCCTTTACCGCCGCCTCCCATAGAAGCCTTCAACATGACAGGATAGCCTATTTCATTACAGATACGTACCGCCTCTTCGGCACTTTGCAACGGCTGTTCCGTACCGGGGACCACGGGAACACCTGCGGCAATCATACGCTTACGGGCGGCAATCTTGTCACCCATCGCTTCCATCGTCTCGGCGGCAGGGCCGATAAAGATGATCCCCTCCTCTTTGCACCGGCGGGCAAAATCAGCATTCTCGGACAAAAAACCATAACCGGGATGAATGGCATCGGCATGATGTTGCCTTGCAGCTTTAATGATATTATCTATATTCAGATAACTTTCTTTGGAAGCGGCAGGCCCTATCAGACAGGCTTCGTCTGCATACATCACATGACGCGCCGTACGGTCGGCTTCCGAGAAAACAGCCACAGTGCGGATACCCATCTCTTTGCAAGAGCGCATAACGCGCACGGCTATCTCGCCACGGTTGGCAATTAGAACCTTTTGTATCATAATCTTTCTCTTTTTACCCGAAATGTCACACAAAATTACAGATGCATTCATTATACATGAACACACCTTACATGGGTGGCATCTCTCATTAGTATTGATTATTTAACGAAAACTCCCTGTTTTTTAGAAGTGGGAGCCATAATTGGCTGCAAAGATACTTGTTTTTTGCACAAAAACTACAAATGTGTGTCTAAATAATGTTTCAATACATTGGCATGATTTCGCTCCTGTTCTTTCGAAGCGTAAAGTAATGTTACTTTCGAATAAGCTTTTATCTTATCAATGAACGCTTTAGCGGCATCCGATTCTTTCAATTCTTTTTGATACATATCTGCAAAAGCCCCCCATCTTTTTTCTATATCCGCATGAAACCATTTCCTTAAATCATTGGATGGAGTGACCTCTTTTGCCCAATAATCGTATTTCAAATATTCCCGCTTCATGCCACGGGGCCACAGGCGATCTACCAAAACACGATAGCCGTCTTGTTCAGAAGGTTCATCATAAACCCTCTTGATGTTTACTTGAGTCATAGTTGGTTATTTTAATTTAGGTACAAGCTTATAACTCCATATAACCCTAAAAAGTTCATTCCGGACAGTGGTTTCAGGATAACAGCAACTCGTAATCCACTACATCCAACCATCGTCCGAATTTCAGTCCTACCTTCTTAAAATGGGAAACTTTTTTAAATCCCAGCCTCAAATGCAAAGCATCACTGGCAGCATTGCCCTCTGTGACACAGGCTATCAGTGCACGGTACCATCCCTACGACATTCTTCAATCAATCTTTCCATCAACTCCCTGCCTATGCCCTTCCCCTCGTATCCGGGAGCTAAATAGACCGTTGTTTCCAACGTATGCCTGTAAGCAGCCCTCTCCTTCCACAAATGGGCATAACAATAACCCACTACTTTCCCTTCTTCCTCATACACAAAATAGGGAAAACGGACGGCAATTCCGGCAATACGGTTACGCATATCCTCCTCTCTCAAAGGTTCCGTTTCAAATGTAGCCACACTGTGCCTGACATATTCATTGTATATCGTTGTGATGGCTTTGGCATCCTGAAGTTCCACTCGTCTAATCATAATGTCATATCTATTATTAAAACGTAAGCAAGATATAAAAAAATAATCAGTTATCTAGAGAATAATCACTATATTTACAGCCGATTCTAATTTCAACTATAAAAATGACAGAAATAGTAGAAGTAAAAGACTTTATCCCAGCCTACACCGATGCAGTACAAAAAACTGCTGGAGCAGCTCACAAACCGCCCGGTAAAACTGACCGGGACAACCCTCAGAAAGATCATATCCCAAGAAAACACCCATCTGTTTTTCTTACTGGCTGATCAGGAAATTGCGGGAATGCTGACTGTAGGCATCTATCACAGCCCCACAGGCGGCAAAGCGTGGATTGAAGATGTCGTAATGGATGAAAAATACCGGGGACAAGGATTCAGCAAACAGCTGGTCACCCACGCTGTCCGGTTTGTGAAGGAACAAGGCATACCTCTTATTATGCTTACTTCAAACCCCACACGGATAACAGCCAACAAGCTATATCAAAAATTAGGCTTCGAACAAAAGCAGACCAATGTGTACAGAATGAATTTAGAATAACCCATTCCTATTTCAATATGATAACAATCAGACATTCATTGCCCAAAGATTTGGATGCAATTATAGAAATATTCCACTATGCCCGTCAGTTCATGAAAGAGCATGGCAACCCCAACCAATGGATAAACGGTTATCCTTCCGCTGAATTGATTCTGCGAGAAATAACCAACGGAACCAACTATGTTTGCGAAAATGAAAACGGAGAAATAATAGGCACATTCTGTTTATTCCCGGAGAGGACCCCACGTATGCCCGCATTGATGACGGCAACTGGCTGAACAACGAACCATATTACGTCATTCACCGCATGGCTACCAACGGCAAACAGAAGGGAGTAGCTGACGCCTGCCTCAAATGGTGTTTCGAACATTGCAACAATATCCGGGTAGATACCCACCACGACAACCTTGTGATGCAGAATATCCTGAAAAAGTACGGTTTCCGGCGTTGTGGCATCATTTATACCCACAATGGCACATCCCGCATCGCTTACCAGCGGACATTAACCGAAAAAGAGTTATCTTTGCCGACCGAATAAACAAGAAAAAGAAACATGAAGATTCTCTGGATAGACCTGAACAGTTCATATGCCCATTCCTCATTGGCACTGCCAGCCCTACATGCACAAATCATGACAGACCCTTCTATAGAATGGGAAATCGTATCTGCCACCATCAACGAAAATACAGGAATGATTGTCGATGAGATCTACCGCCACCGACCCGACATCCTTGCCGCAACCACCTGGCTTTTCAACCATGAGCAACTGATGCATGTCGCTTCCAGAGTAAAAGCATTGCTCCCCAAAACCTGCCTGGTGCTGGGCGGTCCGGAATTTCTGGGAGACAATGAAGAATTCCTCCGCAAAAATCCATTTGTGGATTGCGTTTTCAGAGGAGAAGGAGAAGAAGTCTTTCCACAATGGTTAACCTGCTGGAACCATCCGGAACAATGGCACACCGTGCCCGGACTCTGTTACCTCACTCCTTACAAAGAATATAAAGACAACGGCATAGCCCGCGTACTGAATTTCGCCGGACTCGTCCCGCCAGAACAAAGCCGTTTCTTTAACTGGAGCAAGCCCTTTGTCCAACTGGAAACAACACGCGGATGTTTCAACACCTGCGCCTTCTGTGTCAGCGGCGGTGAAAAACCGGTACGCACCCTTTCCATCGAAAGCATCCGCGAAAGGCTACAACTCATCCATGCACATGGCATCAAAAATGTACGCGTATTAGACCGTACTTTTAATTACAACCCTCGAAGAGCCAAAGAACTACTCCGGCTCTTCTGGAATTCCATCCCGATATCCGCTTCCATCTGGAAATACATCCCGCCCTGTTGTCAGAAGAGCTGAAAGAAGAACTCAGCCTGCTGCCCAAAGGACTGCTTCATCTGGAAGCCGGCATCCAGAGCCTGCGCGAACCTGTACTTGAGAAAAGCCGCCGGATGGGCAAACTATCTGATGCACTGGATGGTCTGAGATTCCTATGCGCCTTGCCCAACATGGAAACCCACGCCGACCTTATTGCCGGACTGCCTCTTTATCACCTTCATGAGATATTTGAAGATGTCCGTACCCTTGCCGGATATGCTGCGGGAGAAATCCAACTGGAGTCACTCAAGCTGCTTCCCGGAACCGAAATGCGCCGGAGGGCGGAAGAATTAGGAATCAAATATTCCCCTCTGCCGCCATACGAAGTGCTACAAACCCACGAGATCAGTGTCAGTGAATTGCAGACAGCCCGCCAGCTTTCACGCTTGTTGGACGGATTCTACAACACACCGGCATGGCAGGCACTGACACGTGAACTCATTTTGAATGACGAACAATTCCTCCATCGTTTTCTTGCATATTTAACAAAAGCCAATCTGATAGACCAGCCCATGAGTCTGGAGAAACGAGGCTTGATACTGTATGAGTTCTGCAAACAAAACTACCCCGAATACCAGATACAGGCTGCTATTGCCTGGATAGAAGCAGGCATGTCACTGAAAAAACTCCCTGCCGAGAAAGTATGGACCAAACGACAAATCCCTCCTGCCACTTGGAATATCATTTATGGAGAATACAAAGAAAGCCTTCGTCTGTGTTTCCTTCCTGCCGATGAAAAGGGGGAACATGGCTACTGGTTCGGCTTTGAGTCGGAGATACAAAAAGCAAGTCCTGTATTCAAGGCAAGAACGTAAAAACGTTACGACATCAGGAGAAGCTGTTGGTTTCAAAAAGTAATGCTCGATTTTGATTTAGTATCACTTTATAGAAGTGAAGCCAAGCGGCTGAAAGAGTCCAACAAGAGTAATCCGGATAAGAGCCAAAGGAAAAGGTGATTTCGTCTTATGTAAAACATAAAATTCTTCTGTCACACCATCTCTCTCATTACCAGCAATTTACCGTATAAAAACATCCATAATGTCCCTGAACCGGTATGTAGGCAATGGAGATGGAAACATTCGCCCATTATTTGTATAAGAGCCGCAGATATCAGATTGGATCTGACAGGACATGCCGTGCTTTCATTTAATTTAATAGGATGTCATTGCGTTAACTTCCGATATATACTGTTGCCTCACCTATGTGAAGCAGTGATTCCACTTTAGTGACAACGGATATTCACACAGATGAAAAGCCCTTTTCACCCAAGTGAAATATCGGGTACAAGCCATAGAAATCATAGGAAAACAAAAGAATTTATTTTCCTTATTATCAACTATTTGCATATTTCCTATATTCTCCATTTTTCCCTATTTTGCCCGTTTCCTATTATTCAGTACGCTTTTAGTACACTTTGAAATCTCATTTTCTTTTGTACCTTTGTAATATCAGGAAATAAAAAGAAAATCAACTATTTAGTATAATTACCTGGCTACAGTACCTAAATCGGGATAAAACCTCTAAACAATGGGAAAAGTTAAGACGAAGTTTACGACAGTCAGAGGAGGAGCCAAGAAAAAATAGAGGCTCAGAATATAAACTAAAAAGTACAGACCATTTTTATTATGGTCTGTACTTTTTATAACTTTGCAATACTAAATCAGAACATCAATTATGCAACAAAATATTATAAGCAATTTCTTTCGCCCTATAAATACGGACATACAGATACCAGATAGCGAGTATGCAAAAACCGATGTATGTATTGTCATGGCTGATGCTTTGGCCCGCAATACCAATCATAGCCTATATATCATAGACTATCACCGCAAGAATTTCCTTTACGTATCGTCCAACCCGCTTTTTTCTCTGCGGTCATTCACCGGAAGAAGTGCAACAAAAAGGTTATGCCTTCTACTTTGAGGTTGTTCCGTCTGACGAGATAAACCGTCTTATGGAAATCAACGAAGCTGGATTCCGGTTCTACTATGACCGCCTATAGAAAAAAGGCTTGACTTGTCTATCGAATATAACTTTCATATCCACACATCAGAAAAGCATCCGCACCTTATCCACCACAAACTAACACCCGTTTGCTAAGTGGCAAGGGAGATATATGGCTGGCTCTATGTACAGTTTCACTTTCACCGGAGAAAAACATCGGAGATGTAGTCATATCAGACCATACATGTACTGACCACTATATCTATTCATTCGAGGGCAGACGATGGAGAAAACAGCCGGAACTAATTCTTTCCGACCGTGAAAAAGAGATTCTCCAGCTCTCCGTCAAAGGACTGTCGAACACTGAGATTGGAGAAACTCTCTTTATTGATGCCAATACCGTCAAGTTTCACAAGAAGAAAATCTTCGAGAAGCTACACGCAGAAAACATCACTGAGGCCGTGGGTATCGCAGCCAATCTGAGGTTGATTTAGGAACACAATGTAGAACTTTGGCAAAGTAGCTATAGGAGGATGTGAGAATATGTATTCCTCCATTTTCTTCCGTCCAAGTTCGATGACCTTTTCATCGTTACATCTGTTCATCTTTTCTTTATCAATAAAGGCAATATGCCAGAAGACCAGATAACCGATTACATACCTTTCGATGGTAACTTCTATCGGTTCTCCGGACGCTTCATGGATTGAAGGCCGTTGCGGACGTCCTTGTCGATGATGCCCACAACTGCCCATGAGAGATTTATATAGGAAATTGATGCTGTCATAATTTACATACGGTTTATTGTATCCTGTCCTGCTCCCGTACCTTTATACTTGCTTTTGGCTGCATTAAACTTGTAGCGCACTGTAAGACTGAACGAGCGTGTATCACTCCAAGACAAATCCTTCATTTGTGCACTCTCCATATAAAAGAAGTGCTTCCTGCTTACAACCTAACAACGCGCTTCTATACTTAGGGCATCATTAAAAAGGGATTTGCGTAAGCCTATGTTCAAAGTATATTGTGGACGTTTAAGGGTGATATTCTGAACCTGACCACGACTTTGATAATTAAAATCAGCAGAGAGAAGGAATCCTGCAGGAAGAGTAAAAGTATTGTTTAAGGAACCTACAAAAAAGTGGATTGTTATAGGTCCTTCTCTGACCGGCGGCATCCAACGAGAACCACTGCTTCATCACAATTGCGCTGGCATTAAGATTCCATATACCAATAGTAGGCGAAGCTGCCAGCATTACTGTCAGACTCGGTAAACGGTCGTGATTGATATAGTTTATTAAAGTAGTAGCCGACTGATTTTCCACCTGTGTTCCCCAATAAAGGATATAGTCCCGAAGCACTTTGTAGCTTACCATTGCCTGAAAGAACCGCCATACACCAACAGCGGTTATATCATGCGTAACACTTGGTTTTAGGAGTGGATTTCCCGTTTGCCATGTAAACCTATTGGCATAAGTGATATTATTTCTTAACTGACTGTAGTTGGGACGCTGTGTTTTTGCAGCATAGCTGACTTGGAATTGTACTTTCCCCAATTGCCCGTTCACAGAAATATTTGGAAAGATATTATCATATACACGGCTTTGTCCGGGTACAAATGTAGCATTTTCAAAATAATCAAAATCCACATGCTCATATCGCAAGCCAATGTTTGCCTGACCGAATGGTAAAGGATGGCTGTACTGTGCATAGCCGGCAAGATTCTGTTCACGGATGCGGGTATAGGTTGTAGGTACATATCCTTCCTGATTTACATAATCATCATGCCGGTTGGTATAGGTATATTCTCCTCCCACAGAGATACTTCCTCCCCATAAGGGATGAGTGTATGAAACTTTGGTGGCAGTAAGTTGATTTTCCACCCTGTTATCAGAAGTGACAGTACGGTCTTCATGGTCCTGACTATTCTCCATATTAATGGTATATTGCGTGTATGTATTGCTGTAATAGTCTGCATCCCAGGTAAGTTCTCCTTTGCCTATTTGTCCTGCATAGTAAATATTAAGCTGATGTTCCGGTTGTGATTTTGCATCGGCAGCAATGGTACTATATAAAATATCGTAAGGCAATCCATCTGCCTGAATCTCGCTATCGAAGGCGGTAAACATATCTGTATGCAGGGCATTGCTCAAATCATAACGTACACCTATGGAATGATACTCATTAAAATCATAATTGAATCCGATGCGTCCGTCTATACTGCGAGAATCGGTATTAGAGTGCTGATAATTCTTTTGCGTCCATATGGTATCGGTAAAGGCCGTTTGCTCCAGAATATCGTTTTGCAAGGAGGTAGTTTTATCAAAACGGACCATAGCGAAAACATCAAGACCGTTATGCCGATAGTTTACATCGGCTTGCTCTACAAAGTCTGAATTTTGAGATTGATCATAGGAACTTCGCAAACTCACTCCAAATCCATCTCCTTGTCGTTTGACAGTACGGATACGAACAACTGCCCCTACCGTTGCATCATAACGGGCACCGGGATTACGAACAACTTCTACGCTTTTAATTTCCTCCGATGTCAGTTGGTCCAGTTCAGCGATATCACGTAATTTTCTACCGTTGATATAGATAAGCGGTGAACCTTTACCCAACACCTCAAATCCATCAGCCTTTTTTTGTAAACCGGGTATATGCGCCAATACATCTTCAGCTGTTCCGGCTTTCGAGAGAACTGTACCCTGCACATTGGTTTCCAGAGCATCATTCTTTATGCGTGTCACAGGCAAATTGGCTTTTACTACCACTTCTCCAAGCATCCGTGCATCCGATACGAGCTGCACGATACCCATATTGGCAGGAGTAGTCGGTTTATACACTGTCTTATATCCGATAGAGGATATTTTCACTATCTGGTTTACCGATGTAGCTTCCAGCTTAAACAAACCATCTTCACCACTGATGGTTCCACTTACAAATGCCGAATCCGGCAGAGACAGCAGCACCACATTGGCATATGGCAACGGATGGTTACTTTCATCTACAAGTTTCCCCCTTCACGGTTTTGTGCCGACACTCTCATCGGCAGCAACATGCTCACGACAAGCATGATCAAATACATTTTCATCTTTTTCATTGATATATCCTATTGGCACACTTTGAATTTGCTTTTCTTTCCATTTATCCGGAGCGTCACTTGGGGATTTGAGAATTGCGTGACATGAGGAAATGTGAGTGTGACAGTGGCCACCCCCCTTTTTTACTGTTACTTCTACGGATGTTGCCGGATATTCTTTTTCACTCCATGATGACGGAATGAGTTTTACATCAGAAACCGTGTATTTGTCTTTGGCTTGATTGTCCGTGAAAACGATGGTTACTTTGTTGTCGTAATTGTTGAAACCTTGACAACGTGGCTTTGCATTAACTGTCAAACCTATGACAGTCAAGAAAATTACTGTTACAATATAAAATACATTTTTCATTGTACGATGTTTTTTTGATTTCTGCAGCAAAGTTCCACACTTCCGAAGACTTCTCCACTACCCTGTAGAGTAGTTTTGATTACAGGAGCTAAAAAAGAGGAGATATAATACATATAAAGAAGGGAGTGAATAGGTTTACCCATAGTAAAGACTAAACCTGTAGTTGATTTTTGGAAACGTAAAAAAAGGTATAAACCCAATGCTTGATTTACACCCTTGCAGGCGGAAGGACAGGTATGCCGTCGTTCCTTTTATCTCAAAAGACGAATATCAGATTTCCCATACCGACCCGATTCCCGTTTTATTCATTTACCGTTTCTATCGTATCGCTGCGCCTTTACCACCATATATATTGAACCGATGATTGGTATAAGCATTGTCGACACAACTGACACCGCTTTTTCGTTTACTGACCTTGCAACCATTACGAAATATGACACAATCATAAGCACAGCAATCACGCAAAGCGAGCGACGCATGAAGTTAGACAGTCCTTTGACATCCACATTCTTTTTTTGCTCAGCAGTCATTGTGTTATAGCCCGCTATGAGGTTGGGATATTTCCTTACGAGCATTCCCAATACAAACAGAACAGCTGCTATTATCAACACTGGTGTCTCCATTTATATGATACTTAAAACATAAAACTGAACACTTTCTTTTGCGAAACTTTAAACCTTTCAATCTCCAAAGAAAGCGATTTCTTCAACTGCCCTGCCATAAACGACAAAAAACGGCTGGTTGGTTTCTTCGTCCTGACATTGGCGTAGAGAAAGGATATATTCTTCCCTATCCTCTTTGAATATCTTAGTAGGAAAAAGGTGATAACAAAACTGGATGTAGTTCATCAGTAATC
>ENA-OQAR01000654-OQAR01000654.1-human-gut-metagenome-genome-assembly--contig:-NODE-654-length-10362-cov-2.294577_pt1 | contig 10362 bp, 12 predicted proteins | sample MGYA00242738_ERZ504533 | MGnify/ENA primary metagenome ERZ504533 (study PRJEB26092, sample SAMD00036276) | human gut metagenome | host: Homo sapiens | study: EMG produced TPA metagenomics assembly of...
AGAAAGTCGAGATACCGCAGTTTCGCCTCGTCAACAACCGCCATGCTTCTCCCCCTGTCGCTTAGATTCCGGCAATCCGCACATCTTATTTTAGAAAATTTAGAAGTAGGTGCTCCAGCCGAGTTTCGCGGCGAGGATGATGCCGGTCAGCACGGCGGCGGCACGCATGATGTTCTCCGGAATATGCCGGGTGACGGGCGGTGCGATCGCGCTGCCGATGGTGCAGCCGAGGCACATCATGATGGCGAACGGCCAATCGACGGAACCGCGGATGATGAACATGATCGCGGCGGAGATGTTCGCGCCGAAACCGACCACGGTTTTCAACGCGTTGATCTGGTGGAACGGGCCGATTTTGCCCAAGTCGAGGATGGCCAGGGCGAGCGTGCCGGCGGCGGCGCCGAAATAGCCGGAATACACGCCGACGAAACTCACGCCCGCCCACAGCCACCATGGATCGTTGCGCAATGTGCCGTCCGCCGTTTTGCTGGCGATTCGTGCGGCCCGCTCACCTTGATGCGATTGCGGCAGCGCCTGCGCCACGGCGTCGCGCGCGGCGGCTTTCTTACGTGGGTTGAGCGCGATGATAAGCGCGCTCAACAGGATGAGCGGCGGCACGGCGAATTCGAAGACCTTCGCCGGCAGTTCGAGCAGCAGCAGGCGCCGATGATGCGCCGACCAGGCCGATGCACGCGTAGACGGCCACGCGTCTGCCTTGGCCTTTGAGCTCCTTGCGGGCGGAGAGCAGGCCGCCGATGCCGGTGCCGCACACGCCCACCGTGTTCGTGGTGTTGGACAGCACGGGCGGAATGCCGAACGCCAGCAACGCAGGATAGGAGATCAGCGAGGACGCGCCGACCGCGTATCCGACGAATCCCGCGCGATTCCGGCGACAAGCACCAGCAGCAAAGTGGTGATGGACACTCCTGCGATCATGACCGCTTCCCCTTCGTAAAACTCCTACGTAGTCCTCCTATAAGTAACGGGAGCCGAGCTTAACGGCTCGGCTCCCGCATATCACGCGTTTGCCCAGAACGTGGCCGGGCAAACGTCATATCAGTGGTTGCGCTTGGCGATCAGCGACTCGGTCCAGTAGGCGGCGAGCGGAATCAGGGCCCACTGCAGCGCGAGACCGGGCAGGCCGGCGGCCAGGTCGCTCGTCCATGTGGCGGCGATGGCCTTGCTGGAACCGAACGCGAACACGGCGATCGCGGTGGCTGCGGTCAGCACCACACGTCCGGCGAGCTGTGCGATGACCACCTTCGCCAGGCTCGGCAGCTTGATGCCGCGCAGCAGACCGGCTACCAGGCCGTATGCGCACAGTTCGACCATCATGAGCGGCAGCATCGCCAGCATCGGCATGCCGGACAGCAGGAAGCTCACGAGCGGAGCGGCGGCGCCGGCGATCGCGCCGACGGCGGGGCCCGCGATCAGGCCGACGAAGATGATCGGCAGATGCATCGGCAGGAACGCGACGCCCAGCATGGTGCCCTGTCCGGAGACGGCGCCGATGACGTGGAACAGTTGCGGCAGCACGACCGCTGCGACGATGGCGAGCAGGGTGGCTGCTGTCTTGGTGCCGAGACTCAGTTTCGGCAGGTCGGTGCGGCGCAGGGCGGCCGCGGGCATGGTTGCGGAATCAGACATTTGTTTTCTCCTTAATGTTTCCTTCTCTTCGGATATGCGTATACGTCATACCGGCTCGACGACCGACCCACCGTCCGGCAGCGCGGTGTCGACCAGCAAATCGGCGACGGCTTGGATATTGGTCGCTTCGAAATAGCGGTTTTCCAGCGGAATCCACTCGTCGACGAATCGTTGCAACATGCGTGGATTGCGTCGTTCGAGCCGACGCAACTGTTCGGCAGGATCGACCGCAAGACAGATCATGCAATCGTAATACCTCCGCAAGGCGGGGTGCATGCTGTAGCTGCCTTCCACAATGGTCAGCTGGGCCGGTTCGACGGCGTACGCGACGGCGAAATCGCCTGTATGGCAATCCCATGGCCGGTATTGCGCGGCTTGTCCGGCGGCGAGCGGTGCCAACACTTCCGTTTCGAACCGTTCACGGTCCACGTTGCCGCCGGGTTCGGCGAAACGTTCCGGCGTGCGCTGTTCGGGACGGAGGAAGAAATCGTCCATGTGCAGCACGTTGCCGCCGAAACGCCTGTTGAGCATCGCGGCAAACGTGGTTTTGCCAGACGTGCATGGCCCGTCGATTGCGACGAACACACAATCGCGTTCGGCAAGCAACGTTTCGATACGTGCGATTGCGATGCTGGCTTCCGTAGCTTCGCGGGTTTCGTGACCATTGCGTTCGCCGTCAGTCGAGTACGGTCAGACGGTACGCGCGCGAACCGATGCCAAGTTCCTCGGCGTATTCGAGGATGTGTTCGCCGTGGAGCGAGGCGATGCGTTCGGTGACGGACGCTCCGTCAGGGGCGGTGTGGATGAGGTCGACGCATGCCTGGTCGAGTGCACCGGGTCGAGCGAGGACAGCACGCCGATGTCATGCATGTCCGGTTCCGTCGGGGAGGCCAGGCAGTCGCAATCCACCGACAGGCGGTTCATGACGTTCAGATACATCATCTTGCCATGCATGTGGCTGATCACGGCCTCATCGGCTTCGGCCATCGATTCGAGGAATGCATCCTGAGGAGTTTCCACCCACTTGTCCTTGGTGACGCCGGCGGAATGGATCCAGCGTTAGCCGTTCGACGAGGCTATGCCGATGGACACGTTCTTGAGCGCGCCGCCGAAGCCTCCCATCGGATGGCCTTTGAAATGCGACAGCACGAAAAATGGAATCGTAGTCGTCGATATGCTTGCCGACGATGTCGTAGGCGATGTGGCGGTGCTTGGCCACCGGGATCTCGATTTCGCCGCTCATGTCCATGATCTGGATTGGCGCAAGATCGGCGTATCCGTGCTTTTTGAACGTGGCAAGGCTTTTTTCGGGGGTTTCACGATTGCCGTCGTATGCGGTAGCGCATTCCACGAGCGTGCCGCCGATCTCCTGCACGAGGTCCTTGACGAGCGAAGGATTGAGATTATTGGATTTTTCCGATTCGCCGGAATGGACTTTGATGGCCGTTTTGCCTTCCGGCTTGCGTCCGAGCGCATGGTAGGCGGCGACGAGGCTTTCCGGTGTGATGATCGGCGTGAAGAACACTTCCGGTGCGGACTGCGCGTCGGTGCGGTGTTCCAGTCCTTCCAGTCGCGAGGCTTCGAATTGCATCTTGACCCTCCTTGATTCTGCCTGTGTTTTTGGCTTGCATCTCCAGCGTACCAACTTAAACCCGACTTGAAGCAAACAGACCTCAAACCCGTTCGAGATATGTTGCAAAATATGGATTCCCGCGCGTGTCTCCCCATCCGGCCGGCTTGTCCGCATGAACCGGAACACTTGACGCTCGTGATTGATTTTTGCAAGAAATGGTGGACTCGCATAGCCACCAAGGAAATGGCGTTCATTGGCATCGTCACGTTGGCGGCCTCTCTGGTGGCTTCGTGGCTCAAGCAGTTTCCGGGATTCAGCCTGTTCGGCGCGTTGATCATCGCTCTGCTCATCGGCATGGTCGCGCAGTTCCCGATCCGCAAATGGTATTCGAACCGTTCCGCCGAACATAAGGCCGGTGTGAAGGATGCGGCCGGGCTCATTTCGAACAAGCTGCTTCGCCTGGGCATCATCCTGCTTGGTTTCAAGCTCAATCTGACGGTGCTGTTCACGCAGGGTATCAAGTGTCTGCCGATCGCGGCAGTGGTGGTGACGCTCACCATCGTGGTGTGCTACAACATCGCACGCAAGCTTGGCGTCGATCCGCAGCTCGCCATTCTCGTGGCGGGCGGTACCGGCATCTGTGGCGCGGCAGCCGTCATGGGATTGTCCGGCTCCATCAAGGTGCCGCCGGAAAAAGAGGATGAGAAGGCCAACAATGAGGTGATGGCCGTGGCCATCATCGCCATCATGGGCACCATCTTCGCATTGCTGGAAATCGCCCTTGGGCCGTTGACGGGCCTGAGCAAGACGCAGTTGGGCATCACGCTGGCGCGTCCCTGCACGAAATCGCCCATGCCGTGGCCGCCGGCGACGCGTTCGGCGCGGTGGGCATCGCCACCATCATGAAGCTTTCCCGCGTGCTGATGCTGGTGTTCGCGGCCATCATCATCGCCGTTTGGTGGGATAAAAACCATTCCGAAATGCCGGCCGACGGCAAACGCAAAGTGTCGTTCCCGTGGTTCATGCTCGGTTTCATCGGCGCTTCCATCATCGGCACGTTCGTGCCGTTCATCGGTGCCATCGCACCGAATCTGGTGGACTTCGCCTACATCGTGCTCGGCATGGCCATGGCGGCGCTCGGCATCAATGTGAATTTCAGCGCCATCGCGAAGAAGGGACAGAAGGCGTTCCTGGCGAGCTTCCTCACGTCCGTGCTGCTCATGTGCTTCGCGGCGGGAATCGCGGCGCTGTTCTTCTAATCGCCTTCCGTTGTGCCACGCTGTCGTTTTGCGGAGGGCAGTTGGATTTCGGACAGCAGAATCGCACCGAAAATCAGCGCGAAACCGCATAACGACGGCACGGTCAGCGTTTCGCCGGTGAAAATCACGGATACTAGCATGGCGAAGATGCATTCCGTACTTAAGATCACGGACGCCTCGGAAGTGGGCAGATTCTGTATGGCGATGGTTTGAAACACTTGGGCGATCACCGTGGAGCCGACCACCAGGTAGGCGATGCACAGCACGATGTCCCACCGCGCCCAAGCCATGGACGGTCCGCCTTCGGTAAGCACCGCGCCAGCACCGAACAGCAGGGCGCACCACACGAATTCGGCAAGCATCAGCGCGATCGCGTCGAAATCCTTGCCGATGAAACCAACCAAAACCAGATTCAACGCGAAGAAAAACGCGCCGATGATAGTCATGGCGTCACCGAAGCTCATATGCATGAGTTCCGCGCCACCGCCGCCGCTCAGCGACACCAGACCAATGCCGAACGCGCAGACGAACGCGGCCACCAGATGCTGCCAGCTGGGGCGTTTGCGCGTGAACGCCCACACCACGAACGGCACCATCACGCAATAGGTGTCGGTGAAGAAGCTGTTGCGTCCGGGAGACGTGGTTTCAAGTCCTTTGAGCTGGAAGATGAATCCCAGCCAGTAAGTCAACGCGAGTATCAGACCGGGAACGATATAGCGGCGCAGGCGAATCCTGCGAAGACGTGGGAAAAACACGATGGCCATAAGCAGTACCGCCGAAGCCATGCGGAAGAACATCATCACTGTGTCGGCATGTTCTCCTGCACATGCTTGAGCATGGTGTAGCCGGACCCCCATACCGCCGCGTGACCAGCATCATCACGCGGGCGACCGGCTTCGATACGCTAATGCCTTCCGATGATTCCTGCCCCGCGTCTGCCATCCGCCCCCCCTACACGCTTCCACACATCCGACGTCGTATTCACGTCATGCTTCCGAAGGAAACTTTAGACGTGGCTGCGGAAGCAACACGCGGGAGCATGCTACTGCGCTTTGGCCGCCTGGCTGTTCACCCAGTTGTCAGCCATGTCAATGGCTTCGTCAAGCGTGACCTTGGCCGCCTTGTAATACTTGGAATCCTTGATGTTGCTGCTTTCGACGAGCTTCTGTCCGGAGTCCGCGGCCTTGGACAGCGCGGACAGCAGTTTGCGCCCGGTCAGGTCAGGGAATCGTCCTTGCTGAGTTTGTCGACCAGTTTGTCTGCCTCGTCGATCGACTGTTGCAGTTCCTTTTTGGATTCATCCAACGATTTCGTGTTGGAGGTACCGTTCGAAGAAGTGCTGTTCGAAGAGGCTCCGTTCGATTGCCCGGATGGGTTATTGGACGATTGTCCAGCTGCCGCGCCATCCGAATCGGCCTTCGATCCTGCAACGCGGTTTCGGCGTTTTTCTCTTGGATGCTTTTCAAACTGGCGTTCAGGGAATCGGTGGCGCTGTCCAACGTTTTGGCTACGAGATTGAGCTGCGTGATGGTGGCTTCCGCCTTGCAGCCTTCCGTATCGACTGTGTTCTCGGCGCTGGTGGCCGCGTCCGCGAACGCGTCGATGATGTCGTTCACGCCGAGCGCGCCTCGAATCAGCTTCTGCAGTTCGCTGCCGTTTTCGGAAGTGTCGAGCACGGCTTTGCGGGCCGAGCTGAATTCCGCGAGCGATTGCCGGCATGTGGCCAATGCTTCCTGCTGCTTGTTGCGGTAAACGCACACGCCGGCACCGCATGCCACGATGAGGGCCACGACCACGGCAAGGACGATCGGCCATGCCTTGCGGGGGCTGGAAGGCTGTTCAGTGGTCTGGTACTGATAATCCATACGTGTCACCCCTTGCGAACCGATAGCTGTCATCGTTCTTCGTCTTGTTAACCTTGCCTATTGTACGGGCTTGAAGATGGGAATATCCTGAATGGGCATCCTGCGCACACCAATGACGCAGGATCGGGCTGGCATATCGTCTCTCCGCAGGCGTGCCGCATGTCCATCACGGCCAGCAGCCCCCGTTTGTCCGCTCGTTCGACAGCCATGTCCACGAAATCGACCGGCAGATGCCGTTTGTCGGCGATTTGCCGCACCGTCAATCCTGCGGCGATGTCGCCGGCGATGCGTGCGACGATATCGTTCCGGCCGTCGCCGTATGTATCAGCCGTACGTGGCGTGCGCCGCCATCCGTGCGCGGAAGCGCCGGACCGTTCCATACCGCTCACCATATCAACCGCAATGTTTGGAAGGCGATGATGGCGATGACGTATGCCACGGCCAAGCTCAGCAGGACGGATTGTGCCGCGACTTTCGTGCCGAACTGCCGTCGCATTTCGGCGACCGTCGCAAGACATGGCGTGTAGGCGAGCGTGAACAGCAGGAAGGCGATGGCCGCCGCCTTGCCGTGGCCGTGCGATGACTGGTCGAACGAGGCGCGCAGCTTCTGTCCCAGCGTTCCCTCCCCGGCTTGTTGGGAAGCCGCATCATCCGGTTCGTCCGCATGGTATGACTGCGACATCGAACCGACCACGACCTCTTTGGCCACGAATCCCGTGATCAGCGCGGCCGAGGCATGCCAGTCATCGAAACCGGCCGGCGCGAACACGGGAGCGACCGCGTCGCGAGCACGCCATACGCGGAATCATGCACGTCGTCGACATGAGCGAAACCGCCTGCGTTGGCGGTTACCGGAATGCCCTGCAGCAGCCACAGCGCCGTGATCATTGAAATGATGATCACGCTGGCTCCACGGATGAAGCCCCATAGACGCAGCAGCACCGAACGTGCCAGCTGCAACGCGCGCGGGCATTGGTATGCGGGAAGCGCCAGCATCAACGGTTCGGGTTCGAGGCCGCGGAACATGGTGTGGCGCAGCAGCACGCCGACCAGCAGGATGACCATGACCGAAGCCACGTACATGAGGAAGACCACGAGACCGGCGTATTTCGGGAAGAACGCGTGGGCGAGCACCAAAAAACACCGATAGTCGTGCGGAACATGCCGCGAACGGCACCAGCATGCCGGTAAGCACCGTTGCCGGGAATCGGATAGGGTTCGTGTGGCGGCCAAAGCCGGCAGATTGCAGCCGAAGCCGACGATGATCGGCAGGAACGCGCGACCGTCCAATCCCAAGGCGCGCATGGCACGGTCCATCACGAACGCGGCGCGGGCCATGTAGCCGGAATCCTCCAAGATTGACAGCAGCAGGAACATGATGCCCATCACCGGAATGAACGTCAGCACGGTGACCACGCCGTCAAGCAGACCGTCCACCAGCAGCGAACGCAGCCAGCCGCCGCTCACGGATGGTCCGAACAGGCCGAGCAGCAGGTCGAGTCCATCTGTGCACCATCCGCGGAAGGTCACGTCGATCCAATCCTGCATGGGGCTGGCGAGCGTGGTGGTGGCCTGGAACACCACGAACAGCACCGCAAGGAAGACGAGGACGCCAATCACGGGGTGCAGCAGCACGCGGTCGATGCGGTCGGACAAGGTGACGTGGTCGACCGCATGCATGTCGAGACCGCGCAATATGCCGGCGGTCCAATCGAGTCGTGCGTCGGCCCGCGATTCGGCCCAGACGCTCAGGCCGTCGGCGGTTTTCATGTCGGCGTCGGCTGTCGCGGTTGGCAGTGCGGTCAGCCCGTGCGGAACGGGCGTTCCCTCGAAACTTGCGGCGATCGCGTCGGCCAAAGCCTTGCCGCCGTTTCCGGTACGTCCGTCAATCGCGACGACCGGCATGCCGTCCAGCAAATGGGACAGTCGTTCCGCATCGACGCCGCAGCCGTTGCGGACGGCGAGGTCGTTCATGGTGAGTGCCACGACGGTGGGCAGCCCGAGCTCCACCACCATCGACAGCAGGTACAGCGATCGGGACAGCGCGGTGGCGTCCAGCACCACGACGGCAAGGTCGGGAACGGGCATGCCTGACATGCCGGTCAGCGCGTTGACGGCGACCTGCTCATCGGGACTCATCGGCGCCAGAGAATATGTGCCGGGGGTGTCCACGAACTGCCAGTTTTGCGCGTTTCCCGCTGTTTTCGGTTTTTCGTAATGGTATTGCCCGCAGGTGATGGACACCGTGGTGCCGGGCGCGTCATCGTGCGGGTTCTCGCGCCGAGCAGCGCGTTGAACATGGAAGATTTGCCAACGTTCGGATTGCCTACAAACACGACGCGTTTTACATTTTCGACGTTTCCCATATTGCCGGAGTCGCCGCCCATGCCGTCATTCGCGGGTCTGTTGACACGACAAGCGCGATGCCGGCAACAGCCATTCTGCGAACGGCAGCAGTCGCCGCCCCTCAGGTTCCGTAGATTCAAACATTCGCGCATATTCCCGTTCTCTTCGCGTTACGCAACGTCGTCTTGCGCATGTTCATCCCGCGCGAACCGTACCCGGACGGCACGCGCGGTGCCGCCGTCCACCGCGACACGTTCGTTTCCGAATGCGACGACCCTTCCGCCGAAAGCGCTCCGCTGCATGACCCGTAAACCCGCGCCCGGAGCCAATCCTATCTCACATAGCGAAACCGTGCCGGTCATCCAGGTCGATGCCGTCCACGACAACGCGCATGCGCGCGGACAGTCGCGCAGCGTCATGATGGCGCCGCGCTCCCCCGCCCGACGCCGCACCGTGTCATCGAAGCGGCGAGCATGCGTATTATCCATGTTTCACACATAGCAGGAAACGAAGCAAAGCACAAGAGTGTTTTTCACGGAACTGAACCGCACCCCCAATTGTTGGACGTCGGTAAGTGGGATGCAGTCTGAGACCGCGATCTGGCACGCATCATCCAGACTTTGGTCGACGATCCCATTGAGCAACGCATTCGCGAACGGCGCGTCCAAGAGCAGGACGGCGAGGCCGTTGCCGACAATGCCCCGGTCAATACAGGCTGTGGCAACGCTGCCGACAATGCCACTGCCGAAAAACGCAAGCCCAGTGCCGCCACATTGGCGGCAATAACAGTACCGGCACAAGCGGCACCGACGCGGTTGCGACAATCCGCTGGAGCTGGTGGAATCCGGTTGGTCTGTAAGCCAACAGGGGTACGTTAGCTACGCATTCGCCCTGCGCAACACCAGCACAACCCTGCAGGTACAGTATCCAGAAGTCGCCATCACCGGCGAACCAAAGACGGCTCCATCGTGTTCTCGCAGACGCAAACGCTGAATATGGCGTTCCCGAATCAGACTATATATACGCCGGGCAAGCGGGTCAAGGTACCGCACCGGCCACCGTGGACTTCGTTGCGCTCAGTCCGAATGAGTACAACGTCACGGAAGCACAAGGCACTGCCACTTTCCCCATCAGCGGAATCTCCAAAGTGCGCAACAACGACGGCGCACGACCTTCAATGGCGAAGTCCGCGCCGTGACCGATGGTTTCAAGCCTTCAGATGGACAGCAGATCAAGGTTTCCCTAGTGTTGCGGGATAAGCAAGGTGCCATCATCTATGGAGAAATGGCATTTGTGGATTGGCCGGACAATGGCCAATCCATGCCTTTCTCGATACTGGTGTACGATTTGCCGGACTACACGTCCTACGAGTCGTACGCACAAATTTGGTAGTTCGGCTTAATCGCCATCAGGCCGCGTTACGCGCCGCATCGACACTAGTGTTGCGCCGTGCCTGGCCGAATACACGGCCAGCCATCTTCTCATCGGTCTCGGTCTGGATGATGGTGCGCATCGGGCCCATGCAGATGGCCGAAGCCAAACCGTTCACCACATCAATCAGCCAAATACGCCAAGCAGCTTGTGGACCACGCCAAGACCAACGACGGAGACGCCCACCAGAGTGATGCCGAAGGCGACCACGCGCATGTTGTTGCGGACGATGATGACGCCG
>ENA-OQAR01000655-OQAR01000655.1-human-gut-metagenome-genome-assembly--contig:-NODE-655-length-10362-cov-2.109331_pt1 | contig 10362 bp, 18 predicted proteins | sample MGYA00242738_ERZ504533 | MGnify/ENA primary metagenome ERZ504533 (study PRJEB26092, sample SAMD00036276) | human gut metagenome | host: Homo sapiens | study: EMG produced TPA metagenomics assembly of...
TACCCAGGGCGAGCGGAGCTTCGAATGCGGCCACTGCGGCTGCGGAACCGCCGCCGGAACCGCCCGGCACGCGCTCGGTATCCCACGGATTGTGGGTGGTCTGGTAGGCGGAGTGCTCGGTGGAGGACCTTGCGCGAATTCATCGAGGTTGGTCTTGCCCAACAGCGGCATGCCCGCGCCTTGAGCTTCTCGATGACGGTGGCGTCGTACGGCGGCACCCAGCCTCGAGGATCTTGGAGGCGGCGGTGGTTTCGATGCCCTTGGTGACGATCATGTCCTTGATGGCGATCGGCACACCACGCAGCTCAGGCAGGGCGCCTTGTCTTCGGCGGACTTGGCGTCGAAGGCGTCGGCCTGCTCGAGAGCCACATCGCCGGAAACTTCAGGAAGGCCTTGATGGACGGCTCGGCAGCCTCGATCACCTTGAGGTGGGCTCGACGAGCTCGCGAGAGGTGACGTCGCCCTTCTTGACGGCAGCGGCCTGCTCGGCAGCAGACAGTTTGACGAGAGTTGCGGTTTCGTTGCTCATCGATTACTCCTCGCTTCCCAGGATTCGCGGTGCCACGAACATGCCGGCCTCGGTCTTCGGGCCACCGGCGAGCGCCTCTTCCTGCGTGAGCGGGGTTTCGGCGACGTCCGGGCGCAGGTAGGCTTCCAGCGGAACCGGGTTGGCGGTCGGCGGCACATCGTCGGAGGCGACTTCCTGGACCTTGTTGATGGAGTCTGCGATGACGTTCAGTTCGCCCTGCAGACGGGTGATTTCCTCATCGGTGAGCGCGATTCGGGCCAGATCGCCCAAATGCACGATTTCTTCGCGTGAAAATGTTGGCATGGCCATAACTATATGAGCCGTATGTGACACGCAGTTGTCGGGAAACCGCATTTTCCTACCCTTTGAGACCATTTCAGCAGGGCAGGCACTCGGGTCATTATTTGATATCCGCTTTTCTGGTGACGATGAGACCGCCGATCCATGCGGCAGGATTGTCGGCGCATGGCTACACGCCTGATACGGCGTGTTGGGCAATCCATGCGTGCATGGCCACGGCCGCCGCAGCGCCTGCATTAATGGAGCGCACGGAACCGAATTGAGAGATGTAGACCACATCGTCGGCCAATGCGAGGGCCTTCTCGCTCAATCCGGGGCCTTCTGCACCGAAGAGCAGCAGGCACCGCTTGGGGAAGGCATAGGCTTCCATCGGCACTGCGCCGGGAATAAATGTCGAGGGCGATGACGCGGGCGGCTTGAAGCTCCTTGATGCGTGCATCACAAGCATCGATTTTCGGCCAGCAGCTCATGAAGGTGCTTGTTGTCTCCATCCACAGCCACATCATGCGCATGGATGGCGGCGGCACCGGCCTTGGCTCGTTCATAGGCGATTTCACCGGCGATGCGATGATGCCAGCTTTCCACCAGTTCGGCGATGGAGGGGTGGTGTTCGACGTGCTGGTACAGTTCGGTCATCAACGCGCCTTGCGATTCCACTTATGTGGACCGACAATGTGTACGCGCTTGGCCTGGAAGGCATTAGCGGTGCGGACCATGGAACCGATGTTAAAATCGTGGGTCCAGTTTTCCACCGCAACTTCGAAGTCGTGACGCCCTCGAGCGTCAAGATCGGCCTTAATGGCAGCAACGGTCCAGTAGCGGTAACGGTCCAATACGTTGCGGCGGTCTCCGTCGTTCAACAGCACCGAGTCGAAACGGCCGTCATAATTCGAAGAAGTCGGATCATCGGGACGAGGCTCACCGGGATGGGTCTCAGACCACGGCCCAAGGCCGATTTCACGGAATTCCGGTTCACCTGAAGCCTTGGCAGCCAAAGAAATCTGGTTGGGTGCGTGCAATCTTTCTCCTCGATAACGCTATTCACCGGTTCCTCTTAGTCAGATTCGCTGCTCAGCCCGGCTGACTTTATGCGAGGGACGTCAAAGGTGGATTTACCGCAGTTCGGATTCGTCGAAGACCTGGATGAAGGGGAGCGTTTGCTCGTCGCCGGTGGAGGGGTTGACCACATTGATGTCTTTGGCACCGCCACCGACCAGCGAGGCGATGGCCACGACTTGGCACCCAGCTGCTCCACTATGCCAAGTCGAGGCTCAGCTCGTTGCCGTTGCGCAGGGTGACCAGCGAGCTGGTCTGCACGTACGACTTTTCGGACAGCCAAGCATCCAACAGCACCACACGGCGGCCTTCGATGGAGGGGCCCTTGATGGACGGGTAGACGAAGTCCATCACGAATCCATCTAGGTCCTCGCCACGAGAGGCGGCGGCCTGGATCATGGCAGACACCATGGGCACAGATGCTGCGGTCAAGGCACCAACAGCATCGAAGTCATCAATCGAATAGCCCGCATCTTCCAAAGCGTCAATCAGTACATGGCCCATGACAGTGGCGGCACGGTGGTCGAAAGTCACCGCGGCAAGTTCGGAGAACGGACGGCCCACCACATGCTCCTTCAGCAAGGTGGCTAGCTGTTCACGCGGCTCCAGCATGGCAAAGTCATTATGGCTCTTCGCGACGGCAAGGTCCGGGGTACCAGTGGGGCGGAATCCAGATTCAGTCATGACTCCAGACTATCGCCTGAGGCAGTCAGATGAGTATCACCTTCATCGGCCGGCACCACTTCAGGGGCGGACAGTTCGCTCACATTGCCTTTTATCTGATTCGATGATCGGTACTTCCTCGATGATCTTGGTCGGTTCGATTTTTTGCAGCTTGCGAGCGGTGGGCAACACACGGCGTTCCAAACTGGACGCGAACTTGTTGTAGGCGCTGACCGTCTTAGTAATCTGGGTGCCCAATTTGATGGCATAATCACCCAGCGTGGAGAACCGTTCGTACAGTTCTCGGGACAAATCGAACAGCTGCTTGGCGTCATCGGTGAGCGACTGCTGCTGCCAGGCATAGGCCACGGATTTCAGCACGGCCCAGAGCGTGACCGGCGAGGTGAGCGCCACTTTGCGAGAGAACGCATCATCCATCAGTGTGGGATCGGCTTCGAGCGCGGCCTGCAGTAGTGCCTCATTGGGGATGAAGGCCACCACAAAATCAGGTGCTACATCAAAGGCATTCCAATAGGCCTTTTCGCCGAGAGCACGTACATGCTCGCGCAACGCCTTGGCATGGGACCGCAGCAAATCATCGCGGCGGGCAATATCCTCGGGGCTGGCGGTGTCCGGGATTTCGCAGGCACGCTGGTAATCGGCATAAGGCACTTTGGCATCAATCGGAATGGTCTTGCCTCCCGGCAGATGCACGATCATATCCGGGCGCAACGTACGCCCATCGGCATCCGTGACCACCACCTGGGTGTCGAAATCGACATGTTCCAGCAATCCGGCGGACTCGACAATGTTCTTGAGCTGGGCCTCGCCCCACGCGCCACGCACCTTGTTGTTGCGCAACGCGGCGGACAAGGAACTGGTTTCCTTGTCCAAACGGGCCTGCTGATCGTTGAGCCCCTTGAGTTGGGCTCCCAATGCGCCCATTTCCCTCTTGCGGCCCTCTTCGATCTGCGTGACCTTGTTCTGCAAGGTATCAAGATTCTTGGCCACTGGCGCAAGCGCCTCGAGCACCTTGCTCTGTTCTTTCAAAACGTGCTTCCTGTTCAGCACGCTTGGCCTCGGCGGCCTGAGCATCCGCCTGACGCTTCCGTTCTGCCTCCGCAGCTGCACGCTCACGTTCCTGCTGAATGCGAATCTGCTCAGCCTGCTGCGCCTGGGCAAGTTGTGACTTGGCGAAAGCCAATTGCTGGTTCACGCCTTCAATCTGAGCCTGTGCGGCAGCATTGCGAGCACTGAGCTCAGCGTTCTCGAATCGCGCATTCTCCAGCGAGGTCTTGGCCTCTTCCAGCTCCTCGCTTTTGACGCCTCGAGCCATCTCCTGACCCTTATGACGGCCTAGCACGAAGCCGGCGAAGAGGCCAAGCCCTGCACCAACCACTAGCACGACGATGACGATAATCACGGTTCCTATTTGCTCAAACATGGTACCCAGTATGTCATCGATGGTGAATGACGGTAAAACTCGTCACGATTTGACGAGACGCGCAATGGCCGCGGAAGCCTCCGCAAGTTTTTCATCGGCCACCTCGCCGCCCTGGACCGACGCCTGCCGCACGCAATGGTTGAGATGATCGTCCAGCAGCAATAACGCCACGGATTTCAGCGCCGAGTTCGACGCCGAAATCTGTGTCAGAATATCGATGCAGTATTTGTCATCCTCCACCATCTGTGTGATGGCGCGCACCTGTCCTTCGATACGGCGTAATCGTGCGATGACCTTGGCCTTGTCTTCGTCATAACCATGCATCGCAAACCCCCTGATACTTATCCGTCAGCTGAACACACCCCATTATATACCTCTAGGGGTATAGGGTATACACTGTTGTTCAGTACAACAAACAAGGGGAAGGAACGGTTATGGAGCTCAGCATCTTCTCGGCCGCCACGGCGCTGATAGCGGCGGCCGCATTGACATGGCTGGTACTGCGGTTCTCTTCGGAACGCAGAAAGCCACGGCCGGGGCCATGGACGCCTCCGGCGAACGCCAATCCGCAACAATCACCGTCAAGGGCGGGTACTCCCCCGCCGTGATCAGCATGCGCACGGGTACGCCGATCACGCTGACTTTCGATCGACAGGAGACCGGCGAATGCACTTCGCATGTGGTGTTCGCGGATCTGGGGCTTGACGCCATGCTGCCGGGCAACGCCACCACGACGTGGAACTACCGGCGTTGCCGGCGGGCGAATATCCGTTTGCATGCGGCATGAATATGGTGCATGGTTGTTGAGGGTTGAGGGAGAGGAGAGTAAGGACGGTGCGGATAAGGACGGGCTTCGCCCGCGTGCTGACGGCTCGGCCGAAGCCGAGGGGGTCTCTCCCTCAGACTTGCGGGTTGGAGCTCCGGTTGTGGATGCGGCGGAGGCCGAGCGGCGAGAGGCGGCTGAACGCGCCAATGAGATCAAGGCGCTGACGAAGCTGGTGATTGTGGGCGCGGTACTGACGTTGCCGGTATTCGCCGTCACCATGCTGCATATGGCCAATCCCGCGCTGGTGCCGCATTGGATGGTGAACCCGTGGCTGCAGGCCATTCTCATCACGCCGGTGATGTTCTACTGCGGGCGTCCGATCCACACGGTCGGCTTCCCCGCGCTGGCGCACCGCTCCCCCGACATGAACTCGCTGGTCTCGCTGGGCACTTCGGCCGCTACCTGTATTCGCTGGTGACCTGCATCGCCCCGTGGGTGTTCCCGGACGGCTCGCGCGAGCCGTATTTCGAATCGGTCGCGTGGTCATCACCTGGTGCCTGGTCGGCCGCCTGCTGGAGGCCAAGGCCCGCGAAGGCACCGGCAAGGCGGTGCAGTCGCTTATCAGACTGCGCCCGCGCACCGCGCACAAGCTCAACGCCACTTCCGCAGACATGTGGACGCATCGAATGGCGTAATCCGGCGCATTTCACGGACACCGACATCGACGCCATCGTCACCGGCGACCTGCTGGTCGTCAAGAACGGCGAGCGCGTGCCCACGGACGGCGTGATCGTGGCCGGCGAGGCGCGTATCGACGAATCGATGATCACCGGCGAATCCAAGCCGGTCTCCAAAACCGCAGCGACCCGGTGACCGGGGCCACCGTGCTGCTCAAGGGCGACTGCGTGATGCGCGCCACCCAAGTCGGCGCGGACACGGTACTCTCGCAGATCGCGGCGATGGTGGCCCGCGCCCAGGCGACCAAGCGCCGGTGCAGCAACTGGCCGATAAGATCGCCCGGTATTTCGTACCGGCGGTGATGATCATCGCCATCTGGACGTTCGCCATCTGGGTGTCACTGGGCCCGGCGCCGCAACTGGCGCACGCGCTGGTCACTGCGGTCAGTGTGCTGATCATCGCCTGCCCGTGCGCGCTCGGACTGGCGACTCCGTTGTCGGTGACGGTCTCGCTGGGCTTGGGCGCACCAACGGCGTGCTGGTCACCCAGTGCCAAGGCGCTGGAACAGGCGCCGTCGCATCGGCACCGTGGTGTTCGACAAGACCGGCACCATCACGCGCGGCGTGGTGGACGCGGCCGCCGACTGGGACAAGCCGAGCTACGAGCAGGACACGGTCAAGGAAGGCTCGCGTGAGGCCGTCGCGGCGTTGCGCGCACGCGGCATCCGCACGGTGATGCTGTCGGGCGACAAGGCCGAGGTAGCCGGGCGCATCGCCCGCGAAGTCGGCATCGATACGGTGATCTGCGAGGTCAAGCCGGACGGCAAGGCCTACTGGATCGCCAAACTGCAGCGCGAACGCGACGAGGCCGCCGCCAAGTCCGCGTACGGCACCTCCCGCACGGCCGCACAATCCCGCACTCTGATTGCGATGGTGGGCGACGGCATCAACGACGCCCCCGCGCTGGCTCAGGCGGATCTCGGCATCGCCATCGGCACCGGCACGGACGTGGCGATGCAGTCGGCGGACGTGACCTTGATGAGCGGCGACTTGCGCGGCGTCATCAAGACCATCAACCTGTCCAATGCCACGATGCGCAACATCCGCGAGAATCTGGGGTGGGCGTTCGGCTACAACGTCATCGGCATTCCGGTGGCCGCCGGCGTACTCTACCCGTTCACCGGCTGGCTGTTGAGCCCGATGATCGCGGGTCTGGCGATGGCGTTGAGCTCAGTGTGCCTGGTGCTGAACGCGAACCGGCTGCATGGAGCGAACATCAACGTGGGTGCTGCCGATGGTCCCGCCGGTTCGGGCAGCAGCACGGCGGATGTCGAATCAGCCGGATCGGCCGAATCCGCCAACGCCGCCAACATCACCGGCTCCGCCACATCCAACGCGCCTCACGAGCCGACCGTCATCATCGACGATCGCACCACGCTGAATCAAACCAATCACGTATCTGACCAATCCAATAATCCAACCAACAAGGAGAACACTATGGATACGGGAATGCACATGCACCACACCGCCCCCGCGGACGGCGAAACCGCCACCGACCCGGTGTGCGGCATGACCGTGGCTGTGAACGCCGATGCGATCACGCGCGAGTATGAGGCAAGTCCTATTACTTCTGCGGCGAACACTGTGCCACGAACTCATGAAGGCCCCGCAGGTGTTCCTGGAGCAGTAGTCTCTGCGTTTACCTGATTCAACGACAATGGCCTCCGCCCAAAACGAGCGGAGGCCATTTGCATATATGAATCAATCAACGAATCAGTTGGCGAAGAAGAACACGAACAGCCAAGCGCCGATAATGGCGCCGACAATCGGGGCCACAACCGGGATCCAGGCCTCGCCCCAGCGGGAGGAGCCCTTGTGCGGGATCGGCGAGGATGGCGTGGCAGCAGACGCGGCATGAGGTCGCGGGCCGGGTTCAGGCCAGGGCCGGTCGGGCCACCCATGGAGGTCACGAGGCCCCACACAATGAAGCCGACGACGATGGAGGCGGCGGCGAATCCTGCTTGCCCCAAGCCAGGGACAGGCAGCACAGGGCGCCGAAGACGAGCACCAGGGTGCCGAACATCTCGTTGAGGAAGTAGTTGGCCTTCTGGTTGTCCGCGTCAGTGGTGCAGAAGGTGCCCAGAATCGCCTCGGCGTCCTCGGTCTCCTTGTAGTGCGGGTAGTAAGTGATGTAGACGATGAGCTGGCCGAGCAGGGCGCCGAGCAGCTGGGCAACGATGTACGGCAGCACGTCGCTCCACGGGAACAGGCCGTTGACGGCCTGGGCGATGGTCATGGCCGGGTTGATGTGCGCGCCGGAGACGCTACCGAACATGAGCACCGGGAACATGACGCCGAAGCCGTAGCCCATGGCGATGTTCAGCCAGCCGGCGTGGTGGCCCTTGGTGTTCTTGAGCTCAACGTTGGCCACGGAGCCGTTGCCGAAGATCATCAGAATGGCGGTGCCGAAGAACTCGGCGGCCAGCTTGGTAAAGAGAGGATAATCCACTGCTTCTTCTTTTCTCTTCGCCGCGCAACAGGCATGGCTGACTGTTCACGGCATTCTGTGTGACTGGAAATCCGTTCGCGGAGCCGGCGACGCGATTTACGCTGGGCGCGAAAGCAAACGTGGTGATTGTACACTTTGCCCCACGACGAAATGCCGGCAAGATGCGATGTCGAATGTCCAGCCGAATGCAATGCCCAAAAAGCCATCGGAATCAGCCGAAGCGACCTTGAATCTCAGTGGTTGCGAATGACGTTGCGCAGAGGCAGGACGCTGGTGGGCGAGACGGACAGTTCGTCGATTCCTAGGCGCAGGAACGTATCGGTCAGGCTCAAGTCTGCGCCAAGCTCGCCGCAGATGCCGCACCAGATGCCATGACGATGGGCAGCCTCGATAGTCATCTGGATCATGCGCAGCACAGCTGGTGAATGCGGGTCGGCAAAGCGTTCGAGACTCGGGTTCTGACGGTCACAGGCCAGCGTGTACTGGGTCAGGTCGTTGGTGCCGATGGAGAAGAAATCGACTTCGGCGGCAGCTCGTCGGCCATAATGACCGACGCAGGCGTCTCAATCATAACGCCGATCTGGATACTCTCGTTGAAGTCGATGCGCTCGCCGCGCAGCTCGCTTTTGGCTTCTTCAAGAATCCGCTTGGCGTCGCGTACCTCCTGCACAGAGGTGATCATGGGCAGCATAATGGCGATGTTGCCGTATGCTGAGGCGCGCAATAATGCGCGTAACTGGACTTTGAAAATCTCCGGGCGGGTCAGGCAGATGCGGATTGCCCGGTAACCAAGCGCGGGATTATCCTCGTGGCTCAGATTGAAGTAGTCGACCTGTTTGTCCGCGCCGATGTCGAGCGTACGGATGATGACCGGACGGTCGCCCATCTCCTGTGCGACTTGTCCGTATGCATCGAACTGAAATTCCTCGGTCGGCCAGTCCTCGCGTTCCAGATACAGGAACTCACTGCGGAACAAGCCGATGCCCTCAGCATCGTTGGCCAGCACGGCGGCTGCGTCAGAGGGACGGCTGATGTTGGCGTACAGGTGGACCCGCTGACCGGACTTGGTTTCGGTGGCTTGCCCTTGAGCTTCCGCAGGAGGCTTAGGTGCTCCTCAGCCTCGGCCTTCCTGCGCCGGTATTCGGTCAGCGTGGCCTCGTCCGGGTCGACGAATACCGCACCGCTGGTGCCGTCGATTACGGCAACGTGACCATCATCGGCCGGGTCAAAGGCGTCGCCGATACCTGTGATGGCGGGCAGGCCCATCGTGCGCGCCAGAATCGCGGTGTGCGAGTTCGCTGAGCCCTTGGCGGTCACGAGGCCCAAAACCTTAGCGCGGTCGAGCTGCGCGGTATCGCTGGGAGCAAGATCTTCGGCGAAGATGATGTGGCTTTCGCCGTTCTGCGCGATCCCGTTCTGCACAATACCGTTCTGCACAGCATCGCCTTGTACACTGCCATCCTGCGCCGTGCTATCGCGTTTGCCTTGCAGCACGTTCATCACGCGGCGAGAAACATCCTTGACATCAGCGGCTCGAGCCTGCATGGTCGAGCTATCCATCGCAGCGAACATGGCGGCGAACTGTTCGGCGGCGCTCTTCACCGCGAATTCGGCGTTCACCTTGTCTTGCGCAATCAAACCTTCGACGCATTCCGCATAGTCCGGGTCCTGGAGCATAAGCCGATGGGCGTCGAACAGTTCGGCCTTGTTTTCGCCGAACTCAGCGGCGACGTTGTCACGCAGTTGCTTGAGCTGAGCGACGGCCGTGTCACGGGCCGCGCGGAATCGATCCATCTCGGCCTGCGGGTCGTCGATTAAGCGGCGTTCTACGGCATAATCTACGGCGGCGAGCACGCGGACCGTGCCGATAGCAATGCCAGCGGATACGCTGACGCCCTGTATCGTTCTCATTACAGGTGCTCCTTGAGGAATCGCTCGAACTCTGCAGCAGCGACAGCTTCATCGTTGCCCTGCACCCGAACCGTAACCTCGTCACCTTGTTGAACATCAAGTCCCATAACACCGAAGATACGCTTGGCATCCACGGATTTTCCACCGTAGGCAACGGTGATGCTCGATTCATATTCCTGCGCTTTGGCAACCAACCGGCCAGCCGGGCGGGCGTGCATGCCTTCGGGGTCGGATACGGTGAACGTGAATATCTGAGGCATGACGTTGCTCCTTACACGTCCGGCCGTCACGCGCGAAGACGGCCTTTCCGCACCAGCTACGGCTGATACTAGGAAAAACAAAAACCGGAATCTTTCGATTCGGTTGTCTGTGCCCCCGCAGATTCGAACCCTGGACACGCTGATTAAGAGTCAGCTGCTCTAACCAACTGAGCTACAGGGGCTTGGTTAGATGTTGAAGTATTCCTTGCAACAGGTGATAAATATACTCAGATTTGAAGCGAATGCA
>ENA-OQAR01000656-OQAR01000656.1-human-gut-metagenome-genome-assembly--contig:-NODE-656-length-10361-cov-5.041724_pt1 | contig 10361 bp, 9 predicted proteins | sample MGYA00242738_ERZ504533 | MGnify/ENA primary metagenome ERZ504533 (study PRJEB26092, sample SAMD00036276) | human gut metagenome | host: Homo sapiens | study: EMG produced TPA metagenomics assembly of...
ATGATGACGAGGAAGAAAAATGTATTGAAGGGGGAAGAAAAGGTAAAATTTTTGCCGCGAACAGAAAAAAGAGATTTGTAGGGGACGATGCTTGCATCGTCCCGTGGGGCGGGCCGTAACGTGGGCAGGTGGTACAATTTTATGATGTCTCTCTGCGGCGGGATGAAGGCATCCCGCCCTACAGATATGATTTATGGCACGCTCTGTAATAAAGATGGCGGGCGCACAATGTGCGCCCCCTATGGTCTGTATAAACTAAAAGGTTAATACATAGAATGCGGTCCACCGAAATTATTCTTTACTATTTATTCTTTTTTCATTCAAACAAAAACGCGCCCTCCTTTGCGGGAAGGCGCATTTGATTTAATCGTGCCGGATGGCCTCCAGGGCGCTGATGCGAACGGCGCGGCTGGCGGGAACGATACCGGAAAGCAGGCCCACCACCACGCAAAGCCGATGGCAGCCAGCACCAGCCAGATAGGAATGATGGACATGACGGTTCCGCTGCCGGAATCAGACATGTACATTCCACCGCCGTAATACATCGAATCGCTGCTGCCCATCAGGGAGCTGAGGTCGATGGTGGCGTTGATGCCCAGCTTCATCAGCAGGGTGTTCAGGCCGTATACGATCATCGTCATGTTGTTCATGCCAAAGCTGATGATGTAGCTTAAAATCGTACCGGCTACGCCGCCGATAAAGCCGATCATACCGCTTTCAATCAGGAACATCCGCCGGATGTTGCCAATCTCGCAGCCCAGAACTTTCATCACGCCGATCTCACGGGTGCGCTCGTAAATGGCCATCGTCATGGTGTTGGCGATGTTCAGCGCGGCAACAAACAGGCTGATGGCCGCCAGACCCGCCAGGCGCAGCTGGCGCTGTGCGGTCTGCTGCTGCATCTGCTTGCGGTAATCCACCATGGAGCTGATCTGGTAGCCTTCCTCTTTTAAGGTATCGCAGATTTTATCCACATTTTTGATGTCATCGACCTTAATGTACACTTCGTTATAGGTCACTTTTTTGGGGTTAAAATCCGTTTTGGCCAGCTTGCTGTAGGCTTCGCTCAGCATCAGAAGGTCGTTCAGGCGGAAAGTAATGCCGTATTGCAGCATGTAATCCTCGGATTCTTCCGAGACAACGCCAACGATTTTGAGCGTGTAGCTCTGGGTCTTGGGGCTCTCGGTGTCACCATTGGTCAGGGTCAGGGTAAAGGTATCCTTGGTAGCATCCACAAAGGGCGGCAGCTGGTTGCCGTTGGCATCGGTTTCGCCGCTCCAGCGCTGGCGTTTGGAGCTGTTTTGGCTGCGGCGGGTATCCTCAAACTGATACAAAAACTCCTTGCCCACCACAACGGGGATCACATCCTTGCCGTAATTCACGCCGCTTTTGGGCCAGTCGCCGCTTTCCAACTTGTTGTCCAGCAGGGGCATGGTGTCCGGATCCAGGCCGAGAACGCTCCATACATAACTGGCGCGGTAGCGGTTGTTTTTGCCTGCTTCTACATACAGGTTCAGGTCCGGCTGGTAATAGGGGGTGACAGCCGTAACGTGGTCGATCTTGCGGAACCGCTGGACGGCTTCGTTATCCAGCTTGACCTCCTGCCCATTGATGTTCTGGCTGCCGTAGTTGTATACCTCAATCTTAGTCAGGCCGCCCATATTTTTGAGCATTTCGTCGTTGTTATGGCTTTCCGCAATGCCCATGGAGATCATAACGATAACCGCACAGATGCCCACAACGACGCCCACAACGGTCAGTGCCGTGCGGCCCTTGCGGCGGGACAGGTTGGTGACAGCCAGCCCGATCTGGTCAGATATCTTCATCGTTGCCTTCCTCCAGCTTGGCAAGTGCGGCGGCTTCTTCTTTTTGCGTACCACCACAATGATCACAACTACCACCACGATCACAGCAGCGCCGATTGCCAGATAGGCCCACAGGGGCAGGCCGGTCTGCTGGGGCTGCATGTCATCCATGTTAGAGTCCATATCGCCAGAATTGCCGTAGTCCATGGCCGGCTGAACAGAGAAGGAAAAATCTTTGCTGACGGTTTTCAGGGTGCCGTTGGCGTCCTCATAGGTCAGGGTGATGGTACCGTTGCAGGTGCCTTCCTGGGTGGGGGTCATGTCAAAATCCACGCTGTTGGAGGAACCGGCGTTCAGGTTGCCAATGTACTGCACAGTGGTGTCGGCGCCCAGATTGTCACCGGAAAGGGTGGCTTCCAGGTTGGAAAGGGCGTTGCGGCCCTTGTTGACAAAGTTCAGGGTAACGGAAGCAGAATCACCCAGCGTAATGCTGTCGCTGAGTTCCAGCTGGCCCAGCTCAAAGCGGTCCGGCTGAGATACCGGAACCGAGATGGTGGTGGACATACCGGTAACGGCCTTGTTGGTGTCGGCACCGGTGCCCACGCTGTTCACGGTGATGTTGGCCACGCCGCCGGTAAAGCCGGCGCTGGGGGTCAGACTGAAGCTGACATCACGGGTGGACTTGGGGGCATGGTGCCCAGGTAGCTGCTCAGGCTGCCGCTGGTCATGGTGATGCCGTCCGGCAGGGTCAGCGAGATGACCACATCGTTCAGGTTCTCCTGGCCGCCGGTGGCGTACAGGGTCAGGGTCAGGGTAAAAGGCGTCCCGGCCACAACCGCTTCATTGCCGTAGCTGGAAGCGCGGATCATCAGGTTGGGGGTATCGGGGTCTTCGTCCACGCACTGGCCAAGGGTAACGCTGAGCTGCTGCATCGCCATGGTGGAATTCAGGTAACTCAGGTTGATGGGCACGCTGTTGCCGCCGCCGTTGTAGATCACATCGCGGAACAGCAGTACATAGCTGTAGTAACCGGCACCGTTGGCGTCGGTTTCCTCGTACAGCTGGCCAACTTCGGCGTTGCCGGTAAAGGTGAACGCGGAGGAGTTGATGCGGGCAGAGATCTGGTCCGCGGGAATGAAATTGTTGTAAGCACCGTAATCCGCCACGCGCAGAATCAGGTTAAACCGGCTGTCCCGGTCAATGGTGGTGATTTCGCCGCCTGCGGCATCGGTCACGGTCTGAGCAATGATGTAGGCCGAGCCGCTGTTGTTGGGGGCACTCTGGCCGTTGTCCGTCGGGGCGGGGGTCACGGTAGGCTCGGCGGTTGCTGTCGGTACAGGGGTAGAGGTTACGTCTTCGGCGGCAAGGGCGGGCATGGCAGCCACGCTGCCGAAGAGCATGACGGCCGCCAGCAGGGCGGCAAAACGGGAAGCTTTTTTCACTCCGGGGTCCTCCTTAAATTGATTCCATCTTTTTCTATGGCTTTGATATTCCTGAATGAGTGGGCAAAATTTACGGTTTGGGTTGTTCGGGCTGCTGGGCTGCGGCAGCAGGGGCTGCGTAAGAGGCAAGCTCGGCTGCGGTTTTCTGGTGAACTTCGCCGCTGGCAGAGTCGCCGCCGATCCGCATGTTGCCCTCCAGGCTGGCGAACAGGGCTTCGCGGTTGCGCTCCCTTGTGGCGGGATCCTGCACCACATCGGACTGCACCTTGCCGTCCAGAATGGTAATAATGCGGTCTGCACAGGAGGCCAGCTCCGGTTCATGGGTGACCATGACAAAGGTGGTGCCCATCTGCTTGGATATTTGCAGCATGCGGTAGAGCACCTGTTTGGATGTGATAGAGTCCAGGTTGCCGGTGGGTTCGTCCGCAAAGATCACGCGCGGCTTGCTGACAAAGCGCGGGCGATGCCCACGCGCTGCTGCTGGCCGCCGCTCATCTCGGTGGGCATGTGTTCGGCACGGCCGCCAAGGCCCATGTTTTTTAACTCTTTGCGGGCCATGGCAAGGCGCTGGGAGCGGGAAATGCCCTTGAACATCAGCGGCAGAGCAACGTTTTCTGCCGCCGTCATGGTGGGCAGCAGGTTGTAGCTCTGAAAAATAAAGCCCAGGTGTGCCTGGCGGAACTTGGCCAGCTCATCTTCGGTCATAGCGCTGATCTCGTGCGAACCGATGAATACCTTGCCGCGGGTCGGTTTTTCCAGCCCAGCCAGCTGATTCAGCAGGGTGCTTTTGCCACTGCCGGACTGGCCCACGATGCAGCAGAATTCCCCTTTTTCAATGGAGATAGAAACATCGTTCAGGGCAACGACCCGTTCTTTGCCCACGGCATACACCTTGCGCAGGTTGACGGTATGGATAATGGGTGCCATTTCAGCCCTCCCTTTTTGACAAAATCCTATACCTCTATACTATATCACATTTTACCCCCGGCGGAAAGGGGGCGGAGTTGTAAAATTGCGGTGGGGCGAAGGAAGTAGTTAGGAGGGAGAAGGTAGGAGTTAATTAGGAATTAGAAATTAGGAATTGGGGCGGGGAAAATGTGGTGGGTAAGGCGGCCAGCCCTCAAAATATATGTAGGGGACGGCGTCCTCGACGTCCCGGAGGGGCCTAGGAATGAAATTTTGTTGAGGGATATATGGCAAGGTTTCTCTGCGCCATGAACCTTAAAATTATCATAAAAAATGCCGCGGCCCGGTGGGGCGGCGGCAAATAGGGATGGGTTATAGATATTCTTCAAAAAATTCTGCGGTGGCGGATTGATGCGGCGGCGGACGGAGAAATCGTCGATTTTTTTGCCGGATGCGGCGGTGAAATTGTGAGTGGCGTCCTCATACTGGCCGGTCAGGTCCACCAGAGGGCCGCTGTGTTCGGCGGCAGCCTGGCGGGTCAGGTCAATGGTGGTCTGGCTCAGCAATTCGGCATCCCCGGCGGTATAAGCCAGCAGCAGAGGGCCGTTGTAGGTGCGCAGGCTGGCGGTGGGGTCCTGGTCGGCAACCTGCTGCACAAAATCGGCGCTGATCGTTACGCCCCACTTGGGCAGGTCCAGCACGCCGTTCTGTATGGAACCGTCATAAATAGCCTGGCGGCCCTCGGCGCTGTGGTCCAGAAATTCCAGCCCGTCCAGCCCTGTGTTATCCGCCGGTGCCCACAGGGCGGCGGCTTTGATGGAATCTTTCAGGTAGACGCTGACGGCGCGGCCGCCCATGCTGTGGCCCAGCAGGCCGATGCGCTCCGGGTCGGTACCCACAGTGTCAGTCAGGTAGGTGATGGCAGAAGTGATATCATCCCGCATGCTGGCGGGGGTGTAAGCGGTGAACGGCTCCTCGCTTTCGCCGCTGCCCGCAAAGTCAATGGCGATGCTGATAATGCCGTGCTGGGCCAGCGTTTTGGCCAGCGGCTTGGCGTGGCCGTCCAGCTGGCGGTTGCCGGTAAAGCCGTGGCAGATCACCACGGCAGGCATGTTTTCGGCATTGGCAGGGGTGGTCAGCGTGGCATGGATGCTGCCGCGCTCGCCGGGGATGGTAAGCTGCTGCACCTGAACGGATGCCCCACAGCCGGAAAACAGTACCACCGCCGCGCAGACGGCTGCGGCCAGTAGCACCGCAAAAAAAAAAGAACGCAGATGTTTCATGCAGATTCCCCCTTTCTTAGGGTGTAGCTGAAAAGGCGAAAAATTCGTCGGCTTCTTTGCTTTCAGATACATCTTGGGGGTGAGTATACCACACTGCCCCGGCAATAACAACCGCCGCGACGTAAACAAATCGTGAACAAACCATCAATTTACACTGGTAAAAAATTGGTTACGACCGCCTACGGGGCGGAGGTTTACTGCCCCGGTTCCCACATGGCAACGGGGGTCATGATGGTGGGATCACTGGCGGGGGCAAGGTACTGCTGGTAGGTCTGGAACCAGTTGTCCGAAAGATCATCATACACCCAGGAAAGCAGCAACAACTGGCCCACAGGGGATTCGGCGGCAATATAGGTGCTTTCACCTGCCTGCCAGCTGGTGTGGAACACGCTGCCGGCGGCAAAGTTCAGCAGCAGCTTCGCCGCCCTGACCGCTGTTGGAACGAAACAGCATCATGGTGCCCCATTTTTGGGAGTAGAGGTTGGCAACCGTGGAAGAATCCAACAGATAACCGTAAGGATAATCGGAACGGTCGATCCCTAAAAGGGATTCCAGCGCGGTCTGCTCCCCGTTGCGCAGGTTGAGCCGGATGGCGTTGAACTGGGTATCATCCGGATTCTCCCAAAGGATGGTATCCAGATAGAGAGAATCCCCATACAGCGCGGCATGGGTGAAAGAACCGGAATTTTCGTTCAGGCTGTATAACCGCCGGCTTTGGGCGGTGACGGGGTCGTACAGCACAACGTCATAACTGGTGTTCTGGAACCGGGAAGAATAACTGCCGGCCAGGCTGTAATCGGACATTTTATCGGAAGTGAACGGTTCGGCGCAGCGCTCCCGGAACAGCACAAGCTGGTTGTTCCAGACACCGCAGAGGTGGTCGGTATCCGGGATGGGCATGGTTTCGTACTGGCCGGTGGTGCGCTCCATGCGGAACCAGCGGGTGGGCTCTTCGCCCTGCTGGCTCCGCATGATGCCGTATAAATAGGTGGAATCGCAGCCGCCGATATACACGGCGTCATGATCCAGCCGGACAAGCTCGGTGCGGGTGGTGCCGTCCAGCATTTCAATGCGGCCCTGGCCAAAGGCGTTCTGCATCAAGCGGCGGGCGGCGGTAACATCCTCCTGGGTGTAAGGCTCCAGCTCCTGGGTATAAAGGGCCAGCGGAACCCCGGCATCTGCCGCGCGCGCCCAGCGCATGATCTCATCGTCCGACATGGCGTTGATATCCGCGCCGGAAGCGCCCTTTGCCGTTGTGGGCGAATAGGTGCCGTAAACAAGGTAAACGCAATCCCCGGCGGGAACCAGAGAATACATTTGGTCCGTGATGCGGGCAGGGCAGCTGTTGGTGGTATGGGTGCAGCCGGGCACATCACAGAACACGGTCTGCACGCCGGTGCTCAGGTTAGTGCGAAGGATCAGGTTGGCATCATAATCAAACACAGCGGCAGCGCGGTCATCGTCCCACTGGTAAGCGATGACGTCAGTGTAATAATAATCGCTGGTTTCTGGCAGCGGCTCGGCGGGCAGCAGATCGGTGCTGCCCGGCTGCGGGGTGGGGGCATAGGGCTGCCAGGTCAGCTGCATGCTGTAATAGGCGCGGGGAACATCGTCGAGGGTAAAGGAGCCGTACACACAGGTCAGCAGGGCGTTGCCTCTGGCGCTGTACAGGCCGGTTTCGGCGTAATCGCTGCCGTAAGGCACGGTCCAGTCGCCCAGGTCGGTAAGGCCTCCCAATGCACCCAGGCGTTCAGCAGGTCGGAGATATTCAGCGATACCGGGCTGCCGGACAGCAGGGTGGGATCGTCCAGCGGGGCCTGGACCCACAGGTTCAGCAGGCGGCCGGTTTTATTATCATAATCCAGGGCGAATGTGGGGGATTCGTTGTATTCGGGGTCGCTTTCATCATAGGCGGCATGGGGGTAACGCAGCAGCCGCGTAATGCCAAGGGAATCACTGGAAGTATACAGCTCGCCGCTGCTGTAGCTGCTCAGGTTATCGGCTGCCACATGGTACCAGGTGTCCGGCAATACCTCGGCATCATGGAGCTGGGTCAGCAGGCTGGCGGCAAAATCAGCGGCGGTATCGCTGGAGGTCATGTTGTAGCGGCTGCTCCCGGCGGGGGTATACAGGGCTGCTGTGCCGTCCAGCCCGGCGGAAACCATCCAGTCCGTGCGGTTCATCTGGGTGCGGCTTTTGACCTGCTGTAATAGATAAAAATCATCCCCGCTGACCTCGCGGGATTCATACAGGCCAGAGCTTTGATTGACGGTGCCGAACATACGGGCATCCTGTGCGCGGAACCAGAGCAGCGGCAGACAGGCCAGCACAGCCACCAGGGCGGCGCAGGCCAGCATCAGCAGCTTGCCGCGTTTTGTGGTTTTCATACGGGTTCCTCCTGTGCGAGTTCGGCGGCGGTTTGGTTCGGTGCGGGCAGGGTGACGGTTACGGTGGTGCCTTTGCCAAGCTCGCTTTCCATGGCAAGCGTTCCGCCGTGGGCCTGGGCAATGCGGCTGCACAGGGCCAGGCCCAGGCCGCTGCCGCCCTGGCGGCGGGAACGGGATTTATCCACCATATAAAACGGCTCCACCACGCGGGCCAGCTTGTCCGCCGGGATGCCCTGGCCGTGGTCCTGAACCGTCAGCCGGGTGGAACCATCTGCCTGTTCGGCGCAGACCGCAATGGCGCTGCCGGGGGTGCTGGCCTTGGCGGCGTTGGTGACAAGGTTGATGACGAGATCACACAGCAGGTCGGCATCTCCCTGCACGGTCAGGCCGTTGGACTGCATGGTCAGAATGCAGCCGTTCAGAGCGGGGGCAACGGCGCGGCGCGCTTCGGCAAAAACAGAATCCAGCTGCACGGGTACCAGTTGGGGGGCGTGCTCACTCAGGCCCATCAGCTGCAGCAGCTTTCCGCTTAAGACTTCCAGCCGCTGGGCTTCATGGAAGATGGCCCCGGCGGCTTCACGCTGTTCTTCGGGGTCTGGCTGCATGCTGCGCAAAAGGTCGGCATAGCCGATGATGCCGGTCATGGGGGTTTTGAGCTCATGGGTAAACGCACCCACAAAATCATCCCGCTGCTGGACCGAAAGCTCCAGAGCTTCCACTTTGTCCTGCACGGCACCGGCCATCTGGTCAAAGCCCTGGCTCAGGATTTCAAGCTCATCCCCGGTGTGCATCCTGGTGCGCAAGGCATAATCACCCGCGGCAATGCGGGCGCTGGCGGCGGTCAGCACGGTCAGTGGGTGGGTCAGGCGGCGGCTGACAAGCCAGACCACCACGGCAGCCCCGGCCACCACGGCAGCTTCCAGCAGGAAAAAGCGCTGCAGGCTGCGGTTGCGCGCGGCAAAAATCTCCGTTACATCAAAGGTGGTTACCATCACAAGGCCGCCCAGCAGATCGCTGCGGTAGGTGCGGGTCACATTGGGGCCGTACTGCAAAATGCTTTGGCCGTCCTGCAGGCCGTATATGGCATAGGCTTCGTCCTGGGCGGGGTCAGCGGATGCGCGGAACAGCCCCTGGGAATAAACCCCACGGGCCAGATCCCCTGCGCGCCAGGTGGCGGCGGTGATAAAATCATCCCCGCAGGTATCTTCGCCGCGGCCGGTCTGGTCCAGGTAGTAATCCTCCACCACGCCGCACAGCATGGCGTGCATGCTTTGTTCCTGCTCGGCGGCTGCGCTCAGGCGGTCCATAAAGCTGCCGTTGACCAGCACCGCACCGCCCACGGCAAAAAAACGCGGCGATGACCAGCAGCATGATGCAGACAAGTTTTTGAGAAAATTTCATAGAAAAACCCGTAAGTAAGTTTGAAATTAGGGCAATACCGCATAATTCTAAGTGCCGATACGGCGAGCGAGGTGCGGCAGATGCCAAGCCAAAAGCGCAGATAATACTTTGTGTATTATCGAGCATTTTGGCAACGCAGATGCCGTGCCGCAGCTGCCGGAGCGGTGCTTAAGCCGCAAGGCGGGAATTGTGCGGTGTTGCCTTAGAAATTGGAAATGAGAAATCAGCAATTTGAGGTTATTTCTGGTCGGATTTAAGGCGGTAACCGACACGGTAGACGGTTTCGATCTTATCCGCCCAGCCAAGTTTTTTGCGCAGGCGCTGGATGTGCAGGTCCAGGGTGCGGCTGTCCAGCAGATCGCCGCCCCACACCCGCCCGTACAATACATCGCGGTACAGCGCCGCCCCGCGGTTGCGCATGAGCTGCTCCAGCAGGTCGAACTCCCGCGGGGTCAGCTCCACCGCCTTGCCCTGCCGGGTCACGGTGCGGGCCACAATATCCATCGTTACATCAAAGGCGGTCAGGGTCTGGCCGCCGCGGCCGGTGCGGCGCAGTACGGCTTCCACACGGGCTAGAAGTTCTTCGATTTCAAACGGCTTTACGATATAATCATCGGCGCCGAGCTGCAGGCCTCTGACCCGGTCCTTAGTGGCGCCCTTGGCCGTGATAAAGATGACCGGCACCCCCAGCGGCGCAGGTAGCCCAGCAGCTCGTACCCATCCAGGCCGGGCAGCATAATATCCAGCAGGGCCAGGTCAAAGTCGTGCTCGGCAATCAGGTCCGCCGCGGTGCTGCCATCGTTGGCAACCGTGCAGTCATACCCCGCGCGGCGCAGGCTGACCGCAATCAGCCGGGAAATGGTAATTTCATCCTCCACAATCAAAATGCGGTTCATCCAATGCCCCCAATCGTTATTTATCTTAAGTATAGCACAGAGTTGTCGCCAAGTTGTATAGAAGTTAGGGCAACACCGCACAATTCCCGCCTTGCGGCTTAAGCACCGCTCCGGCGGCTGCGGCACAGCATCTGCGTTGCCAAAATGCTCGATAATGTCGGGTTGCGGTACCCGCATCGTGCTTCGGGGGCAAAAGCCCCTCGCACTCTGCGACCGCTGCCCCTGCTTCGGTTCGCTGTTT
>ENA-OQAR01000657-OQAR01000657.1-human-gut-metagenome-genome-assembly--contig:-NODE-657-length-10358-cov-2.194507_pt1 | contig 10358 bp, 10 predicted proteins | sample MGYA00242738_ERZ504533 | MGnify/ENA primary metagenome ERZ504533 (study PRJEB26092, sample SAMD00036276) | human gut metagenome | host: Homo sapiens | study: EMG produced TPA metagenomics assembly of...
GGCTTATTTGTTGTCCGCTCCGTAACTTGCTTTGCTATTTATATAATGGATTTTGTCGGATGTCAACACCTTTTTTGAACTTTTTTAATTTTTTATTTTTCTAATTGTTCATACATTTTAAATTCATCTTACCACCTGAATTTTCCAAAGAAATACAGGTTAATGAAACCCGGAAACAGAATTGCTCATGACAACAACTCTGATGTACCGACAAGTTGATTCTTGAAACAATCTTGTCGGTACACTAATTCCGGGCTTCTTCTTCAAGAACTATCTTTTTATGTGTAGCAGAAATTTTTTACTGATTCTGCCTCTATATAATTTTAACTGTATGGTTTTAGCTATATAATCTTTGTTTCTATTTCTTATTTTGTAATCTTTACAGAATTTTTCTGTCCTTTGCCCTTGAAAAGCTTCTGGTATGCACTTAATTTTGCTGCCGGAACTTTGATTACTGCCTTAGCAGAAATTCCCTTTAATACAGATGCTCCTACTGTTTTGAGCACTTTAGAATTAACTGTAATAGAAGTCAGCGCTTTACATCCGTTAAACGCCTGTTTTCCAATTGTGGTTACTTTGGATCCTATCGTGACTTTTTTCAGTTTTGTGCAGCCATTAAATGCTTTATCACCAATTGCTGTTACATTAAATGTATAACCATTAATTTTTACTGTTGCAGGAACAGATGCACTTGTAAGATTTTTCTCTGCCGGAGCATAAACGCTTACTGTTCCATTCTTGTATGCGGATTTAGTTACCTTGTATTTCAGGTTTCCGGATGTGTATACCTTTCCTTTTGCCGGAATCGCCGCAATTTCGAAATTCTGGATCGCTGTGCCAACATAATTGCCTTTACCTGTAATGATCACAGATGCTGTGGAGCCGGCTTTTGTGTTATTTGCATAGGAAACGGTGTAGTCTGTTCCGGCTTTCAGTTTCTTGCCGTTTAAGGTTACTGTTACTGACGGTTTAAGCGCCTTACCTGCATAAAGTTGAGTCTTGATTGTAGAAATTTGTGCAGATGCGATGCTGTTCAGAGATTGACCTGAGAACTCATAGTATGCAGGAATCTCAACAGCTTTTATTTTCTCTTCATTTGTCCACCAGTCTACATAAAATAAACGATGTTTATTTCCATCAATTCCGGCTGTTAAATCTTCGAATTCATCCAGATGAATGTATCGAGGAAGTACTACTCCATATTTTTTCTCACCATTACATCAAATCTAAACTGCGCCAGAAGTCTGTTTGTAGAATAATTCTTCATCCAGACCAGCATTGACCGTAACAAGATTTATTTCTTCATTCTTGTATATTTTTGTAAAGTAAAACCAGTCATTATCCTCTATCTCATCCCATGCATTACCTATATGTTGGATCAAAACAGTCTTTCGATACGGGAACGCCTGCTGCCTGCGCTTCTTTTGTATCAAACTGTCGAACGATCAGATTTCTTGAATATGTCTCACCTTCCGTTTCATATGTACCAAGTTTCAATGCTCCACCTATATACAGCTGCGCTGTCTGTTTTCCGTTTATTCCAAGATAAATCTGCGGAATTGCTGTCTGAGAGTATTCTGCACTGTCAATTTCACCAAATTTCAGATAAGCTCCCGGCTGTCCATAAATGGTTATTTCCGGATTAATCACTGCTTTCTCAAAATTCAGATATTCAGATACAACCAGACATACACCCTCTTCTGATGTCAGTTCTTTACAGTTCAGGCTCTTCACTACAGCATCCGCAATCTTAATTTTATCTGCTGTTACATTTGCATTTAATCTGGCATTCATAAGTTCCACTTCTCCAGAGCCTGTAAAGGTTAAAGTATTCGCCTTTACAAGAATCCTGGACAGTGACAGTTTCTTGCCTGCCGGAACATTTACAGAAGAAATTGAAGCCGGAACAAAATTATCTGTATCTGTGCTTTCGTCATAATTATTCTGTCCCTCTATCTTCAGTGCTTTCGCAGCACTTGGAACAGTAAGCGTTCCACTGATCTTGGTGTTAGCTTTCATATTCATCAGATAATAGCCACTGGCATTGTTCTTCTTCTGATATGCATTTATATATCTTTCCGCCTGTGCTGTCGGTGCGACATTAATCCACACACATCCTCCATCAGGGAATTCTGCCCTTCCGTGTGCCTCGAAAATCTCCTTTGCTGACATTCCTTCACAATCCCGGAATTCCTGAAGATCAACCGCATTATCTTTATCCGGATTCCAGATTTTTTCCATTCATATCCTGAGTCGTACCATCTTCTGAATAGACCCAAATTCTGGAAAGCATTTCCACAATATCTTCGTCAGACATATCATACTTCACTGCCTGTGTACCAGCCGGAACAGGAATATCTTCCCATTCACTTTTCTCATCTGATGTATTATATATAATTCCAATTCCGTAAGGACTGCTCCACTTCTCTCCATTTTCATTTTCAAACTCGCCAGTACCCCAGTCAAATGTTTTATGGAATACCGGAGCAGTCTTACTGTTTACAATGTGTATAAAAAAAAGCATTTTCTTCCTGTGGATTGTTTTTGATATTATCCGTTTCATTGTAAATATTAAAAAATTCACTGGCACCAAATACCTGCAGATCATGGCTGTTATTTCTCAGATATATATTTTCCACTCCGGAAATACCACCTATCGCATTATTCTGCCCACAAAAGATCACTTTATCATCGGAACCAGTTCCTTTTAATACGCTTCTCATATCCTGACAGAAGAAAGCTGTCGTTCCTTTTCCTTCTTTGATTTCAATCGTCTCTGGCGGATCTATCATACCCCAGAATGCGATGTTTCCGTTCGGTGTAATACTTCTGGCTCTTGCATTCTCCACCAGTACTGTCATCCCTTCAGGAGCCACAAAGTCTGCTGCATCTTCCAGATCCTGGACGCTTACAAAAACAGTATCCCTGTATTTTTCTCCTTTCGATACTGCTTTAAACGCACTTGAAAAAAAGTAGTGTCATCTACTGTTTTTCATGTCCACTTCCGGACGTTCTTCATTCTGCAGGGCATTATTGTACTGTTCCTCTGTTATGTATGCCACTTCAAAAGATCCTTTTACCTGTTTAGCACCTGCTGCGTCTGTCGATGCCTCTGATTCTTCTGATGTAAATCCGTCCACTTCCGGCGCTTCGTCCGTACCAAAATCTGATACTTCTTCCCCGGATGTCCAGATTTCTGCCGTATCCTCTGCTTCGGCTTCTTCCTCCGTGCCCTGCATCTCTACAGTTTCTTCCCCCGAAGAAAATTCTGCACCCATAACAGCTGCGCTTTCTGCCACAGATGTTATGCACATAAGTGCTGCCAACAATAATGCGACTTGTTTTTTCTTCATACGTAAAACCCTCCTTTTTCTGGATTTGAGTGTATTAAAAAAAGCACCCTGCAAGATGTAATCGCAGCTTGCACAATTTGCGAGAATGATTTTTTTTAGTACCTCTGTAATTTTATACACTGCCATCTTCATTTTTGACAGCGTTCAGAATCCCTTCAGGGATATCTTTCAAAAATATTTTACAGTAAAATCTCTTCCCCTATTTCATCCAGGAAGCTGTTCATCTCTTCTAGTGTCATCTTCTCTTCCAGTCCATAAATAATTGCTGCATCGTAACGTACGCGCGGATAAAGTCTCGGCTTCTGACCGATATCCAGAAGCCTTTGTGTATCCGACAGATCAAGAGAAAGGAGAAACGCACACTGCAGTAGTATTTTCCTTGTGGGGATTCGCTGACCGCCAAACAGTTTTCGTGCATAGGATTCTTCCAGATTCAGCTTTCGCACAATGTCTTTCTTTTTCATTCCACGCTCTTCGATTATATGCTCAAGATAAAGCCCTACCTCTACCTTGTTTCCTCGTTCCCTTGCAAAATATGCGGCGCCTTCCTCTTTTATCATTCCCATGATTTCTTCTGTTTCTTTCATTTCTTCTCACACCTCTTTCCTGTTCATATCTCCCTTCTGTCAAACCCGAGGTTGTTTTTTTGATCTTTACCACTATCCGTTATCTGATGACTGATCCATAATTTTAAAAGCAGATATGGTACTGTTAAGTGTACCATATCTGCCCATTTTAGAGCGGGACAATTTTTGTCCCTTTTTTATGTATAAAATTTCAAAATCAGGGGAAGAATCTATCTTCATGATTTTTTTCTTTTTTGTCCCTCTGTACAGTGTACCTCTGTTAGTCCCGAATGTCCAAACAGCGGTTCAAAATTTTCAATATCTGCATTGGAAATATCTATTACCTGCAGATTCTTTGCTCCTGTGACAGGAGACAGATCTTTCACCAGGCTGAAACTCACTGACAGGAAATTTAATGAAGGAAACTGTTCGATTCCTTCCAACGAGGAAATCTGTGTTGTGAATGCAAGTGTCTCCAGCTGTGTCATCCCTTTCAATGGTTTCAGATTCTCCAGTATGGTACTATCCCCCCACATGAACAGCGCCTTTAAGGTACTCATCTGCGAAAGAGTTTCGGCAGCCGCCTCATTTACATCACACATGCACAGAGTATCCAGTTTCTTCATCTCTGCCAATGGCTCAAATATATTGTTTTCTACTTCCACATTACTCATATCCAGGTAATCCAGGCTCAGATTTTTCAGAAAGTCTATATCTGTCAGATTCATCCCCTGTATATTTAATCTTAAAATGCCTGTGCATTCTCCAATCACTGACAGATTCTCTGCCGGATTCTCCATAATACAGAGGGTATCCAGATCTATCAGATTCAAAAGCACAGAGAAATCTGTGATCATATTCTTGCTCAGATAAAAGTTTTTTTCAAAGGCAACTCTTTTTAACCCGGAAATATCTTTCGATTTTTCTGGTTACACAGCGCAAGTTCCTCCAGATTTACCATTTGTGCCAGATCCGAAAGATCTGTAATATTTCCGCGCACAGATCCGAAGCTGCTGTCCTTTCCATCCACATGGTGGCCTTCACCCCAGAATGTGTCCTCATCATCAAGAATTTCTTTTCCGACAATGCGGAGTTTCCTTACATCCTCCAGCATAGAGGCAGTTATTTTGTCTGTCTTTGAAAGCCCCAGTTCCTTGCGCACGGCTTCTTCTATCAGTTCTTCTCTGAAGGTTATCTCTGCCTGTATCTGTTCTTCTGCCGCACTCTGTTCTGCAGTTTCAATCCTTTTATTTTCAATCACTGTGCCATCCTGGGAAAAAATTGCCAGTATATAACCTGCTGCAATCAGTCCAAAGACTGCGCCTGCTTTTTTATAAACCTTTTTTCTATTGTTCGCCTGACATTTCTCAACTGCTCTCCTTAATTGCGCAGCATCTCCATATCTTTTATCAGGCTCAAAAGAGCAGGCCTTCTCTATTATCTTTTTCATTCTCCGGCTCACTGCACACTCAGAAAGCTGATTCATTTCATAGCTCTCTGAAACCATATACAGCATTGTCTGCCCGATTGCATACACATCTGTACGCTGGTCTGTCTGTATATAGCCATACTGCTCTGGCGCCGCAGTTCCTCTGGTACCCACCACAAAAGTATCACGCGACCCGTCTTTTTTTATAACTGCGCATAGTACCGAAATCAATGAATACCACCTCACCACCAGGTGTGACCACTATATTCTCCGGTTTTATATCCCGGTGTATCATAGGCTCATCCGGATTCTGAAACTGCTCTGCTGTCTGGCATATCTTCCTGCTGATCCTGCAGATTTCCGCTTCTGATATGCCACCTTTTTGCAAAACCATCTGAGCCAGAGACATTCCCTCTATATATTCCCTTACCAGATACACTTCGCCATTTTCTTCAAATATCCTGTATGCCTTTGGAACCCCGGACAATTTCCTGTCCGCCATTTTTCCATGATTTCCATTTCATTGCGCAGAAACTCTGCCTGCCTGTTACGCCCCCATTTAAGCACGCACAGGATTCCGGTAACTGTCTCTTTCACCAGGAAAGTGGATGAATCTTCACTTTCCTTCAGACATTCATATACAGTCCAGTGTTCTTGCATGTCTTCTGGCAAATAATCGTTCCATATCTTGTTCTCTTTCATACAATCTCTCCTGCTTTGGTATAACCGACCGCCGACAATCAAAAATTGGTCACATTTTTTTCGCATCACCATGATAATTTTATATCAGTTTCCCGATAAATCGGATTGTCTGTTGTTTTTTATGGAATTACTATAGATTGTATCAGAAAACTCATGGAAATCCTATATGTTTTGTACAAAAAGATTCCCTTCCCAGTTTTACCTGAAAAAGGAATCTCCTGTTATCTTTACTTATTCAGCGTCTTCTGCTGTGTCAGCTGTATCTGCATTTTCTTCTGCTGTGTCATCTGCATTTTCTGCATCTTTGCTGTCTGCATCATCTACATCTTCTGTATCTGCTTCTTCTGCATCTGAGCTTTCTTCAAAAGGAATTACTGCACCATCATATTTCTCATTGATAAAATCTTTAATCTCATCAGATTTCAGTACATCTACAAGTGCCTGAATCTTTTCGCTGTCTTCATTGCCTTCTTTTACTGCGATTACGTTTACATATGTCTTTGCTGCTTCAGAATCAGATTTCTCATATGCAAGTGCATCTTTTCCAACTGAGAAGCCTGCTTCCAGAGCATAGTTTCCGTTTTAATACTACGTAAGCTGTCTCGCCTGTTACACGTGCTACCTGTGCTGCTTCCAGCTCTACGATTTCTACATTGTGAGGATTCTCTGCAATATCCTTAACAGTTGCATTTAATCCTGCACCCTCTTTCAGTGTGATGATTCCGTTATCCTGGAGAAGAAGAAGTGCTCTTGCTTCGTTTGTGGTATCATTTGGTACTGCAATGGAATCTCCGTCTTCCAGATCATCCAGGCTGTCTTTTGTTCCAGGATAGATTCCGAATGGCTCATAATGAATGCCACCTGCATTTACAAGGTGTGTCCCCTTCTCCTCATTAAACTGATCCAGATATGGAATATGCTGGAAGTAGTTTGCATCAAACTCACCGCTCTCAACTACCTCGTTTGGTCTTACATAGTCATCAAATACAGTAACTTCAAGTTCATATCCTTCTTTCTCAAGAAGCGGTTTTGCCTCCTCAAGGATCTCTGCGTGAGGTGTTGCAGATGCTGCAACTGTGATGGTTTTGTCATCATCCTTTGCATAAACGCCTGTGCTTAATGTTCCTGCCACTAATACTCCTGTTAAAACTGCTGCCACTAATTTTTTCATAATAATTGTCCTCCTGAATTTTATATTTTAACTTTTTTCATAACCACATAACCATTTTATAATCAACGATTTCTTAAAACTACTTTCTTCTGTCAATCTTATTTGCGATCATCATTCCCACTGACTGGAAAATCTGTACCAGTACCACCAGCAGGATAACTGTAACGATCATAATATCTGACTGATATCTGTAATATCCATAGCGGATAGCAATATCACCAAGTCCGCCTCCACCTACTGCACCGGACATTGCTGAATAACCAAGGATCGTTCCGATTGCAATCGTTGCTCCTGTAATCAGGGAAGTTCTGGCTTCTACCAGAAGAACCTTCACAATGATCCTTATATTGCTGGCACCCATAGCTCTGGCTGCCTCGATCACACCTGCATCCACCTCTTTAATAGAAGATTCCACCATTCGTGCGATAAAAGGAATGGCTGCCACTACCAGTGGCACTACCGTTGCTGTAGATCCATAGCTCTTTCCCACCACTGCTCTGGTAAAAGGAATCAACAGGATCAGTAAGATCAGAAACGGAATACTTCTCACAATATTTGCGATGGCATCCAGTATCTTATACAACACTGCATTTGGTTTCAGTCCCTCTTTATCAGACACTGCCAGCAGCACTCCCATAGGAAGTCCGAACAGGTATCCCAGAACTGTGGAAAGAACTGTCATGTAAAGTGTTTCTCCCACACCCTGGACGATCATCATTATTGTCTCATGATCCCACATATTCTGTCACCTCCCCGATTGCTAAACCTTTTTCTTTCAGATACTGTTTCATCATTTCTGTCCTGGTACTGCCCTCCATAAACTCCAGTATCATCTCTCCCTTGGCCACACCACCTACATTCTTGGTATCTGCCTTCAGGATATTTACCGGTTCTCCAAGGTAAGGATCAGATTTGCGATCACAGGCTCAAAAGCTGAATTCTCGGAGAATACGATTCGTATCTTCTCACCGCTTTTAATCTCTGCCTGTCCCTTTTCTCTGCCGGCATCCGGTCTGCTGTCTGCGTCGATATCAGAGCCTGTATCCTTTCGGATCAGTTCTTTGGCAACCTCCGACTGAGGATTTGCAAAAATATCTGCAACCAGTCCTTTCTCAACCACTTCACCCTCATACATGATCGCCACATGTGTACAAATTTCACGCACAACCGACATCTGATGAGTAATGATCACTATGGTGATTCCAAACTGCTTATTAATCTTTTTCAGCAATTCCAGAATGGAAGAAGTAGTCTGCGGATCCAGTGCACTGGTAGCCTCATCACAAAGTAAGATCTTCGGATCCGATGCAAGTGCTCTTGCAATGGCAACCCTCTGCTTCTGACCACCGGAGAGCTGTGCAGGATAAGCATTCTGTCTGTCCCCCAGACCAACGATCTCCAAAAGCTCTGCTGCCCTCTTTCTGGCCTCTGCCTTCTTCTTTCCTTTTATATAAAGTGGAAAACAGACATTATCGATCACTGACTTCTGCATCAGCAGATTGAAATGCTGGAAGATCATACCAATCTCTTCCCTCTGTTTTCTCAATTCCTTCTCTGTCAAATCTCCAAGAGCCTTCCCATCTATCAGAACCTGTCCCTCTGTAGGAACCTCCAGAAAATTCATACATCGTACCAATGTACTCTTACCTGCCCCCGACATACCGATAATTCCATATATATCACCGGAATCGATATTCAGGTTCACATCCTTCAAAGCCTCGACCACGCCATCCTTCGTGTCAAAAGACTTCCGGACCTTCTCAATCACAATCCCAGACATCTCATTCTCCCTTTCTCTTATTCCCCGCTCCGTTGAGCATGAACATACTATACCACTACACTTCCAAATATGCCAATTCATAATATCTAGCACCAGTTATAGTTTAAAACTATATTTTTATCGCTTTACCACATCAAATTCTATATCTCCTGGATTTATTCAGAAAGAAAAACAGCAGGAGAAAGGTCATATTCCTTTCATCCTACTGCTTTGAAAAACGTAATATTCATTAAATTCCATCATCCACATCCGGTTCTTTGGGATTTGCACTTTTGCATCCATTACAGGTCATCCTCTGCTATATTCATTTTGACTTGGATAATCCATCTGAGAATAATTTGTCGTTTTGTCCCATGTAACATGAACCTGAGTCAAGCGGATATTCGCAATCCGGATCCAGAATACGCACTTACCATTTTTACTCTTCCAGGTATTTTTTGCGCAGCATTTACAGTTACTGACATTACCATACAAAACAGTATCAAAAAACACCTGTCAAATCGCTGAGAACTTTTTCTTCCTTCTTAGCTCCTTATTCTTTTTAATTTTTTCACAGATGAGAACGCACTGTAAACTTTCTTTCCTTTCACTGTCTGATATGCGCGGATTTTTATACTGATAAGTAGTATTCTTTTTTTAATCCCTTATCTGTAAAAGAAGTGGATCTTGTGTCACTGACTTTTTTTCCATGTCTTTCCAGTCAGTTTGTATACTTCATAACCAGATGCACCTTTTGTCTTGGCCCAGGTTACTTTCCAGCTCTGTCAAGCCCCATCATATTTTTCCAGCCCCGGATAGGTTTCCAGGAAATATTCATATCTCTGTACCGGATTACAGGTAAGAATCATTTTTCTGTATTCATATTCCCTCATAGATGCCACACTCTGCATTCGATTACAGACCAGAGCAATTTCTATATTCTCCATAGCCAGCTTTCGAAGAACATCCGCTGATATCCTTACAATTTCACAATCCGTTATCAACTCCACTGTCAGGAAAGAGGTTATCTGCTTGTCCAAATTCATGATCCCTACCAAGCTTTACCTTCTCGTTCTCTTTCATCAGCAAAGTTTTTGCTTTCAACTTACAGATTTCCGAGTTCTCCGCCAACACCTCCAGCACAGCTCCCGATTTTATTCCTATCACATTATGAAAAAAATCTTTCAGTTTTCCTCTTCATTTTCCCTTTTTCTTTCATCACTCATACTTTTTCCTTTTTACACTCTCAAAATCACCAGACAAAACCATCTTGCTTAAAGTTACTGTTTATCCTGTTCTTTTGCAAACAAGATTTTCTCTAATTATATCTTATTGTCTGACAAATAGCAATTTCACCGCTTGATTCAAATCAAGTAAT